>OZSS01001629.1_pt1 | contig 10239 bp, 10 predicted proteins | sample 1779911 | NCBI WGS metagenome assembly OZSS01 (sample SAMEA2603589, study PRJEB24840) | metagenome | biome: Water; feature: Photic zone; material: Seawater sample | place: Mediterranean Sea | collected 2013-11-12 | depth 10 m | reverse complement strand
TATGGGGCCTGAACAAATGGCAGGTGTAATGTCTATTGTTAGAAAGGCAAAAGCAAAAAGAGATGGCAAAAAATTTGATGAGAAAGCTGATGAACAACTTAAAGCAATGGTAATTGACTACCTTGAAAAATTGTCTCATGGTCTTGTTGCAAGCAGTATGCTGACTGATGATGGAATTATTGATCCAAGAGATACCAGAGATGTTATTGGATTTTGTCTATCAATTGTAAGTAATAACGTTATTGAAGGAGCAAAAGAATATGGAGTATTTAGATTATGATCTTTAATTCAATATTGATCGCTAACAGAGGCGAAATTGCTTGCAGAATTATTAAAACTGCAAAAGAAATGGGGATAAGGTCTATTGCTGTTTATGTTGATGCTGACAAGGACTCGCTATTTGTAAAACAAGCTGATGAATCAATTAGATTGGAAGATGGAGGATATCTTGATGGAGATCAAATTATTAATGCTGCTAAAATGTCTGGCGCTCAAGCAATCCATCCTGGGTACGGATTCCTGTCAGAGAATGCTTCTTTTGCAAGAAAAGTAAAAAAAGAAAAGTTAATCTGGGTTGGTCCATCCCCTAATGTTATCTCTGTAATGGGAGATAAATTAAAAGCAAAAGAATTAGCTATTAAAGCTGATGTTCCTACTCTACCAATGACATCAAAACCAAATGAGGCAAAAAAAATTGGATACCCTCTTCTAATTAAAGCAGCCGCAGGTGGCGGTGGAAAAGGAATGAGAATTGTAAATAAAGAAAAAGATCTAAAGGAATCTATTGTTAGTGCTCAAAGAGAAGCTAAAAGTGGGTTTAATGATGAAAGAATCTTTATTGAAAGATATGTAGAAAAATCTAGACATATTGAAATTCAAATTTTGGGGGATAGTATAGGCAATGTTGTTCACTTAGGTGAAAGAGAATGCTCAATTCAAAGAAGGCATCAAAAAATAATCGAAGAGTCCCCATCTCCAAGAATTTCTGATGAAGTAAGAAATAAAATGGGTGAAGCAGCCGTCAAACTTGCAAAAAAAATTAAATATGAATCTGCTGGTACAGTAGAGTTTCTATTTGATGATAAAACCGAAGAGTTTTGGTTTTTAGAGGTTAATACAAGGCTTCAAGTTGAACATCCAGTAACAGAGGAAGTTACAGGAGTAGATTTGGTATGCGAACAACTTAAAATTGCTAGAGGTGAATCTATTGAATTTGATCAAAAAGATATAACTTGGACTGGATCATCTATCGAGGCAAGACTATATGCTGAGGATCCAAATAATGATTTTCTTCCAGAAATAGGGACTTTAATCGCTTTCGAAGAAAATAATTCTGCAGAGGCGAGATGGGATACAGGTGTTAAGAAAGGCACTATAGTAGGAACGGATTTTGATCCCATGCTCGCAAAAATAATTTCGTATGCTCCAAACAGAACTGATGCTGCAGTTAAACTAGCAAAAGCTCTTGAGTCAGCTCATATTGGAGGTGTAAAAACTAATAGAGACTTTTTAATAAATTGTCTTAAAACTAAGGAATTTTTAGACGGAGATACTACCTCAGATTTTATTGAAAGAGTAAAGCCCAGCAGGAAGCTTGAAATCAATCAATCAGAAATAGAGCATGTTTCAGCTATTGCAGCAATGTGGATGCAACAACAAAACAGAAATAATTCGAATACAGCAAAATTTATGCCTTCAGGCTGGACAAACGGAAGATTACCAAATCAAAAGATAACTTTTGAATTTGAAACTACTGAATATGATATTGAATATAAACAACAACGAGACAGAAAATTCTAGAGCAATGCGACCAATATGGACTGCAGAAGAAATGGGATTAGATTATGAATTAGTAATGATGCCATTTCCTCCAAGGGTATTTATGAAAGAATATTTAGATATTAATATGCTTGGAACAGTTCCATATATGATTGATGGCGACATTAAAATGACAGAATCTGTTGGAATTTCTCAATATTTAGTAGAAAAGTACGGCCCAACTGATCTTCAAGTATTACCAAATGAAGACGATTACCCATTATATCTAAATTGGTTATTTCACTCTGATGCTACATTGACGTTTCCACAAACAGTTGTTCTTAGATATAAATTTCAAGAGCCAGGAGTTGCTGATGCTGCTGTTGAAGGATATAGCAGATGGTTTGTTTCAAGGTTGAAACTTCTTGAAAAATCGTTAGATAATAAAGATTACTTATGTTCAAACCGTTTCACATTGGCAGATATTTGTGTAAGTTATGCAATAAATCTTGCTGAAGCGCTTGGTATTGAGCAAGCATTTAAACCAAACATAAAGAGGTGGTCTGATAATTTATTCTCAAGACCTGCTTTTATTAAAAGTAAGAGTTATAAATATGAACTTAAAAACTAAAATTTTAAATTACTTATTACTAGTCTTATTTGCCATTCCATATCTAGATGCAAGCAAAACCTCACATGTCAAAACAATATATCTTGGCTCTGGTTGCTTTTGGGGAGCTGAAAAGGGTTATGAATTAATGGATGGAGTCATTAATGCAGAATCTGGCTATGCAAATGGGTATGGCATTTCACCAAATTACAGATCAATAACTCAGTTTAAAAATAAGTATAACGATAATAATTTTGTTGAAGTTGTAAAAATCACTTTTAACAGTAATGCTGTTTCCCTTGAAAATATTTTAAAACACTTTTTTGAAACTCATGACCCAACTCAACTGAATAGGCAAGGCAATGATATAGGCACACAATACAGATCAACAATTCTTTTTCAAAATGAATATCAAAAAGAACTCGCAGAGAAAGTTATGGCAGAATACCAAGAACTTTTGATTGAGGGAGATTATGGAAAAATTAGAACTAAGCTGGAACCTTTAGATAATTTCTATCTTGCCGAAGAATATCATCAGGACTATTTAAAAAAGAATCCCAATGGTTATTGTCCTGATCTATCCACAGGAATTGTATTTAATAATAAAGAAAAAAACTTCTTAGATAATGAATATCTCCTTACTGCAAAGCAAATTTTAGTTTTAGACTCACAAAATTATTGTCCTTATTGTGAGAAATTTAAGCATGATGTGACTAGTGGTTATAAAGGAAGCATCCCACTTAGTTACAGAACCTCAGATCAATTGCATGGCCTTGAAATTTCATCTCCAACTTGGGCTACACCATCATTAATTTTTCTAGAAAATGGAAAAGAAGTTTTTTCACATCAAGGCTATATAAATCAAAAAGATTTTTATCAACTATTAGGTAAATTTAAATTAGGAGATTCTGAAGCATATAACGTGGCATTTAACAAAGGAACTGATGCGCGCTTTTGCAAAGAATATCAAATTTTTAAAAATACACCGGATGGTTTATTTATAGACAAACTAAGCGGAGAACCTCTATTTGATACAAAAAATAGATTTGTCTCAAGGTCAGGATGGTTATCTTTCACAAAACCTGTTGAGGGGTCTGTATATGAATTACCTGATAATAGTTATGGTATGAAAAGGACTGAAATAAGATCAGTTTCCTCGAATATACATCTAGGACATGTTTTTGATGATGGTCCAAATGGAATGCCAAGATATTGTATAAATGCCACGGTTCTTGAATTTAAGACGAGAGATGAGATTACTAATGTAAAAATAAAGGAGAGTGCATGAAAGGAAAAATAGCTAGTTACATAACCATTGGAACTAATGACCTTGAAAGAGCAAAAATTTTTTATGACGAATTATTTAGTGAAATGGAAGTTAAAAGTTTCAAGCCAAACGAAAGAAGTTATTTTTGGACTATTCCTGGAGATGACACTATGTTTGCAGTCTTTGTTCCATATGATGGTGAGGAAGCATCTGTGGGTAACGGAAGCATGACAGGTTTTACAATGAAAACAGAAAAAGATGTGAATACTTTATATGAAAAAGCTATATCATTAGGTGCAACAGATGCTGGTGCTCCTGGTCAAAGAGCTACAGGTTTTTATGGAGGTTATGTTAGAGATCTTGATGGTAATAAGCTTACTTTTTGCAAGTTTGGATAGACTTTTTTACTCTGATAGAAATTCATTAATTCTCTCATAAGAATTTAAGAATTCTTCTTTAAACTTTTGAACAGTCTGTCCAGCAGAGATTGACTCATTCACGAGTCCAATACCTTGACCAACCCAATAAGTTTCAAGTTGTTTTGCGCCATCATGACCAATGGCTGCCTGATCAGATATCTTTTTTAAAGCAGGCTCACTAACCATTGTTTGAAGTGGCATTGGCAAGGGCTCTGGAGCATTTTTATCCTCCCATGCTTCAACCCATGGTGAAGAAAGTTGCCTTGAATGTTTACCTGTTCGACTTTTTGATCTCACTGTATGACTTGATGATGCAGCAACTAATTTTTCCTTTATATTATCAGACGTCTCAGCTTCTGTGGTTGGAAGAAAAACAGATGCACACCATACTCCATCAGCACCCATAGCCATGATGCCTGCCATTTGTTCTCCAGTACAGATTCCTCCAGCAGCAAGTATTGGAACATTTCCATAGGGTTTAAGCGCTCTTCTTACTTCTGGTACAAGAACCATTGTAGAAACACTCCCACAATGCCCACCGCCCTCTGTTCCTGAAACGACAATAATATCAACTCCGGCCTCAGCTTGTTTAATAGCATGTTGCTTAGCTCCAACAAGAGCTGCGACTGGTACATTATTCTGTTTGCCCATTTCTAACATCCATTTTGGTGGAACCCCCAACGCATTTGCTACAAGACTTATGCGATGTGAGAAAGCAACTTCTAAGACTTCTTTTGCGCCATCTAGTCCAGCTCCAAGAACTTCATTAGAGTTTTGTTCTATTTTTTCTGAATCTTTAATGCTTCTCAAATCATTAGCATCAATATCATATTGCTCTAATACATCAGCACGAAATTCGCGATGTTCTTGAGGTATCATAGATCTCAAATCATTACTTGTAAGATTTTCCCCTTTTCCAACATATGAATTTGGGACTAGAACATCAACTCCATAAGGCTTGCCGTCAATGTGTTGATCAATCCAATTTAACTCAATTTCTAATTTTTCTGGTGAAAGCCCAACTGCACCAAGAACACCAATGCCACCGGCTTTTGAAACAGCTGCTACAACATCTCTACAGTGACTAAACGCTACTAATGGGAATTCTATATCAAGTATTTTACAAATTTGTGATTCCATAATTTTCTTTATTATAAATTTAATCTTATTCTATATTACTTACTTTAAATTTAGAATGAATTAGAATGTGCATATGTTGAGTTTTACAGTTCCTGACATATGCGATACTTTCGATGATCTTAAAATAGGGGACCTATTTTTAAATTCTTATGGCGGTAATGAAAAATTTTATGGACAAATTATCACTGCAAAATGTGAACACTCAAATAGCGTTGTAAAAGACATTGTAAAAGAAAATGGAAAGGGAAAAGTTTTATTGATAGAGCATACAGGCTCGAAGTTATGTTCTATGGTTGGTGATCAGATAGTCAACCAAGCATTTGACAATAAATGGAATGGGATTATTACTAATGGACATATTCGAGATATTGAAATAATTAAAGACATCGATATTGGTGTATATGCAAAAAATTCATTTCCATTGAAAACTGATAAAAGTAGAGGTGTTGGAATTATAAATGTTCCTGTAACTTTTGGTTCTATAAATATTAATCCTGATGATTGGATTTATGTAGATGCTAATGGATGGGTTGTGAGTAGTTCTGAATTAAAATTTTAACTTTTCGATATTTAAGTCTTTTTCAGCCCAAATCTCTTCGATCCAATTTTTAAAATTTTCCCTATACTCTTGATCAGAAAAATAATTTTTATTTTTAAGATTTTCTGGAATTTTATATTTTTTAATTAGCACTTTTACATCTCTCATATCACCATTAAGAAAAGACCAAGAATTTCTTTTGTCAGATTTATAAATTAATGAAAAATCTAGAAGATATTCTATTTCTGTAACAGCAGATAATGCCGTTGCAATACCACCGATTTTTGGCTTTAAAAGATTTTTATATGGTGACTGTTGAATTGCATGTTTTTCTTTAGTATTTCTTGTGCCTTCAGCATAACTAAAAATTGTAGCAGGGGCTCTTGTAAGTCTTTTGCATTCTGCAATTGTATTTTTATAATCTTGAAATTGTAAATCAGGATTTTTTTCAATGTCTTCTTTTGAGTGTCTATTTACAAATGGCATGTTTAAACATTTATTTGCAAGATATACAAAGGGGACCCATTTGAGTTCCTTTTTCATAAAAAACCTAATAAGAGGAATTTTATAGTTTGCAGAGGCAAGAATGATAAAGATATCTGCCCATGATTGATGATTAGATATTCCTAAATACCAATCTTTTGTACTTAAAGTTTCATTATTAATAATCTGAATTTTATTTCCATGAATCAATATCATAATATATTTGAAACCAATAACAGTTAGATCTCCAATAATATTGGAGAACTTAGCTAAAGATTTTTTTATAGATTTGATTGGCAAAAGCATTCTTGGAATGTTTGCAATAGTCAGGCTTGAAAATCCTATGGTTAATTCAACAATTAAAAGTAGAAAAAATACCAAGCCTGTAATACTTGATTTGATTAATTTCATTTTTATTTATTAATATCAAAAGCCAGTTAAATTAGCATATCTTTCTGTATGAAATATAGAATTACCAAATATATTTTCAATAACTCTACTTCTTTTTAAATAGAAACCAACATCATATTCATCTGTAACTCCAATCCCACCATGCATTTGGATGGCCTCGTTTGAAACTAAATGTAAGGTTTCTCCTGCAACAGTTTTTGCGAGACTAGATAGGCGTTGCAATTCATTTGAATTTTCATCTGCTCCATGACTGGCAGCCATGACCGATGATTTAGTTAATTCAAGTTCGCAAAACATTTGAGCTGCTCTATGTTGAAGGGCTTGAAATGTACCTATTAATACACCAAATTGCTTCCTTTGTTTTAGATAATCAATTGTTGTTTCAAATGCAGCTTCTGCATTCCCTAACATTTCTGCAGATATTGCTATTCTTCCAATATCAAGAATTCTTTCAATAGATTCACCACCAGTTTCTAAACTACCGAGTATATTCTCTGCAGGTATCAAAACGTTATCAAAATAAATGTTTGCATAATTTCTTGAATCTGCCATATCAGTTTTGACTTTTTTAATTCCCTCATTGTCTGCATCTGTTATGAAAATTGTTAAACCAGTATCATCTCCTTTGTTTCCAGAAGTTCTGGCAACAATAATCAATGTATCAGCGCTTGATCCATCTACAACAAAAGATTTTTTACCATTTAGAACATATGAATTTTTTTTCAATGTTGCAGTCATTGAAATATTACGAGGATCATGATGACTGGACTCGTCTATAGCCAAGGCTGTTGTGATCTCTCCAGAAATTATTCTAGGTAAGTATTTTTCTTTTTGTTCTTGATTGCCAAAATTTGTAATGGCATAAGCACCTAGTACACCTGTTGCAAAAAGTGGAGACGGCGTCAAAGTTTTTGCACATTCTTGTAAGATAACGCTTATTCCAGTAACACCAAAATCAGATCCTCCAAATTCCTCTGGTATCAAAATTCCTGCCCAACCTAGAGCGACCATTTCTTTCCACACTTCGCTATCCCATAGTTGTGGATCATTTGAATCTCTCAAATTTCTAAAATGCGAAATTGGTGTTTTTTCTGATGCAAAATCTGAAGCAGTATCTTTTAAAAACTGTTGCTCTTCAGTGAGAATTAGTTTCATACTTTTTTACTAATTAGTTGGCAATCCTAATACTCTTTTAGAAATAACATTTAATTGCACCTCAGAAGTTCCGCCTTCCAAAGAGTTACCTTTTGTTCTTAACCAAGCTCGAGTTAAGTTTTTGTCTTCTTTATCAAACTCATCACCATCCCAAGCAACTCCATCAGTTCCCATCGCAGAAACCATAAGCTCGTGTCTTTTTTTGTTATGTTCTGTTCCATAAAGTTTAAACATTGATGCAGTAGCGCTTGCTTTACCGCCCTCATCACCAGCTCTTTTAAGCGTTAGGCCAAATGCATGTTCTTTAATTTTGTGAGATGCAATTTGAGATCTATAAAAATTATTTTTTATTTTTCCATTTTCTTCACCAACATGTTTTTTAGCAATTGAAACTAGGTCCTTCCCACTACCCATAGCAGATGCAAGACCAAAGTTTGATATGAAAGCTCTTTCATGTTGAAGTAATGCTTTTGCAATAGTCCATCCAGCATTTAGCTCTCCAACTAAATTTTTTTTAGGTACCTCAACATCATCAAAAAAAGTCTCGCAAAAGGGTGATTTCCCACTGATAAGAGTTATTGGTTTTGTCGATACGCCTTTACTTTCCATATCAATTAGCAAGAAGCTTATTCCGTCATGTTTTGGTTCCTTAGGGCCTGTTCTAACCAGTGCGAAAATCCAATCAGCTTTATCTGCATATGATGTCCAAACTTTTTGACCATTTACACAAAAATTATTACCAACATCATCAGCTTTTGTTGACAAACTAGCTAAATCCGAGCCAGAGCCAGGTTCGCTATAACCTTGACACCATCTAATTTCACCTTTGATTATTTTTGGAAGGTGTTCTTTTTTTTGTTCTTCAGTTCCATACTCTAGAAGTACTGGAGCAAGCATCCAAATACCAAAACTCAGTAGGGGTGATTTTGCTCCAATCATGAACATTTCTTGATTTAAAATTTTTACCTCATCAGCGGACAATCCTCCGCCTCCGTATTCTTTTGGGACTGTAGGCATAGTCCAACCTTTAGCGCCCATTCTGTCTAACCAAATTTTGGATTCTGGGTTTTTGTACACAGCTTTTCTGCCACCCCACACCTCATCAATTGGAGTTTTTGGATCTGCACCAGTTCTCATTGATTTGGGGCAGTTAGTATCTAACCATTCTTTTGTTTCCTGTCTAAATTTTTCTAGATTATCCATCTTGAGTTAAAAAATGTGTGTATTAACATTTATTTATTATAAGGATAAAAAATTTTTTTTCGAGGATGAAAGAAAAAAAAATCCTTATCAATATTTATTCACATAGCTGAAAGAGTATAATGCTGCAATGTTTACTAGTATCGGTGTTTATGTCAGAGAAAAAAATTTCCCTGCACTTGATGTAAAAATTTTAGATTCTCTTTTGTCTGCTTTGGTTAAATTGCGACCAGAAATTTTTATTGAAAAGGGTCTTGGATACACAAATAAATTTTGTGAGGAATTATTTCACGATGACTTCATTGCTAAAGTTGATTTAATTATTGTTTTTGGTGGAGATGGAACACTTTTAAATTCATCAAGAAAATATATAAATAGCAATATCCCAATACTTGGAATTAACATGGGTAAAGTAGGTTTTTTGACTGATATAAATATAAAAAATTTTGAGAACGCAATTAAGGAAATATTAGATGGTAGTTACGATGTAGAAAAAAGAAATCTAGTTAAAGCTACTTTTGAAGATAAAAATTTATACGGCCTTAATGAAATTACTATTCACTCAGGATCTTATGCGCAACTTATGCGATATAGACTCACTGTTAATGGAAAAATTGTTTATGAACAAAGATCAGACGGATTAATCATAGCTACACCGACAGGTTCTACTGCTTATGCGCTATCTGCTGGAGGCCCTATTATTCATCCAAAGCTAGATGTGTGGACAATACTACCAATGCTTCCTCAAAGTCTTTCATCAAGACCTTTTGTAATATCATCTAATGAGGAAATTTTTATTGAAATCTTAGATGGACCAAATAAAGTTGCGAGAATATGTGCAGATGGTCAAGATGATGTACCTGTAAAATATAATACAAAAATTTTTATAGAGAAATTGGATAAAAACCTTAATTTAGTTCATCCAAAAAGTAATGATTTTTTCGAGGCTTGCAGAGAAAAACTTGGTTGGAGTTTAGATATTTCACAAAACCATAAATTATAGTTTTGATAATAAAAAATTTATCAATTCAAATTATATTCATATCGATAATTGTTAGTTTTATTTCAAATTTTGGTTCAAATGCTGAAATTATTTCTTACTTAACATTCTTAAAATTCGAGATTACATCATATAAAAATATTGGAACCTACTCATTTAGTGAAACTTATTATATTTATAATGAGTGGTGGAGGCTCCTTACTCCAATGTTGCTGCATTTTTCTTTTACACATTTAGCATTTAATTGCTTATGGATTT
>OZSS01001627.1_pt1 | contig 10248 bp, 6 predicted proteins | sample 1779911 | NCBI WGS metagenome assembly OZSS01 (sample SAMEA2603589, study PRJEB24840) | metagenome | biome: Water; feature: Photic zone; material: Seawater sample | place: Mediterranean Sea | collected 2013-11-12 | depth 10 m | reverse complement strand
CATGCCCATTACAAATATATTTACATCATTGGTATATAGATTCGGATCTACGATGCCTTTTCTAATTGTAGAAGTTACTTCTCCACCTGCTAAAAAAGCTCCTAAAAATTCAAAAATAGCCGCAATTATTATTGCTTGTTTAAGAGTTATAGCTTTGCTTCCTACAGAAGTCCCCATGGAGTTTGCAACGTCGTTAGCACCAATGCCGAAAGCCATAAAAAAACCAATAAATCCTGCAATCAAAAGTATATTAAAAGGATCCAAAAACAAAGTTTCCATATTGAGAGTCTCTAAATTAAAAATAATTTTACTACAAAATTGTTGAGAAACTGTTGCCTTAATGTGACTTAATTTTAGATATTAAAGTAAAATTTATAAAACAGTGAATGACTCAAGTCCTCGCAATTTGGGGATAAATTAAAAGACTTAGGTTTTTTAGAGATACTTATGAAAAATAAAGTACTGCTATCAAAACTATCCATAAAGAAATAAAACCAAATATCATCATCTCTTGTACTTGAGAGTTTGCAGGTATTAATCTTTGATCTTTAAGAACGGTTTTAGTATTCATATTTTTTGTAACTTTTTTGACACTTTTTTGTCACATATATGACACAATAGACTAATTTTATAAAAAAAACTAGCATTTTTTTTAAACTCTAAAATTTAAATATTTAAAAATTTAATTCGATTCCTATTTCAGTTTAGACCTTAGGCTGATAAGAAATAAATTTATCCAAGACAATAAAAAAGCAAAGATAAAAATAAATGCATATGAGTGTTTGAATTATTAGGTATGTACCCTTGATGTTATCTAGGAACATCTAAAGCATCAAGTACATCTTTGAAAGAGACAATTTTAAAGTTTTGTCTTTTAGTTTCATACCCATCTTTATTAAAACCATCTTGTGCAATCATAATACCTTCTGGATACTCATCACTCAGGTTAAAGTTGATTGTTTCTATACCATCAGTATCAGTAACATTATCTATACTTTTTGAGGAACCTATTCTAAAACTGGTTATATAATCAAATGGATAATTCCTATCATACAAATTAAATTTACTATCTCCTTGTGAGGATAAAATTAAATAACCTGAATTGTTTGATGTTTTATATAAAGATACACCTTCTGGGTCGCCACCAATTTGACCTTCTCTAGAATCGACAATATAGGGCTCAGAGAAATCAAAACTATCATCGAGTCTATAAGCTTTTAAAACCCCTCTTACTTCTTCTTCTGATATGAAAAGAGTCCTATTGAAATCATCATAAACACACCCTTCCGATTCTCCACCATTATTAAAAGTTGTTATAAGATCGAGGCCATTATCAGTCAGGTTCCATACTTCAACTCGTGGACCGGTGTCTTCTGTTAAAAAAGCAACTAATCCATACTTTGGATCGATTCCTGCGCATATACCATATACGATAATATTTGATTTGCCTCTAAATGATGGTTTTGATGGGACTTCCCATGAATTATTTTTAAGTTTTTGTCTTGTTTTATTATCTTCAAATACCCATAAATCTACCGATCCTAATGTTCTATTAGACCCAAAAAGGAAAGTAAAATCAGAAACATTCTCATCGTCTCCAAGATTCAAAGTTCTTGTGTCAATATTATTAATCCTACCAAGATTTGTATAACTCAGCTCCTGGCCTTGAAGATTGTAACTATAAATTCCGCTTTTTTTATCAGTTCCAAAGATAATTGAATTTGAAGGATTATTTTTATTTACCCATATTGCAGGATCATCAGCTGCATCTCCCTCAGTTATAACTGGCGGTGTCTCGTAAATTGCCTCAACCTCAACATAATCTGCAAAAGTAAAAGTAGATAAGAAAAAGGCAAGTATGAAACTTGCCTTTTTGCGGGGGGAATTATTTTTAATACTTATAAGTGAAACCAATTGTCGCGCTTCTACCATATTCATCATATTGAGAAAGTCTTGAAGGACCGCCCCAATAATAGAATTCTGGTTCGTCATTTATATTAATTAAGTCTAATTTAAGAGTGAAATTATCAGTTAAATAGTACTTGGCTGTAAAGTCTATTTGCGAATGATCGTCAGTAAATCTGATATTGTCATAATTTAAATCATCTACAGTAGTTTCTATGTCATCATCAGCAAGATAATCTAAGTAATCACTTCTTTGAGCTAATGAGAGTCTCATGTCAACTTTTCCTTTGTCGTAACCAATTGATAAATTTTCTGTGCTATCAGCAAGTTTTCTAAATGGAACGGTAAACACACCGTTAGCGCTAGGAACATCACTTTCTGCGTCAACTTTAGTTAAATTTAAAGAGATGAATAAACCATCAAATGGTTCAGGAAGATCCACAAACTCCCTAAATAAATTAAATTCAATTCCATCAACTGATGAATCATTGCTGTTAATGTATGTTTCTAATTCGCTAAAGTTAATCCCTCCAACAACACCTGCTGTTACTTGAGGATAAATAGCATTTTTAACATCTTTCCTAAAATAACCTATTGATACTGCACCATTTTCATAATATCTTTCAAAGCTAAGATCTAGATTTGTAGATTCATATGGTTCTAAGTCAGGATTACCCATTTCTCCCTTATAGATTGTACTTCCATCCGCTGCAGTTCCATCCGAATCAAAGTCTGCTACGGGAGCAGTTTCACCAAATCCAGGTCTAGATAAAGATCGCCAAATTGCACCACGAACTATTGTGTCGTCATTGACGAAGTATTTTACGTTTACACTTGGTGATACGAATGTGTAATTTTTAGATGCTCTAATACTAGAGCCATCTTCTTTATTGTATCCAAGTGTATCAAATGAAGTGTCCTCTGCCCTTAGACCTGCAATCACAACAGCATTTTCAAATTCCATTGTGCCCATTAAATAAAGTGCTGTGATATCTTCTTCAGAAACAAAATCTTTGTCATAGTTAGGTTTTGCATAGTTATTTGTTAATGTGCCAAATGTGCCCTGAAGAGCGAAGATTGTTGTAGGATCTGCCATGGGACCAAAAACATTTGGAAAAGGCCAGTTAACAGGTGTAGTGATTGGATTGTAATCTGATTGATTAGTGTTAGGTTCCGAAGCGAAACCTGAAACAGTTTTTTCTTTTTCTCGAGTGCTGTATTTGAGGCCAAATTTTAAAGTCGTTGGAATATCAGAAACCATAAAGCCTTCTTTTGTAAAATCAGCCTGAAATGATGATATTGTGTCTTGAATTACAGAATCTTCCTCTTCAATCTCATCTACTCCCATGGTTGTTGGATCATAAATATTTCCAGCCCCAGTAGTAATTGCAGATGCTAAAGTCATACGTGGTTTTTGAGGATTTGAATAATCAAAAGATCCGCAAAGTCCTCCACAATCAGTTGCATTAAATGTACTGCTTCTAAACTTTGCATCAACATTGTCAGTATCATCTTCTTCAGCAAAAGAATTCGAAAGTGCAAACTCTGCATCCCAACCACTAACTATTGTATTACCACCTAGAATGAATGTTCTGATTGTTCTAACTTCCTCCCTAACTCTTACTTCTGCATCTCTTCTTATTTCAGTAATAGTACTTCCTAGAGCAGTAACATTAGTTTGTTCTTCTCTCATTTTATACTCGTCTTTATATCTGAGCTCATCATCCACGTATTCATTCCATAAAATGTTTGCATACATAGAAGATTCATCATTAATCCTATAGTCAATGTCGTAAGTAATTCCTAATCTTTCTCTGGTTAAATCATAGTATCTGCCTTCAAAATCGTCATCTATTGCATAGTTTCCACTAATGAGCTTCCAGGCAGGAAAACCGGTTTCATTGTTGTAAGTAACTACTTGTTTTTCAGAATAAGTAAAACCAATTATATGTCCTACATTTTCACTGATCAGATCTCCATAGGTTAGGGAGATTTTAGGATTATCACTATTATATGTTTGATCGTTGTATAGAGTATTTGCTTTTAATTTTAAATACGTGCCATCCAAGTCTAGAGCACTTTTAGTATTAAACTCAACTCTTCCGCCAATAGAATCAAGATCTTGATCAGGAGTTAAAGATTTGTATACTTCAATAGAATCTAAAAGTTCTGTTGGTAGACCGTCAAGCATCACTTTTCTTCCGCCTTCTGGTGCAGGAACAGTAGCGCCATTAACAGAAATACTGTTTAAGTCTCCCGAGAGACCTCTAACAGTAACATAACGGCCCTCACCTTGATCGTTTTCAACTGAAATACCTGAGATTCTTCTTAAAGCCTCTGCAGCGGTAGTATCTGGAAATTCACCTAAGGCATCTGAATCTATAACAGATAGAATCTGATTGGAATCCCTTTGCTTTTCTATAGCAGAGATGATGCTAGCTTTTGTTCCAACTACCAACAATTCCTCAGTAATTTCTGAGTCTTCTTGTGAAAATACAAAAGGGTTTGCAAAAATTAAAAGAAATAAATATATTTTTTTCATAGTGATAATAAATGTTTAAAACAAATTTACAGGAAGATTGTTGCAGAAATGTTACAAATAAAAAAATTAATGAGTAAATCCTAGCTGAAAAGCAGTAAAAATAAAGATTCCACATTTTATTTCTCTAAAATAAAAAATAATACACAATAAAATTGTTGTGAAACTATTGTCCCAGTGTGACTAAATTTAAATGTAATGATTGATATTTAGAATGAAATCAAGAATTTCATCCCTTACCCTTCTATAAATATTTAATATTTTTTCATCATCATTTATATTTTCTGAGAGCTTAGGAGGATCTTCAAAACCCTTGTGTATGGTCTTCCCTTTGAATAAGACTGGACAGTTTTCTTCAGCATCTGAACATAAAGTAAAAACATAATCAAAATCTTTGTCTTCCAATTCGTTTATGGTTTTAGAGAATTGATCAGATATATCAATTTTGACTTCTGACATTACTTTGATTGCATATGAATTTAAATTAGATTTTCTAGTGCCAGCTGAATAAGCCTGAAAACTAGTAAATTTTTTTGCAAAACCTTCAGCCATTTGCGATCTACAAGAATTTCCAGTGCAGAGAAATAATATTTTCTTCGATTCTCTCATCTTAAAAATTTATAAATATACAAAGCAATAAAGAGACCAATTAATTGGCCTGAAAAGAAATAAATAATCGACTCTGGTGAAATTCCAGTAAAGGTGTCCGTAAATGTCCTGGCTAGAGTTACTGCTGGATTTGCGAATGAAGTAGACGATGTAAACCAGTAACCCGCTGTAATAAACAAAGCAACTGAAATAGCTACATTAGACTTATTATTTTTTCTAACCATTAAGATAGTTAAAATTAATCCCAATGATGCAATTATTTCACTAAAAACCATGCTGATTCCCATCCTGGGTTTGGATGAAATTTGAAGCAAACTAAGTTCAAATATGAAATGGATTAATATTACTGCGAAAATTCCTGCAATGAATTGAATAACTAAATAGAAGAGTAAATCTTTTAAGTTGATCTCTTTTAAAAAATAAAAGACTATTGAGACAATTGGATTAAAGTGAGCTCCTGATAAATCTTCAAAAGATTTAATGATGACATAAAGAATTGCTCCGGTTGCAATCGTATTACCTAATAAAGCCACTGCCACGTTACCAGAAGATAGATTATCACCCATGATCCCGGAACCAATGACTGTAGCCACTAAAAAAAAGGTTCCTAAGAATTCAGCAATGTATTTTTTTATTTTCATTAATTCCTAAAATCAAACTTTTTTCTTTAAATTAATATAAAAGCTCATACAATTTCCCTGTTTCTAATTCATATTTTTACATCAATATTAAGGAAACTACTTCTTGTGTTTTATTTAAATTCATTTCGATAAGTAGCTCTCTTTGTCTTTAACAGTAATTAAATTAATTTAATGTTTATATTAGAAAAGGCCATATCTAAATATGGCCTTTTTGAAGTGTTTTTATTATAAACAGAGAAAAAACAAAAACTTAACTTCGATTCATAGAAATAAACCTCTTATTTAAAGGAGACTTTAAATCCTAATGAAGCTGATTGACCAAGATCATATTGATCATATATTGCAATATTTCTCATAGAAGCATAGTACTCCTCGTCAAGTAAATTTCTTAATTCAAGCGACAATTTCAAATCGTAATTAGAGTAAGACAAAACTCTTGAATATGTAAAATCAACCAATAACGGAGGTTCTTCAATAATATCTGGTAAAACATCAATACCTCTAGCTCTTACTCTATCACTAACGTAGTTAAAGATTAGGGTGGCTTCAGATTGATCTTGTAAATTATCTAAACCAATTTGAAAGTTTGCAATTGAATCTGATTGACCCTGTAATCTGGTATCTCTTCCATTCGCTAGAAGATTTTGAGCATTTACTGAAGTACCAAGATTATTTATATAAGTATCTCCAGGATTCACAATTACTTCAGAGTCAGTATCCGTATAATTGAACTTAACGATTAAGTCGTTATTAGAATCCATAATCGCCTCAAATATTTGCTCATATTCAATTTCAAAACCAGTGATTTCAGCCATAGGAACGTTTTGGTAAGAAGTAATAATTAAATCACCTGACTCATTAACAGTTTCTTCGATGGGATTAAGAATATCCTTATAAAAAATTCCAGCTGTTAAAAATTGATTTAAACCAAAATAGTATTCAGCTCTTAAATCAATATTGTCAATCTCACTATCTTGCAAATATAGTGAACCAGCTATTACTCTGTCAGTATCAACATCTATAAATAGTGTCGGAGAAAGTTCTCTGAAGGTTGGTCTAGCAATTGTCTGAGAAAGACCCAATCTAATTTGAAGGTTTTCATCAAATTCAGGAAGATAAGTTAATGTCATTGAAGGTAGCGTGTAATCTTCTTCTATTGATTTATCAATAGTAGAGTCAATGCCTGTAAATAAATCAAATGTATTAACTTGCTGAAGGCCATCTTCTTGCCTAATTCCGGCAGTAATTTCAAAATTATCTCCAATTTCAGATTCAACGCTAATATACGCTGAATCAACTTCCAATAATCCTAAGTACCCAGCTGGCGATGAACTTGCCGTATTCTCAATTACCAACAATCTATTAGGATCAAAATTTTGATCAGCAAAAATATAATCTATTCTATTATCTAGACCAGCTCGAGGTAAGGGACCGCCAGCAGCCAGAAACCTATAACTTCTAACTTCAGCCGATCTGTCATTTTCAAGACTTTCAAGCCCAGCTCTTAAAAATGTTGAAGAACCAAAGGGTATCTCTAAATCTATAACAACATTTGTAGTTTCGTCTTCGACCATACTAAACTGAGTTTGGTTCCTTCCTGTATTAACATCGTATAAGTAAACCCCGTCATTGTCTCCATCTTCATAGAAAGCAACTCTTTCGTATGGAGAATCTCTCTCTGCCTCTCCATCACCCAAACCTACATTTAAATTCCAGCCATTTTCAAAAGACTTATTAAAATTTAACTGATGATTTGTTAATTCTCTTTCGTAAAATTCTAGAAAATCTTCTCGAACATTAGCCGAATCACTTGTGTCATAGCCTTGCAAGATACGAGCTTCTTTTGATCCTTTATGAATATATAATCCGGTGTATTTTAATTCAGATAAATCCGTTTCAACTCCAAGAACAGCCATTGCATATGCTGTAATGTCATTCGTTGTGCTTCTAAAAGTTTTGTTATTTTGAACTACTACATTGACAGTACCGCCCTGACTTTGTAAATCACCAGTTTGTCTGAGTCCTTCTTGTGTATCCCAAGAATTTTTGTAACCTCCTGTAACCATAAATCCCATTGTTGCACTTGGAATACCAATGGTTTGACCAATTCCTCCAAAAATTCCTCCTGAACCGTCAAAACTATCTCCATAAGTTAAACTATAAGATTGATCCAGAGGAACCTCTCCTGATTGTATGACCCATAACCTTGAATTTTCAAAATTTCGACCAAAGTTAGCCAATTGTGTTGCACTAAAGTTCGATCTATCAAGTTTAAGGTTGCTATTGATAGCGTCCTGAATACTGCTTGGAACTGATCTGATCCCGTCATCGTACCCAAAATTATTCTCTCCGCCGTCGTACATCAACCCATCATCTTTTAACGAAGTAGCGGAGTTGAAGCTTGTTGAAGCTGAAAATTCAAAGATTCTATCTAAAGGCACAGCCTTTGTTTTTATCTCAACCATACCTCCGCCAAACTCACCAGGCATGTCAGCTGAATAGGTTTTTTGTACTACAGACGATTCAATGATGCTTGTTGGAAAAAGATCAAGTGGTACAACTCTTTTGAGTGGTTCTGGGCTTGGAAGATTAAGGCCGTTTAGTGAAGCAGATGAATATCTATCACCTAAACCTCTTACAAAGACGTATTTACCTCGCACTAGACTAAGACCCGCAAGTCTTGTAAGGGCGATAGCAATATTGTCATCACCAGCTCTTTCGATATCTGACGAATCTAATATTGCAGAAATCTCAGATGTATTCCTTTTTGCATCTGGTATAAAAGATCCACTTACAACCAATTCTTCAGTATCCTGAGCTTGTTCAGTTTCCTGAGCATTAATAAATAATGGAAAAACTATTATGAAGGGTAAAGCAAACTTTAAAAAACCCATGATTTTGTTTATTTTTTTTGTAGATTTCATTTTGACTCCAAAATAGATTTTATAAGGTTTTAGTTAAGTTTTATTGATCCAGGTACTGTCCATACTTTGTACCAAGTATCAGAAGCTCCACTAACTGCACCTATATATGTAGGAGTTTCAAAAAATCCATCCGTATTCAACGCGTCAGGAATAGCTGTCACAGTAGCTGCGGTCTCTGCAGAACCATTAACAACTCCGCTAAGTGAATTTGCATATGAACCTCCACCAGAACTAGCTCCATAGAGATTATTTGATCCTGCCTTAACGATCGTTTCTACATCTGAAGCTGTTTTACCTCCTGCTGTCTCTGAATCTACAGTGACAAAACTAGGACAATCAAATGCAACGGAATTAAAGGAGAAATTAGGAGTGGTTGCTCCATCAGCAATAGTTTGCGCCGTGTATGTTGTTTCAATGCAACCCTTTGTTAAGCCAGAAGCTGCGTTAAGGACTGCAGCAACTCCATTGTAATATTGACCCGATACACCCTCTTTTAACTTGAATACCTCGTCATGGCCTCTACTTATGAAAGTAAAGTTAGCAACAATGGGGTTTGATCTAGGCTCTGTTAGGTAGCCTACTTCAAGGGTACTAACGTTGTCTGATTCCACAATGTGATCACCTGTATCGTTGGCCTGTTGAACTATTACGTGTTGAAGTCTTCCTTGATAACCCCAATCAATGTCCAAGTTATCATCACCTGCTCCAGTACATACCAAACGTTTCACATCGACTGTTCCACCAAAGAACTCAACGCAATCGTCAGCATTGTTATGCACTTGGATATATTCAACCGTAGTACCACTTCCAACACCACCAAAAGTAATTCCATTTAGCTCATTACCTGGAAATATTTCATATCCTGCATACTGAACTCTTAAATATTTAAGCGATCCACTGCTGTCAGTAGGGATTTCACCACCCATTACATCGCCAGCTGATCCCTCAACCTCTTTTTGACAAGGGGAAGCTTTTGTTCCTGCTGTGTATGTACACTTATTGATAGGTGATTGACCAAGAATAACTAATCCACCCCAAAGTCCTCGTGTTGAGTTAACATCTGCTTGACCAAGAATATCTTGTTTTCCAGTCATTATAATTGGAGCTGATTTTGTTCCAACAGCATTAATATCGGACCCTCTCATAACAACTAAATAGTCATTACCTGATTCACCAAAAATTGTAACGCCAGGGTTAACAGTTAGTGTAGCTGTATCACCGTTTGTAGCAGTGCCATCTGCTCCTACATCAACACCGATTTGAACTTTACCATCAAGCTTATAATAGTTTCCTGCAACTAGAGTTAGGTCATCTTTTACAATTCCTGTTAAGTCACAGACTTTTCTACCTAAGAGAATTTCTGATTCAAGAGTTCCAGCTGGACATGCAGGATCGGTGAATAAACCAACTGTCCAACCTGAAGCCCAGTTATTTTCTGAATCAGACCCAGGTGCAAATGCACCAATATAATCTGTAGCAGAGAAGAATGTATCGACTGCATAAGTATAGTCGGGAGTGTTTGTTTCAGAAACGTCTGTTCCTGCACCACACAATCCTGATTTTGGTGCAGCACCGGCTGCATGAGTTCCAACTTCACACATATCGTTCTTTTCTGATACGGAGAAAGCGC
>OZSS01001625.1_pt1 | contig 10264 bp, 7 predicted proteins | sample 1779911 | NCBI WGS metagenome assembly OZSS01 (sample SAMEA2603589, study PRJEB24840) | metagenome | biome: Water; feature: Photic zone; material: Seawater sample | place: Mediterranean Sea | collected 2013-11-12 | depth 10 m | reverse complement strand
GCACTAGAGAGATCAATGCTGATGGAGCATTGGTTACACCGGGGTTCATCGACCTGCATACACACATGGATGCCCAGATCGGTTGGGACGCTCAACTCACGCCAGCCTCTTGGCACGGCATCACGAGTGTCTTGATGGGCAATTGCGGCGTCACGTTTGCACCGGTGAGATCAAAAGATAAGGACTTGCTCGCGGGAATGATGGAGTCCGTGGAGGACATACCTCGGCAAGCGATCATGGACGGCTTACCTTGGAACTGGAACAGCTTCGGAGAATATCTTGACGCCATTGAAGCACTCAACCCAGCACTGAATGTCGCCGCGCTGGCAGGACATGCAGCAACGCGATTTTATGTCATGGGCGAACGCGCGGTAGAAGAAAAAGCAACACCCGAAGAAGTAAAACAAATCGCTCAGCTAGCAGGTCAGTCGATAAGAGAAGGAGCTGTGGGGTTTTCGATTAATCGGCTGAAAGCTCACCGGTTACCCGATGGCCGTTGCATACCGGGTACCCTCGCGCCCGTCGAGGAGCTGGTCGCTATCGCTAAGGAGGTTGGCGAAGCAGGAGGCATTTTGCAGAGCGTGATCGAGATGCATCCTGTAGCGAAAGAAATGGACATTATTCGCAGGCAATTGGAGGCAGCAGGCACTCATATGCTGTTTAGCGCACCTTGGTTGGCAGGCGAGGACGGAAGGAACGCCTACCAACCAGCCGTTGACGCAATGCGCGCGGCCGGATTAGAAATTACCGGCACTACGCAGCCGAGATCCGCAGGCTTTCTTTCTGGTTTAAGCACAGACATTTTGTATGGAAGACGTTTCAAAGGGGAAGCCTGGAGACTGCTTCGAAACACGCCAGTACCAGAAAGGCTGCGTATGATTAAGGACGATGCTTTTAGGCTGCGATTGATCCACGAAGCAAAACAAATGCAGATCGCAGATAACATTGGGCAGACTTTAAGCTCTTCGCGTTATGCTTTGCCCGGCAAAAAAACTTTTTGGATTGGCACGGGGGAGAGACCTGTCTACACCCAGCCCGACGATCAAAGCTTGATCGACCTCGCGTCCTCTGCGGGAGAGCACCCCGCTGAAATGTGGCTTCGCTTGCAAATTGAATCAGATGGTCTAGGGCTTTTTCATGTACGATTTGTCAACGAAGACCTAAGCGTTTTACCAGACTACCTAAACTGCGATTGGATTGTGCCCGGAGTGGGCGACGCGGGGGCACACGTTAGTCTAGTCATGGATGCTGGTTGGACTAGCTTCTTTTTGTCACATTGGCACAGAGATATGGGCGTATTTTCAAAAGAAGAGGCGATCCATATGCTCACTGCGAAGCAGAACCGAGTATTGCGGATGCCGGATCGAGGTACGTTGGCAGTAGGCAACAAAGCAGATATAAACGTCCTGGATATATCGAGGGTGGAAGAACGCCAGCCAAAACGCGTTTATGATTTTCCCGGAGGAGCACCCCGACTGATCCAGCGTGGGGTTGGCTACCTTAACACTTTCGTTAATGGAAAGATTATCCTCGAGAATGACGAACTGAACGGAAATAGCGGCGGTAGGATTATTCGCAATAAAATCAATTAAATCCAATCTTGCGGCGCTTGCAACGGTTTACGTGAACGTTTCGAAGCATCATGGACTTCGCTTTGAAAAACGTTCAGAACCGGGCACGTTGCCACAGCTATGAACATCAAACTATGTATCGCCACTCCTTATGAGGCGGACGACTCCAACATACTTCTCTTATAGGCGCTGACCATCTGCACGAGTTGTGTCGGCGCCGCGGATAGCAAGAGACTGCGGTCCATCTAAATGGATACGATCCCCATCTTGACCAGACGCGCTCTGCGGGGAAGCGCTGCATGCGTCGCTTCGATTGCTAAACGCTTCAAGACTTAGTCGCTTTGCTAGCAATATGCTCCTCAATAGTGCCTGTTATTCCAGCTGATACCAATTCCTCATATTGATCTGGTTTTATTCCTAACTCCTGGGCAAGTATCTCTGCACTGTGCTCTCCCACGCGTGGCGAAGCCTTCAGGCGCAAATCTGCCGATTCAGAAAAATGCCACGGGCTGCCAGGCAGGTATGATGCGCCCGCCTCAGCATGCTCAACCGTTTGTATAAACCCGCTGCGATGTAACGGGTTATTAGTGTGAGAATAGAGTTCAAGAAGAGGCACCACGCGAGCTGCGATGACTCCACGATCATTGAGATTCCTCTCTAACTCTTTCACATCTTTATTTGCACAGTAGACACTCAAAAGCTCATCCAACTCTGATTCATCGGCTTTGCGATTAACTGCTGACATCCATCTAGACGCACTTAAATTATCTCCCACAATCGATACTAAACCGAGCCATTGTTCGGAAGTTTCTACAGCGATCGCAATCCATTCGTCATCAAGGCACTTGAAATAACCATGTGGCGCATGGGTGGGATGGCGGTTGCCCATCGGCGTTGGCAGTTTTTCTGAGAGGCCGAACTCAACTAACGCGTCTCCGCACAGCACTGCTACGGCTTCCATCATAGAAAGATCAACACGCTGAGGGAGACCGGTTTGGTCCCGATGATGTAGCGCCGCAAGTATCGCGGCTGCTAACACATAGCCTGAGGCGGGATCGGGATAAAGTCCTGCGGTGTTCATGCCCTCGTCCCCTTCATAACCATGGAGTGAAGAGAATCCAGACATTGGTTCGGTTGTTGCGCCGTTGGCAGGAAAATCCCTAAACGGGCCCTCGCTTCCATACCCAGAGATTGATGCCCAAACAATACCTGGACGAAGCTCGTTTAATTTCTGGAGAGTAACACCCCAACCAGGCATTACAGTGGCGCGAAAGTTGTCCAGCAAAATGTCGAATCCTGGCACCAATTGCCAAAAAAGCTCTATTCCGCGGGGCTCTTTCATGTTTAACGTCAATTCACGCTTGTTCAGGTTAACCGAGTTGTACAAAGCTGAAGTATTGAGCGGATGTTGATTTTTTTTTGCGTCTCTTACGCCTTCAGGCACCTCCGTACGCACGCGCCGCCATACGTCTGGACGCTGAATACCACCGATCTGAACTACATCTGCACCGAGCAGAGCCAGGACCTCCGTGGCAAAAGTACCCGACCAGGCTTGTCCAAAACTCAGTACTCTGCATCCTGAGAGCGGGCCTTTAGCCGACCGACCGAAATTTCTTTTATGCCCCGAATCGATTAAAGTTTGGGTCTCGACAAAGCCGCTGCCACCTCCAATTTTGCTGGGAGCATCCGCGTGTAAACGCCAGGTACCCGATTCGAACTTGGCTATTGCGCCAGGCGCCTTTACCTGTTTTCCACCCGCTTCGGTAGCTACTAAAAACTTTCGTTCGGCGATCTGCGCATTTGTGGAAAGGTCTCGCATATTTTGTACGACGCCTACTACGCAACGCAGCCTTGCAAGCCCGTGAAAGATCTCCCACCGATCCATTTTAGGGAGAACGCCGCCTAGTGCGTCCACGACATGGCGAAGGTCGCGGCCATGTCGTCCATAGCTTGGAATCAACTCCGGATCATTCGCAATATCCGGCAGCCCTAAAAACGTCATCGCCTCGGTCCAGTTATGAAAGTCTCCAATGGCCAGATGCATCGGACCTCCTTTCGCTGGCCACAAGGGACTCAAAGCTCCTCGGGGACGCCACCCCGCTGGACCATGGGCATCACTTTGATTAGCGTAAATGGACATGATCGCCCACGGGTGAACCGTGTGCGCAAACGCTTCGACCTCACTCAAATCCACTTGTTCAGCTCTATCAGTGCGATAGCGACGAAAAAGCGCGGCAGAGGCCGCAATGTAGCCAGCAATACCACCAATATATCCGCTCTGATGACGCGGCATTTGCAATGGCGGTTCGTCGCGCAAACGGTTGATATAGGCCCAACCAGTGCGCGCAGATGTAGTCAAATTGTTCCCAGAGTAAGCCGCCAACTCTCCTGAGGAACCGTGCGCCGTTAGCACCAGGAGGACGGCGTTGCCTTTTAGGTGACGTTTAAGCTCTGTAACCAGTTTGGACTCACAAATAACGATCACATCCGCTTCTGCAATCAATGGGTTTAGATCTTCCAATTGCTCGTAGGCAATGCTTGATTTATTCCAATTCGCGTAAGTGTGAATAGAGCTGACCCCACCGACATGTGGGCTTTCATGTCGAAGCACATGTCCCTGCCGAGGCTCGGCCAGCAAGACTTGAGCGCCGAAATCAGCAAACAACCTAGCCGCAAAGGCTCCAGATAGTCGGTCCGACAAATCTAGAACTCTAAGACCGCGATGCGGTCCAGTATCGAAAAGTTTCGTCACCTCGCACAGCCTCCATACCGATAATTATTTGCGCTCTAGAGCGCAGCATATTTGTTTATGCTATCTTTTTCGTCGTTATTCAAACTCAGAGTAGTCGACTTATATCACCACAGCGGGCTATCACGGCAAACCGCTTTGCTGGATAAGTACCACCCGATAAGTCCTTATTTTTTTGAAGAGGTTTATATGAGCGCACTTGCCATTGATCTACACGAGGATGTCTCAGCCGCTCGCGATGGCATACTGAAGTTCGCCGAGCAAGAAATCCTACCCCGCCATGCGGAATATCAGACTTTTTTTGAAGACCCGCGCGAAATGTATGAAGAGGATGGAAAGTTTTCAGAGACTCTACAGAGCTTGATACGTGACGTCAGGGAGTCCTCTGCAAAGGCTGGCTTTTATCAGATGTGTGTTCCCGAAGCTCTCGGCGGAGGCGGTTTAGGCCACATCGCCTACTACGCCGCATGGCAAGCGCTATTCCACCGCTGCGGACCAAAAAATTGGCTCATGCTTTACTCACTTGCTCATTGGGCCTTCGGGCCCAGCAAGCTACTTGAACAAATCACCGATGAGGCTCTAGCCAAAGTGATGCCTGGGCTACTCGACGGGAGCAAGTCGATGTGCTTTGGATTATCTGAACCGAATGCCGGCTCCGACGCAAGCATGATTAAAACTAAGGCAACGCGAGATGGAGATGGATGGCGCATCAATGGCCGAAAAATCTGGACCACGAATGCTCCTATCGCCGATTACTGTGTAATTTTCGCGGTAACAAATCCTGGTTTATCCGTCGCAACTAAATCGGGCATCACAGCTTTTCTAGTACCAACGGACACCCCAGGTTTTACGGTGCAACGTATAATTAAATTGTTTGGTCATATTGGTGGAGACGAAGCAGAACTAGCCTTTGATAATCTCTATGTGGAACCCTGGCAAGTCGTTGGGGAAATCGATAATGGCTTCGCTGCGGCACTGTACGGCGTTTCCCTTGGCCGTATCTACAACAGCGCTCGCGCTGTTGGTTACGGACGCTGGTCTTTAGAGCTTGCGCTGGATTACGCGAAAACAAGAGAAGCGTTCGGATCGGCAATCGCTGATTATCAAGGAGTCTCTTTTCCTCTGGCAGAGTCTGCTACCGAGCTCCACGCAGCGCATCTCATGGGCATCAATGCTGCAATGTTGCTCGATCAGGGCAAGCCAGCCGTAAAGGAACTGAGCATGGCCAAGACGTATTCCGTTAAAGCGGGCTACGCAGCAGTCGACCAGGCCATGCAGACTCACGGCGCGATGGGATTTACCAATGAAATTGGGCTTGTCGAGGCCTGGCACGCGCTGCGCATTGTTAATGTGGCGGATGGCACGAATGAGATCCTTAATCGCACGATTGCGCAGCGTCTCTTTAAGGGCGATGTCGGGCTTTAGCTTCTAACTCTTATCGACGTCAACGCTGTTCAATTAACAACACCACGTATCTAAGGATTTGAGTGCCTCAACACCTTACCCGCTCTCTTTCCTGTAAGTTCACCGTTCAGCACGCTGATCGATCCATTGACAATGGTTGCCTTAAAGCCGCGAGATTTCTGAATAAATCGAGGCGCACCGTTGGGAAAGTCATGTACCAGTCGCGGCTGGAGTTCTGTTACTTCTTTCGCATCAAATACATTTACGTCGGCTTTCATACCCACTGCTAGGACGCCTCGATCGCTCAAACCTAGGACCTTTGCCGGACCCGAAGTCATCTTTTGTATCGCCTCGCCGATGGAGAACGTACCGGTTTCGCGGTGCCAATACGACAAGATAAAAGTCGACCATCCCGCGTCCATAATTTGCGACACATGAGCACCAGCGTCACCCAAACTTGGGTAGATATGGCTAGATTTGGTGAACAGGTCTTTAAGTTCCACCATACTTTTCTGGAACATATGCAAATTGAAAAGGGCCTTACCTTTGGTCTCCCGTGTCAACCGCAATACAGTCTCCGCCCAATGTTCTGATGCCTCCTCAGCCATAAATTTCAAGCTGCGCTCTTCTGTGTAATTTGGGACCTCATCGGACCCCAAATAAAAAAGGTCGTCGATAAAATTTTTGGCCTCAGACTCATCAGCCTCTCGCAGCAATTCATGCACGAATTTGGAGTCCTCTATGAGCCGTAAGCGCTCCGAAAAATCCACCTTGGAGAGTTGCTGCCAAGAGTTACCGTTAATTGGAAATTGAGTCGATAAGCCGAAAAGCATCCCAGAGCTACGGACATGGGTTATCGCCGTAACATCTCGGCCTTCAGCGAATTCCTCTAGCCGTCTGGCGCTCTCAGCGCCCGCGCCGGCCTCCGGCGATGTGCCATAGCTGAAAAGCTGGCGACTCCCCTCGTCAGCCATTGCCACCATAACCTCTGGCGCGGCTCCAACGCTCTGCATCAAACCGTTGCGCTCAGCCACGACTCTAGATATCACCGCCAATTCATCCGCTTCAGCAAAAGTGCCAGGAATGGAGCGGCCGTCGGGTGCCTTGTGTGGCTCAAAGCGATTGGTGGAGAAGCCAAACGCGCCTTTGTCGAGCGCTCGAGCAACAATATCTGCCATCTGCGCTTTCTCATTTTCAGAGGCTTGCTCGGTGAAAGACCTGTCGCCCATCACGTAATAGCGAATCGCACTGTGGCCTACTAGGCCCGCGATATTAATAGTCGTCGGCTTGTTTGAAATTGAGTCTAAATACTCGTCGTACTGCTCCCAATCCCAAGGAAGCCCAGACATGATCGCCTCTCGGGGAATGTCTTCCACGGTTTCCATCATTGAGGCGAGAAACTCTCTGTCTCCTGGTTTGCAGGGCGCGAATGTAACTCCACAGTTCCCTATCAGTGCCGTAGTCACCCCATGCCAACTTACTGGTGTCATATCGGGATCCCACCCAATCTGGGCGTCCAGGTGGGTGTGCATGTCGATAAATCCCGGACAAACTATTTGGCCCGAAGCATCAATCGTCTCCTTCGTTTCGCCTTCAACTTGACCAATCGCGACCACAAGACCATCAGCAATTGCAAGATCTCCCATCACAGGCGCCGCACCAGTTCCATCGACTATAGACCCGCCTCTTATAACAATGTCGTACATGATTCATCCCTGCATCGTCTTACCCAGCTAGCTTACTATCATTAGAAAAAAAAAAAAATTTTCGGATTACCTTTCCCAAAAAAACCATACGAATTTTCAGTCTCGCTCAGATAACTTATGTGCGGGACGATAATGAAGGGTTTGCGACGACAAAGAAGTGACATATCGCGCCAATATGGGTCGAATATTAAGAGGCCGACATCTAATTAAAGGTACTGTGGTGGGTGGCCCTTCGCCAGTTTCATCCTTTGAAGATCGCTCAGGACCAGGTGCGCGAAGAGCCGGTATTCGAGTCTTGGTTTCGATGCGAGAAATGCAGCATTAGAAATTTATCCAGCTTCGTCGTTCGTCCGGGGATGTGGCGCACTAGGATCAAAAATGAAGTGGAATAATCTCAATGATCTAATTACGGAGCAGAATCCACAATCTGTTACCTTATGTGTTGCAGAGTCGTGGAAGATCTTGCTGGGGGATCGCTTGACATTGCGTACATCAGGCGCGCTGGGTGTTAAAAATTCCACTCAACCGTTGAACGATACCGCAAGCTCGCGCATCGTAGGGTCATGAAAATATTAATGCTTTTCACGATACTTTTTTTGACGCCATTCGCAGGCGCCGATGTCGATCATCCGCTTGTGGTTAGGGGAGCGGCCATTCTTGCCTGCACAAACGACGCGCGCAGTTCGACCGATCCGTCAGAAATCTGGGTAGCGATCAATCGCAAGTCAAAAAAAGGCGGGGTGTTTTTGAGCACCACACTGAAGTGGCAAATTGGTTTTAATGTGGTCAGCGATCCGCGCAGCTATACTCTTGAGCATCCGGTCGAAAATTCGCTGTCGATCAACCGCAGTGAACTTACGGTGAGCTGGCGCAGCAGCGCATACCAATGTGCGCTCTCATCCACCACGCAGATTGACGAGTGGATCAAGAATAATGTGGCCGCACCACTGATTTGATGCGCCTAGGTAACATTACCCTCTCCCCTGGCACGACCCTTAAATCACCTGACTATCCCTGTGTATGCAGTAGTTGAGCATTCAGCGCGAACTGGTAAATTGGTGGCCTGATGCTTATGGATTGTTGGAGGAAGGCAGCGCCATGGAACTAGTAGCAAGATTGTTGTCGTGGATTGGGTTCTCATATCTCACCCTAGTAAGCCTATCGGCGCTATACCTGTTCATTAGGTTGAACCTGGATCTAGTACAAACGCTGATATATTTCGCGATTGTTGCCGTCGTCGTTGGCATCCCCTACGCAATTATCGGTCTTGTAAACAGACTGATGTCCGGATCCTTCGCCTGGCTTCCATGGCGTTAACCCAAACTTCTTGTTAGCGCAGCGAGATCGCGAGTAAGACGCCAACAACGATACCGGCGATAAAACCCCACAGCGCCGCTCGGCGCGCACGCCGACGAAGCTGACGTTCCGCGACGGAGATAATGATGCGCTCTTTTGCCATCCAGTGAGTTTCAATGCCTGCCAAGCTTCGGCTAACCGTTGTTTCCAACCAGCATGGCGCTGACGTCGCCTTTATGGGAGTAACTCAGAAACAGTAGATAGGCACAAAGAAACGGCGCGCCACCAAAAGACGCCATCACACCTAGGATTATTCCAGGCAAAGAATATTGATTGCGCCACATTACCCAAGCGGCGGAAAAGCCGAGCATGGCCATAAAATCCGCGTTGAATTGGCCCGCCCATCCAAGCTTCGCCACGTCACCAAAAAACACCGAAAACAAACCGAGTCCGTGATTGGTTATTACCTGAATCATGTAGATGGCTAAACAGACAAAAACTGCGACCAAAATGACCCGGAACACCCACATGCCCTTCTCCTCATGAAATAAAACATGATGCTAACGAATAATCCATGGGGCCAAAAGATGGGTTGTCGATATGCTATCTAAACCCACGAACCTGATTTAGCATTACGACCTGCTTCAACAGCAACAAGGTAACGAATTGAGTCATGGGGTGTTCTAGGTTTAGTTCTCTGCGGGCAAATTCGCCGTCGATGGCCCAAAGATCAGCCTCGGTATGAACAACTGCAGCAGCAGTCCGCTGACCCTCTCCCATTAGTACCGATTCACCAAAGCAATCACCGCTTCCCAACAGCGCAATGAGCTTGTTTTGCGCCGTGTTAATAGCTACTTCGCCTTTTTCAATAAAGTACATTTTGTCGGCTTCAGCACCCGCTTTGAAAATAACAATGTCTGCGGGCACCTCCATATTTCTCAGATCGTCCCGATTGGCATAAATGAAGTCGTCTTCGAACTTGATGGTTGCTTTCTGATCGCGCTCGTTGTCTGCGAAGATTCGTTTCAGGCTGTAGCGAATGATCGTACGGGCAAAAACGCCAGACTGATTAGCAAATTGACGTATCTGCGCTCCATCGTAGAGGCGCAGCTTGGTTGGTGATTGCACCGTGCAGTCGTATTCGGGCACTAGAGAAGAAATGGCTTCGGCAACACCGTAAGGGTCGCGATCTGTCAGTATATGCCGTCGAGAGCGGCCTGTTTCTGGATTTGGCGGAGTGATTATTAGCACGTCACCTTGCTCGACCACGATTACTCGGTCTTTTACGTTAAAGTCGTAATACTCGTTGGGGGCTAAATCCACCTCCTCTGTTTGATTCATGAGGCCAGCAAATAAGTATTCGAATCTGTTCACTTTCCGATGACTCTCCGATACCCAACGCTGAGTAATAGGGCAATGGTCGAAGGTTGACGTCGCTTTGAGTCAGTAATGTGATTTTGTCTGCATATCATGGGACTGAAGCGTACTCTTATTGTTTCTTGGCGCACTGCTCGCGTCTTCTCGGATTGTGACACTAC
>OZSS01001622.1_pt1 | contig 10273 bp, 10 predicted proteins | sample 1779911 | NCBI WGS metagenome assembly OZSS01 (sample SAMEA2603589, study PRJEB24840) | metagenome | biome: Water; feature: Photic zone; material: Seawater sample | place: Mediterranean Sea | collected 2013-11-12 | depth 10 m | reverse complement strand
TGCTATGTTCTGTACCGGTGGAATTAGATGTGAGAAGTCAACTAACTACCTCTTGGGCAAAGGCGTAAAAGAAGTACATCATTTGAAGGGTGGGATTCTAAAATATTTAGAAGAAATCCCTGAAGAGCGAAGTAGCTGGGAGGGTGACTGCTTTGTCTTTGACGCCAGAGATGTTCTGGCTGTTGGGGATGGAGCGAATGATCTTGGAATGCTAGCGATAGCAGGAATTGGTGTTGCCATGCATGCAAAACCAATTGTAGCAGAGAAATGTGATATAGTGATTAATCACTGTGATTTAAGTTCCTTGCTTTATCTCCAAGGATATAAAAAAGAAGATTTTGTAAGCACTTAAATGGATTATTAAATACTATTTCTATCTCGAATGTTTGAATAAGATTTTTAAGGTCTATATTTTTATTTAATTGCAAAATAGGAGAAGTTGTCTTGTCAAAATACTTCAAAGATCCAATGCGTATTGACCAATTAGATGAGATTGAGCATTGGGTTACCCAAGAAAACGGTACAGAGCGACCGGGCACTGGAAAATACCTCAATAATAAAAAAACTGGTATTTATGTAGATATTGTTTCGGGAGAGCCTTTGTTTTCATCCGATGATAAGTATGAATCTGGGTGTGGTTGGCCAAGCTTTACCAAACCACTAGTTTCGTCTCATGTTGCAGAGTTACAAGACAGTAGCCACGGAATGTTGCGCACTGAGGTGCGGTCAAAATTCGCAGATAGTCACCTTGGACATGTTTTTCCAGATGGACCGCCGGAACGAGGTGGTTTGCGTTATTGTATAAACTCCGCCAGTCTGCGATTTATCCCATTAGATGAGATGGAAGCAGAAGGCTATGGTGACTTCATTAGCAAAATAGGAGAGTAGCATGGCTAAAGCAATTTTTGCTGGGGGATGTTTTTGGGGAATGGAAGAATTGATTCGAATGCGCCCTGGCGTTCTAAGCACCCGCGTTGGATACACAGGGGGACATGTCAGTAACCCGACGTACAAAATGGTTTGTACAAAAACAACAGGGCATGCGGAAGCGATAGAAGTAGAGTACGACAAGGAAGTAACTTCATATCGAGATCTGTTAGAGTTCTTTTTCCAGATACATGATCCTACTACTTTAGATCGTCAGGGGAATGATATTGGTGATTCTTATAGGTCAGAAATATTTGCTCTCAGCACTGAGCAAGAAGTTGATGCTCATGAAATAATTTCAGAAATTAACGAAAGTGGGCGTTGGCCAGGAAGAGTGGTTACCAAGGTTTCAAAAGCTACTCATTTTTGGGAAGCAGAGCCAGAGCATCAGAACTATCTGCAAAGGTATCCCAGAGGCTATACCTGCCATTTCCCAAGAGATAATTGGAAATTATCGAAATCTTAAGCCCGTATTGATTATGCTTTTGTAAATCTTTCGTATCTTAAAAACTCAAATCGTTGACGATAAAAGCATTACAAACTATTCTTTTTTAAGCTCTAAGACAGAGTGTTTTTTTGAGAGGTCACGGTAAATGAACATACGAAACCATTTTCCTACTGAGGAATTGCAAAAGCGTGATGCGGCGCATCATTTGCATCCATTTACCGCTCAACATGATTTGGCAAATAAAGGGTCAAAAATCATCACATCGGCGCAGGGGGTTTATGTCTACGATAGTAATGGCGAAGAACTGTTGGACGCAATGGCTGGATTATGGTGCGTTAATATCGGTTATGGAAGAGAAGAGCTGGCTCAGGCTGCTGAGCGGCAAATGAGAGAACTACCTTATTATAACACCTTTTTTCAGACTACACATATTCCGGCGATTGATCTGTCAGAAAAACTTGCAAAGTTAGCGCCAAGAGACTTGAACCATGTGTTTTATGCGGGTTCAGGGTCTGAAGCAAATGACACTAACATCCGTATCGTGAGGCAATACTGGGCATTACTGGGTCATGCAGAAAAAAATATAATAATCAGCAGGAAGAATGCATATCATGGATCCACTTTAGGTGGAGCGTCGTTAGGCGGTATGAGTGCAATGCACCAACAGGGCGGTTTGCCCATTCCCAACGTCCACCACATCAATCAACCCGACTGGTGGGCGGAAGGTGGTGAGCTAAGCCCAGAAGAGTTTGGGTTAGCAAGAGCGAGGGAACTCGAAGAGGCAATAGTTGATCTTGGTGAAGAAAGAGTTGCAGCTTTCATAGCTGAGCCTGTTCAAGGTGCTGGTGGCGTTATTGTCGCTCCAGATACATATTGGCCAGAAATTCAAAGGATTTGTGACAAGTATGAGATAATTTTAATTGCTGATGAGGTTATTTGTGGTTTTGGAAGAACTGGTAATTGGTTCGGCTCGCAAACCATGAAAATTAGGCCTGATATTATGACTATTGCGAAGGGTTTAAGTTCCGGCTATCAGCCAATCGGCGGATCGATTGTTTCAAAAAAAATAGCTGAAGTAATAGGAAAAGATGAGTTTAACCACGGTTACACATATTCAAGTCATCCAGTAGCCGCAGCCGTTGCGTTGGCAAATTTAAACATTATTGAATCTGAAGGAATTGTTGAGCGTGTTCAAAATGAAACAGGGCCATATTTGGCTAAAAAGTGGGCTACGCTGAGTGATCACCCAATGGTTGGTGAGGCAAAAATTGTTGGAATGATGGGCTCGCTAGCTTTGACACCAGATAAAGCAAACCGAGCCAAATTTTTATCCCCTTCTGGTACGGTCGGGTACATTTGTCGTGAATGCTGTTTTGCCAACAATCTTATAATGCGTCATGTTGGGGATCGAATGATTATTTCACCGCCTTTGATTATTGATAAAGAACAAATTGATATTTTGATTGAGCGCGCTTGGAAATCGTTAGACGAAGGTATGAGCAGAGTGAAAGAAAAAGGATTATGGGAGTCCGCTCCGATTTAACCATTTTAGTTCAAAAAATAGCAATATAAACAATCTATTAGTTTATTTTTGCATATCTTGTTGATCTGGTATTGAGTCATATGTTTTAATCAGACGATTCTATAGAGAAGCTAAAGCGAAACCAGGAAGTTAATATTGCCCAAAGACTCACAAGCAGAAGCTTTTGTACGGTTCAATCGTGTGCAAAAAAGCTATGATGGCGAAACGCTGGTTGTAAAAGATCTAAACCTTGAAATTCCAAAAGGTGAATTTTTAACTATGCTTGGCCCGTCTGGTTCGGGGAAAACAACTTGTTTGATGATGTTAGCTGGATTTGAAACAGCAACACACGGCGACATAATGTTAAATGGTGTTTCAATCAATAACATACCACCGCACAAACGTGGAATAGGGATGGTATTTCAAAATTATGCGCTTTTCCCACATATGACAGTTGCCGAAAACTTATCCTTCCCCTTGGAAGTTAGAAAGCTTGAGAAGTCTGTTCGTGAAGAAAAGGTTGCTAGAGCACTGGATATGGTTGAAATGGGCGGGTTTAAGGGGCGGCGGCCAGCACAGTTGTCTGGGGGTCAACAACAGCGCATTGCCCTGGCACGCGCGCTCGTGTTCGAACCCGAATTAGTTTTGATGGATGAACCACTTGGTGCCTTGGATAAACAACTTCGTGAAAAAATGCAGTTCGAAATAACGGCACTTGCACATCGTCTGGGTATAACAGTGGTATATGTCACGCATGATCAGACAGAGGCCTTGACGATGTCAGACCGCGTAGCGGTGTTTAACGATGGCCGTATTCAGCAGTTAGCCACTCCGGACCAGCTGTATGAAGAACCGGAAAACAGTTTTGTAGCACAATTTATCGGTGAAAATAATACTCTTAACGGGGTCGTCAAAGAGTTAAAGAGCGACATTGCAACAGTCAAATTGGATAGTGGTGATATTATTGACTGTAAACCCGTTAATGTTTCTGAAGTCGGCGAGCGAACTCAAGTTTCCATCAGACCAGAAAGGGTAGAGCTGAATAAAAATAAGCTTCCAAAAAAAGCGCATACTCTGACAGCGGAAGTTTTGGAATTTATTTATATGGGTGATACCTTTCGTACTAGACTTAAGGTAGCTGGTAACGAAGACTTCATTGTAAAAACAAGAAATTCGTCTAATCAAGTGCGGCTGAAGCCTGGAGAAAAGGTTGAGATAGGTTGGTCTCCCGAGTGTTGTCGTGCTTTAGATGCATGAAAAGGAATTGGTTTAGCGTATTCATTTTGAATATAGCTTTTGCAGTATTGGTTTATTTGCCCGTCAGGCTGATACTGTTTTCTTACAACGGGTAACATGGGAGAAGCTAATGAACTTCACTAAAACAATTATGACAACTGCGTCAGCAGCATTGATTTCTAGTGCTGCTTTTGCTGGAAGTCACATGTCAATGGAAATGACAATTGTGTCTTGGGGTGGCGCTTACTCTGCGTCCCAACTTAAGGCATATCATGAGCCTTACTCTGCCAAGACAGGCGTAACTATACTTAATGATGACAGTTCATCAACTGCTGTTGCGCAGCTGAGAGCGATGAATGAGGCTAATAATATCACCTGGGACGTCGTTGACGTTGAAGCTGCTCCAGCTATGCAGCTATGTGATGAAGGTTTAGCTCTGGAGATTGATCCAGATACTATGCTTGCGCCAGCGCCAGATGGAACACCGGCATCTGAAGATTTTGGGGATATGCTTGTTTCTGAGTGTTTTATTCCACAAATCGTGTATTCAACTACTTTTGGATATAGAACAGATCTCGTCGGAGATAATCCCCCAGACAATGTCTGTGCTGTTTTTGATACCAAAACATATCCAGGCAAACGTTCTCTCTTTAGTGTTCCGATCAATCAGATGGAGTGGGCCCTACTTTGTGATGGCGTAGCTAAATCTGATATATATGATGTACTTGCTACCGAAGAAGGCCAAGATAGAGCACTTGCTAAACTAGATACAATTAAAGACGACGTTATCTGGGTTTCCTCTGGCTCTGATACTCCCCAGTTACTTGCTGATGGTGAGGTAATAATGGGCGCTACTTATAATGGGCGTCTATTTTCTTTGATCGAAGAGCAAAAGCAACCTGTTGCGATGATTTGGGACGGTCAGGTTATGGACTTAGATGGTTGGATTATTCCAGCTGGTCTTAGTCCTGAAAGACAAGCACGCGCATTGGACTACATCATGTTTGCAACAGACACACAACGACTTGCAGATCAGGCGAAATATATAAGTTATGGTCCTGCTAGAGCTTCTTCAGCACCGTTGGTTGGGAAGCATGCTGATCTTGGTATAGATATGGCGCCACATATGCCAACTGCACCAGAAAATCTATCAAGAGCTTTTTTGATGAATTATGATTTTTGGGCGGATTACAGAGACGATCTCGATGCTAAATTCCAGGCATGGTTAGCAAAATAATTTGTAAATAACTTAGAAGGGCCAAGTGGGCCCTTCTAATCACAAAATTTAACTAATATTTTAACACTCTTCATGGGCCTTTTATGGTTAACAGCTCACCTAATAGCATTCTGTTATCAGCAGACGGTACGCCTTTAAAGAAAAGTTTAAGTCGTTCCCTTAGGCAACAAAAAATACGAGCGCTGCTGCTAATTTCGCCCTTGCTTATCTTTATTCTTGTCGCATTTATTATGCCGATTGTTTCCATGCTTTCGCGATCGGTTGAGAATGACTTAGTTTCTCAAACTTTGCCTGCAACGGTTAGTGCAATACAGTCTTGGGATGCTCTGAGTGGCGAATTGCCAGATGAGCTTGTTTATAAAGCTTTTGCACAGGATATTCAGAATGCGGCTAAGGCAAAAGTTCATACTAAAGTCGCACTGAGGCTCAATTACGAGAAGTCCGGTATTGCATCACTATTTAAGAAAACTGCAAGAAAAGCAAAAAAGTGGGATATCGAAACTGACGGTCCATTTAAAGAAAAATTAATTAAAGTTCACAAGGGGTGGGGTGAAGTTGAAGTATGGCAAACTATAAAAACCCATAGTCCGCGTTATACGTCGGGATACTTTTTAAATGCTATCGATATGCGTAAAACAGCAGAGGGTGCAGATTTTCAGCCTGAAGATAAAACCATTCTAATTAAGCTGTTCCAACGTACTCTTGTTATGTCTTTGATAATCACGTTTTCATGCATACTTCTTGGTTATCCAGTAGCGTGGTTACTTTCAAATTTACCAATGCGGCAGGCAAACCTGCTCATGATACTAGTATTATTACCTTTTTGGACATCCTTGCTAGTACGAACGTCAGCCTGGAAGGTCATGTTGCAGCAGCAGGGTGTTATTAATGATATTTTAGTGCAACTTAGCCTTGTTTCCGATGACGCTCGCTTGATCATGATAAATAATGAGATTGGGACTATCGTTGCCATGACCCATATCCTTTTACCATTTATGATTTTACCAATGTATTCAGTTATGCAAACAATACCACCAAGCTATTTGCGCGCAGCAAAGTCATTGGGCGCAACAAACTGGACCGCTTTTTGGAGGGTATATTTCCCCCAGTCTATACCTGGTATTGGAGCGGGTTCTATTTTAGTTTTTATTCTTGCTATTGGCTATTACATCACACCTGAGATTGTAGGTGGTACCAAAGGTGTCTTCATATCTAACCGTATAGCTTACCATATATTGAAATCTTTGAATTGGGGACTGGCAGCCGCTTTGGGCACAATACTACTTGTTGCCGTTCTTATCTTATATTGGACTTACGATAAAATCGTCGGGATCGATAATGTGAAACTGGGTGGATAGCAATATGAGTGAACCTAAAAACAGCTTTGTGAGTCCGTTTGTATTTACCCTTATTTGTATGGCAATGATGGGAGGTTTAATTGGGTTAGTTGCTGGTGTTGCTAACGGATCTGGACCCCTCGGTTTGATTTCTGGCGCTTTATTTATGTTTTTGATTAGTTTTCTAGCGATCTTTTTGGGTCAAAAAGAGTTAATTGTTCGTTACAGTATTTGCTTTTTTCTTATCATATTTGGGTTTCTTTTTATTGGAATTATTGGAGTATTCTTAGGACTTATATTAGGTTGGTTTTCAGGTTGGTTCTTGTACTGGCTTCATTTGGGAAGATACAGAGCAAAGCTTCAGCCATATTTATCGGCCGGTCAGGTTTTGTGGCACTATACATTTAGAGTAATTTGGGGGGGGATTTTTGTATTCTTAATAACTCCAATTCTTGTTGTGATGCCCTTATCTTTTAATGCGCAAGATTTTTTCACTTTTACTCCTGAGATGCTTCGGTTTGATCCAGATGGGTATTCTCTCAAACATTACGAAGATTTTTTTACCAATAATGAATGGCAGCGGTCTTTTAAAAATTCATTATTAATTGCTCCTGTAGCAACTATCGTTTCTGTATCTCTTGGAACCCTTGCAGCTATTGGGTTAAGTCAAAGTCACGTTCCGTTTAAAAGGGCAATTACAGCTATTTTAATCTCACCAATGATTGTCCCCTTGATTATCTCTGCAACGGGCATGTTTTTCTTTTATTCTCACGTTGGAAACTTTCTTGAAGACAGGATAGGGCTTGATAAAAATTTTGTAGGTTACGTCAAAGTAATTCTCGCTCATAGCGTTTTGGGCATCCCATTTGTAATCATTACAGTAACCGCAACTCTTGTAGGATTTGATAGCTCGCTGACCAGGGCTGCCGCTAATATGGGTGCTGATCCAGTTAAGACGTTTTTTAAGATACAAATGCCTCTTATTTTGCCAGGTGTAATATCTGGAGGCCTATTTGCTTTCATAACTTCATTTGATGAGGTTGTTGTAGTTATGTTCGTAGGCTCTACAAATCAGAAAACTTTACCTTGGCAGATGTTTACAGGATTGAGAGAACAAATAAGCCCCACTATCCTTGCAGTGGCAACAATATTGGTAGCGATCTCTATCGCTCTTCTTGTAACACTTGAGTTATTGCGGAGGAGATCGGAGAGATTAAGAGGTTTGTCACCTGGGTAGTATATGATTAAAAATTACCGGTCCGCGTTGGTATAAAGATTAGTTGGATAGAAAATGACGACTGCTTTTATAACTCATAGTGATTGTTTGAAACATGAAACTCCATCTGGGCATCCAGAGCAGGTAGCGCGCCTAGAGCATATTTTGTGGGCTGTAGAAGATTTGGATTTACTCAGAATTGAGGCGCCACTCGCCGAAAAAGAAAATATCCTCGCAGTTCATCCGCAATCACACATAGATTTAATTCATGCTAACAGTCCAGAAACTGGAATGAGCCAGTTGGATGGAGATACACATATGTCGCCAGGCACTGTTACTGCGGCATATAGGGCTGCCGGTGGGGCCATATGTGCTGTGGACACAGTTATATCTGGCAAAGCAAAGAATGCATTTGTTGCTGTACGGCCTCCGGGGCACCATGCTGAAGCGCAGATACCTATGGGCTTTTGTATTTTTGGAAATGTTGCAATCGCTGCTAAACACGCCTTAGATTTTCATAAACTACCTAAGGTCGCTGTGATTGATTTTGATGTGCATCACGGTAACGGAACACAAGATTTATTGTGGAATGAGCCTCGTGCTTTAACAGTCACAAGTCATCAAATGCCACTATGGCCAGGTACGGGGCGCGCTGAAGAGCAGGGCGAATTTGATAATGTCCTTAATCTACCGTTGGCGCCAAACTCCGATGGAGCATTGATGAGAAAAGTCTATACAGAAAGGGTATTTCCTACGGTGCGATCTTTTAATCCAGATTTGATATTTCTATCCGCTGGTTTCGATGCTCATGTTGATGACCCATTAGCAGAATTGAATTGGGAAGTAGATGACTTTGTATGGATAACTAGTGAAGTATGTAATTTGGCGAGGGATTGCTGTTCATCTAGAGTGGTCTCTATACTTGAGGGGGGATACAACTTGGATGCACTTGCTGCATGTTCCAGAGCGCATATTGAAATTTTAATAGAGGCAAAATAATGAGTGATAAACCGATTGAAGAAATGACCTTTGAACAAGCGATGGCAGAGTTAGAGGCAGTAGTTGATCAACTAGACCGTGGCGATGTAGCACTGGATGAATCGATAAAGTTGTATGAACGAGGAGCGTTACTTAAAAAACGGTGCGAGCGAAAACTAAAAGAGGCTGAAGAAAAAGTTGCGGCAATTACTTTGGATGAAGATGGAAACCCAAATGGCACGGTCGAATTGGACGGATTATAGAATTTGGATAAGGAATTAAAGACTAACTCATCTGTAATAGACGAACACTTTAAATTTGTCTTTCAATCCTTAGACAGTAGCTGTTTAAATGACGCCATGCAATATGCTCTGTTGGGAGGTAAAAAGCTTAGAGGTTACTTAGTAAATCAGTCCTCAAAACTTTTTGATATTGATCTTTCTAAATCGATTTGGGCGGCTTGCTCAATTGAAGCAATGCACGCTTATTCTCTTGTTCATGATGATTTGCCAGCAATGGATGACGATGACCTGAGACGTGGTAAGCCAACCGTTCATAAAAAATGGGACGAGGCAACAGCTATTCTTGCGGGAGATGGATTACAAACATTTTCATTTCAACTTCTAAGTGATCCAAGGTTTAGAATTCGGGATGAATACCGACAAAAATTAATTCACCAATTGTCGTTAGCATCTGGTGCTGGGGGCATGGTGCTTGGGCAGGCATTAGATATTTTAGCAGAAACATCTGATACAGCTTTAAATTTAGATGATATTATTAGAATGCAAAGGATGAAAACTGGTGCACTGATCGAATGGTCAGCTTGCTCTGGAGCAGTTATGAATGGGGAAAACCCAAGTGCCCTTTTAGAATACTCCAAATCAGTTGGCTTGGCATTTCAAATTATCGATGATATTTTAGACGTTGAAGGTGATCCATTGAAGGTTGGAAAGCGTTTAAACAAGGATAATAATGCGGGTAAAGCTACCTTCGTATCGCTGCTTGGAATGGATACTGCTAAAAAACATTCGTCATTCTTGATAGATAAAGCTCATGAAGCGTTAGTACCATACGGTGTTAAAGCAAAGAACTTGCGACAGTTGGCAAGTTTCGTTATTTCGCGCAATAAATGAATTAAACCGGGGGCAGCGAATGAGCCAAAGGCCAAATACTCCAATGTTGGACCAGGTACAAATACCTGCTGATTTAAAGCGTTTTACTGATCAAGAACTTAAGTTTTTGGCAGATGAATTACGTAAAGAAACTATTTCTGCCGTCTCTGAGACTGGTGGCCATTTAGGTGCTGGCTTAGGTGTAATTGAGTTGTCCGTCGCACTTCATAACGTATTTGATGCACCCAAAGATAAGATTA
>OZSS01001621.1_pt1 | contig 10277 bp, 15 predicted proteins | sample 1779911 | NCBI WGS metagenome assembly OZSS01 (sample SAMEA2603589, study PRJEB24840) | metagenome | biome: Water; feature: Photic zone; material: Seawater sample | place: Mediterranean Sea | collected 2013-11-12 | depth 10 m | reverse complement strand
GTGTATTACCGGATAAGTGCATATAGCAATTTGTTTGTTCTATCATCATATAAGCTAGTTGGTGTGTTGACGCCACCACCGTGCAACTATGGATAAGTGTGTGTGTGTGTGTGTGTCTGTGTGGGTTGCCAACCGATGGTTGGTGCGTGTGTGAGGGCATGCTAAGAGTGGTTGGTTGCAGCGTGGTGGTACATATGAATGCCACCCGCCGTGCGCATTCAACCAGCGCGGTGCACACTTGTTGGTGGTGTTTGAAGATGTGGCAACGATGTGTGTTGGCGCAGTGGCGCCCGGGATCACAGCCACACAATGTGATCAGACACTTGGAATCATAACTCCAGGTGGCCCGTTTGGGTTCTTCCAGAACCGCATGGTGATGATGCAAACTCACAACTTCTCAAATACATCGAAGTTGTTGCACCTGTGTGCCGATGCCCCAGAGAACACAGACACAAGTTTGATGGTGTGCCGTCTGAACGTGTGCATAACGGTGCAACGGTTTACAGCGTTGATGCAGACACGGCGCATATTGCCGCAGTTGTCTGTGAAGAGTGTGCCCGTTGTGTTCCAACACGGGCTACAATGTTGACGCCTTTTATTGAGTTGACCAAGAGGTCCACATGCAGTTCCGTGTCATCGACGGGAGACGAAACCAGTTAGAGTTGTGGGCGTGTCTGTGTGTGGTTTGCAGCGCAGCGTTTGCAGCAGGCACCGCACCAGAAGAGAGTACCCAGTATGTGTTAATCAACGTTGATTGACAATGGTCTGCATCACCGGATGAGTTCCAAGCCATGTGTGAAGAATTGTTGGTGTGGGGTGTAAGCTTTCGGGGTGTGCATCAGCGCCACAAGCATGTGCCAACATTGTACACGTTGGGTTGCTAATGGTTGCAACACATTGGCCACAGATTCACATGTTGGCACATCTACACACCTAGCAGATGTGTAACATGATTGCAAGTGGGAATGTGGCGACGGCAATGTGGTTTGAGTTGCAAGTGCACGTGCAATGTTTGCAGTTGCCATGCACACCACAGGTTGGATTTTGCGGAATTTCATTGTGGAGCTCGTGGGCCACCTCCATCCGTATTGTTGCAAATTGTTGCAACGTTGCCACATCTAACTAATATTGGGGGTGTTCAGTCATGTAATGTGTGTGACATACACCACGTGAGGTGGACACATACAAACACGTTCATTTGGTTGGTTGATGGCGGCGTTGGGTTTGCCAGTTTATCATCCACCAGGTTGCAGGTAGGTTGGCAAACATTGTCTCGGTACTTGGTCGCAGCACATTTGCACCAGTCCAGCTTTGCGCGTGGCCAATATGTTGGCACATGTTGCAGCCATGTGTGCGGTGGTGGTTCGTTTGCAAACCACCGTTGTCGGCCAGGGATGAGTGTCTACTTGCCGGTGTGCAGCTACTCTGCCGCAATCGCATTACCACCTACCGACAACATGCATACAATGCCCACAGGCCGATGACATCGCCCGGGGTGATTGGAGCATGCATATTATTTGAAGTTATGCGTACAGTGTCGCGGGGGCGGACAACATCAATTCATGGGTTGCGATGCCGCCGATTCAGTTCAGTCCAATTATCTTCATGTGTGGGCAATCTGGAGGCAGCAACTCGTGCATGTTGCAGGGCAATGACGATGCCCCCGGTTGGCACACCCGAGATGATATGGGGTTTGGACCGGTGGTGGTGGGCATGCGCAGGGCGGTGTATATATGCAGTACAGTTTCAGAATGTGGGTGTTCATGTTTCAGATATCACGTTGCGTCACGCAACTCAGTACTCCCCCAAGTTACAGCATGCCGGTTGCGATATGTTGGTTGTGGCCGTGTGGCCGAGCGGTGCAACATGCACATGCCCGTTCATAATCCGTTTGACCAGTTCTGGTCAATCGGCTACCAGGTTGACGCCCAGGTAGCAGACCTCCTCGACACACTCATGGCGTTGGGCAGCCATCTTGATGGTTTGCAAATTCGGTTGTGTCGGAGAAAGCATGACCGAGAAAGTTCTGGTAAATATCGCACGTTGATGGCGATGTGTCATGTTTCCCCGGTCGTTGTTCTCAGCCGTGTTGTAACAACAATGTCAACGATGCCGATGCGCGTTCTCGATGTGCACACACCATGTAGTTGAGGGGTTGCATTGTTTGGGTTGCCTTGTCAAAGTTTCATGAACTATGTCGAGCCGGAGCAGAGGAATACATCACATGTGTGGCGTGTTGGTGTGTTGGGCCACCCACCAGCAATGCATTGCACATGTGGGATTGGACCATGCCACTATGAACGGTCGAGCTATTCCCGTGTGCGTGAACTCAACGGGCACCCGCCACCCACTCAACTCTTGAAGTCCCAGGGGATGTCGTTCCTACAACTTCCACAGATTTGAAGAATGTCGGTGTGCCCCGCCACTACGTTCCAGCAGCAACTCATCACAGGAAAGATATGGTTTGAAATGTGTGAATTGAGTTTGAGAAGATGAAACCGCGGAGTTGGTGTTGCGCCAGCCAGATCGTTGAGCAAGGGTGTCGAGTGTGTTGAGTTGTGGCCGTTGGCACAATGAAATAATGTGTGATTGCCGATTCGGAGTGTTCTGTTTGTGTGTTCCCACTTGGCCGTGGATGTGGCATCATGCAGGTTTGCCATTGCCATGTCGTCACCCATCTGTAATAGGTTCATGGTTGGCGATTGTGTGTTCACGCGATTGCATTGTCCGTTATCATGACAGCTTGATTAGAGGGTGTGCATAAGTCGGCGTTTGCGTATGCAGCGCAGACCCGCACATGCCGTTGTGGTCAGTTCCGTTGTTTCTGGTGTGTGTCGCCATTGATATTTTTGATTGCCAGTTCGATATGGTTGTGGTGTGCAAGCGGGTTCTTGGGGGGGGCATGGACGTGCGTGTGAAGAGATGGTGATTGCTATTATGAGCGGGATTCAAGGGCCGCGTGTTGCTACATCCAGAGGAGTGCATCATTTGTGGTGTTGCAATCTTTGTCATCCTAATGATTGGCAGCAGGTCAATCGTACTTTGTGCCAGTTTGCAGGCAGCGGTTATGCGCAGTACGGGGCAACACATTAAACCGCTGACGCTAGCGTGTGTTGAAACGAATCTCCCACATGTGTCAGTTTGGGGGATGCAGCCCATCATGAGCACCTAGTTTGTCCACAACAACAAAAAAGGTTCGACTCTGTTTGCCAGCAGTTAAGATCAGGTCAGCCATCCACAGATACCATCAACGACCCGGTTTGACATGCGCACACACGTGCGATGACCACGGACATCTCACAATTCACAACAACGAGACGCCTTCAATTGTATGGGCTCGACCACCCCATTGTTGTTGTGTATGTGGATTGTAGGGCAACCTTCTCGGTGTGTGTGGTGACATGTACGCAACGGTCAGTGTTGCAGAGCATAAGATACAGTGCACGCAACATCGGTAGAGTGGTATTCGTAAGTTGACAAATCCACTTGTTGCCGCCACGGACGTCAGTATTGCAACAACCATTGCACGGCGACCTATTGTGTCGACGGGGCCGTGTCACCCCAATGTGGTTGTGCAGCGTTGCCAACCAGACCAAAGATGAACATAGGTGTTCTTGATGGAACGTCTGCAAGTGTCCGCACACAGTTGTGATAGGCGCGCAACATTGGACAGGTGTGCATGTCGTAGTTGTAACGATTGTTGGTTGCAGCGGGGTGGTGCCAGTGCAATTGGTGGTTCAGTGACAGCTAAGTTGCGTTGCCGATGAACTTGTTTTGCAAATCTACAAAGTTTGGAATGGTTGGTGTGCCTTGTAGGCAACCCAACGCATGTATGGTGTGCGTGTGTGTGCCCGCGTGGGGGGGTGTGGTATATGGTCGTGGTTGCATGTTGTGCGTCTGTCAGTGCCCCAACATGTACTAGGTTCTGGCGTGTGTGTCGCCGGGTCGGTTGGGTTGTGTGTGTGGTATCGGCATTCTGTTGAGTGGTGTGCATGTGTGTATTGGTATTTTGTGTGTTCTGTTGTATTTATGTTAGCTCGTGGTTGATAGTGTTGGTGTTGATCGGGTTGTGGTGGATTGTGTTGTTGGTGTGGTGGTGGTTGGGTGGGTGTAGATGGTGCGATCGTGGTTAGTGTTGCGGTTGCCCGTGTTGGTGTTTAGCAGCAGGGCCTTGTTCACGATTCCTTCCCAAACTAGTATAACAAGACACAACCCACATTTTGTTCACACACGATTGACACCCACATTTCATCCATGTGTTCCCACACCCGTGTTGTTGCGGTTGTTGATTGTGTTGTTGTGGGTGGGAGTGTATGATGATAGTGTGTGTTGGCGTTGCTAGGTCTGATGTGGGTGCCCGTGTGGCCCATGGTTTTGTGTTTGTCGCATGTATTGACAACGCATTGGATGTTTCGGCAGGGTTGGGTTCAATTGATAATGCATCAAAGTGCGCGCGAGTCCGCCATGTTGATGGATCGATTGTAAGTGTGCGTATGAATAACCTTGCCCGAGGCCGATACGAGTGAGGGGTGCCGGGGGGGTGAGTTGCAGTTGGATGTTGTGATGTTAGTGTTGTTATGAGGATGAGTGCGATTGTGTTTATGGTGAAAAGCTAAAGTCATACAGGTACGTACGCATGTACGTACGTACATGTGCACACGTACATGCATGTGAGTTCATGCACACACGCACATACACACATTTACGTACACCTACGCACACATATGCACACAAACGTACGTACATGTATGCAGTACATACTTACACATACGTATGTATACGCACGTAAACGTACGCATTATGTGCGTGCACATGTGTATGTGCACGTACGCACACACACATATATGCGTACACGTACATACGCACAATCGTGTACACACACGTGTGTGCGTACACGCACATAAGTAGACGTACATGCGTACACGTATGTACGTACACGTTCGTACGTACGTACGTACATGCGCGCACACACGTACACGCACGTGCACACACATATGGACGTACACGTACGTACGTTCACGTACTTATGTACATTTGCGTACTCAAACGTATGTTACGAATGTTGTCGTTCATGTTGGTGATCAGGTTGAGGATTATGATGTTGCCATGCGTTTGCCACTGTTGTTGCTCATGTTGTCCACGCCGTTGTTCGTGTTGTTGATCATGATGTTCACCAGTGTTGATGTTCATGATGGAATTCATGTTGTTGTTTATGATGCTACTCATGGTGTTGCCCGTGTTGTTGATCATGTTGTTGTGCACGCCGTTGCTTTTTTTGATCATCATGTTCTTCATGTTGTTCATTATATGTGCGTTGATGGTGACGGTGACGGCGTTGGCAGCGTGCGTAAACGCGCGCACAACTAACGTAGCGTAACACCTCCAAAACGTCTGCGCGCGCAGATTTGTGGCATAATGCTACATTGGGTTGCCTTGTTGAAGGGCGGGTCGCAGGCGGGTGTGGGGGGGGGGGGGGGGCGACAATGGCATAAAGGGCGCGACAAAGGAGCTTAACACCCAAAGCAAGTGGCGGGGCGCAAAAATTGGCATCCAACAGCATGGTTTCCGTTGTTGGAGGGCGGGTCGCGGCGGGCGGGTTGGTGGCACCCAAGTCACGCATTGAGGCGCGCAACGGTAGTTTAACACGCAAATTATTGAGAATCACATTTTTGTCATCAAAAGCATGGTTTCCGTTGTTGGAGGGCGGGTCGCGGAGAATTTTGTTTTGGAATAAAAAGAATGGGACTCCGGGGGGCGAAGGACGACGACGAAGGACGAGAATTTCGGTTGCAGGAAGTCCAATACGCCGTAAAAGGGCACCCCTCACTCTGATGTATACATGTATTTACATGTTTCATACATGCAGGCAGACACACACACAGGAACCCGGAAACACGCACCGGCATGAAGCCGAACCATGGCCACCGTCACAACACCCACAGGAAGCCATTCACATTGGCGACAAACCCCCGCCACACCAGCCAGACCACAGTCACATCACCCACAGGACACCACATTCACATTGACACGATACCCCCCCCCCCATAGCACCGACCATCATCATTATGGTTCACATCTTTGCTCTCGTGTTCTGCGCCGCCGTTGCCAACAGCCACATCATCACCACAATCCTCACCATCTTCATCATCATCATCACACCATATCCAACGGGGACCATCCTCATCATCATCATCATCACACCATATCCAACCGGGGTCATCATCATCATCATCATCATCACACCATATCCAACGGGGACCATCATCATGATCATCCCCATTCTCATATTCATCATCGTTTGCGTCCTCGTCCTCTTCTTTGTTGCCGCCGCCGGTGCCAACTCAGCTGATGATGATTCAGTGATGATTGTCACCATCATCATCATTACCATCATCAGCATCGTCGCACTCGTCTTGTTCCTCGCCGCCGCCACCCCGCCAACGCCACCAATTCAATCATCACTATCACCATCATCATTATCAGCGTCATCATAATCCCCCCCCCGCTTCATCATGATGTGGATGACGACGATGACGATGATGATGCTGATGATGGCAGCGGCAGCGGCGGTTGAGGTGGCGGCGGCGGCATGCAGAGGGCGTCCATTGAGGCGTTGCGCCCAAAAAAGTAGCTTAACAAGTAAATAATTTGGCGAGTGCAGATAATGGCGTCAAATCCATGGTGTTGGTTGTTGCAGGGCGGGTCGCGGCGGGCGGGTGGGTGGCCCCGAAGTCATGCATTGAGGCGCACACACACAGTACTTTAACTCCAACAAAGTATTGAGCAGCACATTCTGGCATCAAGAGCATGGTTTCCATTGTTGGATGGCGGGTCGCGGGGATTTTTGGGAAAAAAAAGGATGGGTAACCGGAGGCGAAGGACGACGACGAGCGAGATTATCGGTTGCAGGAAGTCCAAACACCTTCAGAGTATTAAGTGGGTGGGAGTGTGGCCAATACAACGATGGGTGTGTAGACACACAACCATAAGGCCGTTTAGAGTAGGTGCCAACACCTACAGGAATTGTTGGCACAGCAGGCCAGCAGAGAGGATATGGTTGCCCTCTTCGCATGCAGCTTTGTGTCCGGAGCTATACGCATTGTGTATACCTTTTGGGACCATATTTTCTGGATAGGTGCATGGGTGAGCATATCGATAACCATGGCACATCCATGGCGCAGGTGATTGCACCATGTCCATGGTGAATTAAATAGTTGTACCGATCCAATCATGGACGGTCTGATGTCATCATCGCAGTGCATTGGTGTGTTGGCACAGTCCTCTGCAATGCCAGCAGAGCCCGCATTTATGATACAGGCACATGTATAACAGTGCCATACGCATCTTCTGTGTGTCATTTGGTGTGTGGTTGTTGGGAGAACTTTGCAGTGTTATTCTCCCACTTGTGTTATGTGTCTGCAGTCCACAGGAACTCATTGGCGTGTCTGCAATCTTCCCATCACCGTTCACATTGGTTGTCCACATGGTTCTCACCATCTCAGTTCAGGGCTTGGCAGACGTTTGTGTTGCACAACGGTGGGTTCCAATTGTGGTCGGACACGTGTGTTCCCACACATAGTGCGATAGCATTCAACGCACACGTGTGTGTTGCCGAATATGTGAGCATATGTTTACATTGGTATGAGCAGCACACAATTTGTTATGTTCGTGCAACAGAAGCAGGGACATCTGGCAGGCATGGTGGAATTTGTTGTATGGGCCGTGCCAAATCTTGTTGTGTCAAACAAAAAAAGGTCGTTGATACGGACGCATGTTGGTGTGTCCGTTTTAGCATGGGCAGCTTGCAGATTCTCTTGGTTGTTGTGTAATGTGTGGATTGTATGGGCAGGCGGCACATTGGTGTTGATACGCATACGCATGTTGCCGTTGCAAGATTGTCATACCAGCGCAGTGTTGGTCATATGGTAATGGTGGTGGATGTGTTGTTGGTCGCATATATTGGCGTGTGTATTCTTCAAACTCTCTCGAACACATTATGGCCCTAATCAATGTTGTTAGTGAGTTCACCAAGATTGCACATGATGAAACACATATTGGGTTTGAGTAGCACACGCCCAGTCTTCGTGTGTGTGTATAGTTGGAAGTGATTGCGCCCCCAATGTCAATCACATGTCGGTGCAACGTGTACCATAGCCATTATTAGCAGCGCATGGATCAACCATGCCGACACGATGCACACATGCGCCAACATTGATCTGAAGCATGCCACACGCCGCCAACACATAGCATGGGTGATACATGCAAACTAAGACGGCAGGCGGTGTTGTGTATACACACGGTGTGTGCGATATAGTTTTTCAGCGTTGACGGTATGGGTGTTGTTGGTGTGGTTGTTGATGTGAGTGTTGTGGTCTGCGTGAGCATTGTTGTGGTGGTAGTTGCGGTAGTTGCGGTCGTTGTTGTTGTTGCATTAAGTGTTGTTGTTGTTGTTGTTGTTGTTGTTGTTTAGTTGGCATTGGTGTGGGTGTCGTCGCCGTTGCCGCCGTCGTGCATTGTTGTTGTTGTCTGTGTGGTGGTAGGTGTTGTTGTTGTTGTTATTGTTGATCGGGTTGTTGGTGTTGTTGTTGTTGTTGGTGTTGTCTGTCGTGCCGCGGTTGTGTCTAGCGTGTCGTGGTTGTTAGTGGTGTGGTGGTTGCCAGTGTTGTGGTTGGGGTTGTCCGGGTTGTGGTGGTTGTTGGTGTTCTCGTTGTTGTTGTTGGTGGTGGTGGTGGTGGTGGTGCGAGTGTTGATGTTGCAACGGTAATTGCACGTGTTGGTGTGGTTGATATTGTTGTGTGTGTGTGTTGTCAGTGTTAGGGTTTGGGTGTGATTGTTGCAATTGGTGATAGTGGTGGTTGCCCGTGTTGTTGCTCGTGTTGTTGCGTATGAGTGTGCCGGTGGTGTTGCCCGTGCCGTCGTTGTTGTTGTGGTTGTCCGTCTTATTCTTCTGTTGGTTGTTGTTGTCGTTGGTGTTGTTGTCTGAAACGCCACACCACATTGCCAACACTGGCACTTACAACTGTGTATGACGAGTACACACAACAACTGACACATTACACAATGCACGCCCCATGCGCATTGGTGTGGCAACACCCACCCATGGAGACAATGATGGAACACGCGCTGCAATCGCAACAATCCCGCGCGGCGCCCTGCTGCAAATAACCACCGCCGCGTTGACAACACACCACCAACCATGATATGTTAACAACACATCCCACACATGGTGCTGGCTATGCAACGGGTGCTACGTTTGGCGGGCGCTTCTGTCTCCAAACGAATGCTCCAAACAACAACACATGTGTCGCACACACTTAACAACACAACCATGGTTGCGCAGAGGTCCTACCCACCCTCGCTGATTGCCTGGCGAGCATGCAACAACTGGGTGCCAGATGCCACTGATCAAACCTGTGGGCGCTGGCAAACCTTATGCACACGGAGACTGCGGTTGCAAGTGCACACGGGCAATGCGATGATGCCCTTTAGCTCATCATCCGCGGGTGGATTTGGTAACTTGATGATTTGCACGTGAACCGTCAACCTGCCATGTGTGTGCGCAAACGTCGATCCGTCTACAAGTGCACCCCTGTAACAACACATCCTCCAAAACACGTGCCCATATAGTTGCAAATGACTGCGGCAACACTTACTACTAGATTGCACAGACATGGTATAACACTCCGCAACTGCAAACCACTCACCATCACACACACACAATGCCATCAACAGAGACCCGCAACATGCGCATGACCGTTCACAACACTGGCAACGGCGACACGACATCCACCACCAACAACAACATCACTCGCAACATTGCAATGGTTGGCTTAGGGTACGCCAACACCAACTGCAAATACACAGAAGTCAACATTGTGCTATCCCAACATCAACTGTGGTAATACAGACACCGACATTGGGCAACCCCACGTCGACTCCAATATTGCAGAAGTTGACTCCGGGTTGCCCCGCACCAACTCCTGCAACCCTGCCATTGACTGCTTGGCGACCCTCCCCCCGACTGCTGCCTCACAATGCACCACAACAACGCCCTGCGCCCGCACCGGCGCACCCCCGTGCGCCGCGGCGCCGCACGCTCCCGCGCCACTCCCCCATCAACACACACATCCACGATAACCCTAGCGACCGCAACCACACTGCCAACACGATCGACAACAACAACACCAACGACAACAACAACCAACAACAACAACTACACCAACAACAACAACAACAGCCAACAACAACAACAGCAACCAACAACACTAATAACACCA
>OZSS01001618.1_pt1 | contig 10288 bp, 17 predicted proteins | sample 1779911 | NCBI WGS metagenome assembly OZSS01 (sample SAMEA2603589, study PRJEB24840) | metagenome | biome: Water; feature: Photic zone; material: Seawater sample | place: Mediterranean Sea | collected 2013-11-12 | depth 10 m | reverse complement strand
CCTCTCTCTCTCGGACCCCCTCTGCCCCCACCCATTCCGCCCATTCCGCGTCCACATGAGGCTTTTCCGATTCGATCCGAATCGGGAATGATTGGCCCCGTCGATTTTGACGTCTGGGACGATTGATGGACATTGTCAATTTCGCCCGAAATCGACCTCAAGACCGCGGTTTCGAGGCCCCCAAACCCTCAAATCGACCCTGCGGGGATCGATCTCGAACATTCTCTGACACCGGAATCCGAAATAATTCTCGACGTATTTTTGGGCGACCGGTAACATTCCGTTTTTGTGCCGGGAAAGAAGGTCCGGTTTCCCATTCTGAGGGAATTGAAGGATCCGTGAGGATTAGAGCTCACAAGAAAAAAACGCAATTTGCGTTTTCCGCTAAAAAACGCAAAACGCAAGAAAAACGCAAAACGCAATTTGCGTTGCGTTTTGCGTTTTGCGTTTTTTTTGAATTGGTTGCGTTTGGGTTGCGTTTTGAAATTGCGTTTTTGTTCAAAAACGCAAAACGCAAATTGCGTTTTCAAAACGCAATATGGCAAAATCGGCTGAAATTCAAAACATTTGTCCAAAACAAGTTCAAAATCGGCTGAAGTCCAAACGCAAATCCAAAACAACCTGAAAGGCCCCAAACATGGCAAGCCCCAACGCCCCAAAACCTGATGACAAGCCCCAACACCCACGCCCCAAATCGACACCGACACGAACGCCCACAAACACCGTACACCGGTCACAACGACATTCTGGCGGAAAAACCCCTGTACAGATCTGGGACAAAAACTCGCCCTAAACATAAAAAACCGAAACAAGGGACGCCCTAAATATATATAAGAAACCGAATTAGACATAAACTTTTTGTGTCTTTGAATCGAATTTTGCCGACCCCCCGAATTTGCGTTTTTTTGGGTTTGTTGCGTTTTGCGTTTTTTTTTGCGTTTTGCGTTTTGCGTTTTTTTTTAATTGGTTGCGGTTTGCGTTTTGCGTTTTTGTTGGGGGGTTGCGTTTTGCGTTTTGCGTTTTTGCCTTTGTGAGCTCTAGTGAGGATGAATTGTGGTTCCAGATTTTTTTTTACAGTCGATTCATTGAAAATTGTTTTTGTGATGATTTTGGGGATTTTCTAGAGACAATCGGAAAAATCGCCAGGTAGCGATCCCAAAATCAAGGTTTGGGAATCGGAAAACCCTAAATTCGATCCTTTTCGGACCGATTCCGACGATGTCCAGAGACAAAAATCCGGCGGCAGAACATCCTCGACGCAATTTCCGGTCCCCACAACGTCCGTGTATGCCGGGAAATACACCCATTGGAACATTTTGGGCGCAAGAAATTCCCAGGGCTGCTTGATCTAGGTATAACAATATCATACAAAAACAGCCATTTGTAAAATAAAATATCTGGAATCGCAGTAGAATCGCGTTGAAGACATTCAATGCTCAAAAGGGCCCTTTTTTCAAAAACGCGACCGAATCGGAGAAGCGTCCTCCGCATCCCCCTCGCCTCGCCCGCCCTTTCGTCCCCCCATCTGCACCCCCTCGTCCCCTCTTTCGGCCGGTCTCGAGCACGCCGCTTGTTATCGAAACATATATCCACATCTTTGAGTCCCCCCAAATCCCCTCTTCTTCGGCTGTCTGTTCATCGTACAGTCGCGGCCACAAGAGAGAAAGGTGCCCGCGAGAAAGAGAGGCCAAACGCGCCAGTGCGGGAGACGCTTGTGAGTGGTATGCGGCACCATGTTATACAGAATGTTCCCCCGCCAAAGACGTTGGAATTTCGCAAGGAAGCTTGTGCACAAGGCTCTGCAAGCCAGATCGATTCATGTGGCGTTCCGCGTAGGGTCCAGAAACCGATCCCAAATGATGGCCGCGCGCAGCGCGATGGCGACGAGGCGAAGCAACGAGGAGGAGGGAACATACGACGAGGCGAAGCAACGAGGAAGAGGGAACCTACGAACCTTCCTCCCCGAAACGTAGAACCGCACATCCAAAATCTTCGGTGGGCAACACTTATCCCGCCCTCCGAGCATCTTCGCCGACACGGCCGTCCCACCCACCGTCCAACCCACCGTCTGACCCGCCAAGGATTCGGTAGCACACAAATCCCACACCTCCGTCAGAAACGTCTCCAAAACTCCACCGTCGAGCCCCCCCGCCTTCGCTTTCTTGGTGAAATGTCAAAGAAAGGTTTCTTTTTTCATTTTCTTCGGAAACCTTTTACCGAAGTCCGCCGCCGTCCAAAAAGCATCCCGCCGAATGCCCCGGATGACCTTGCGGAAAGCGACAATCGCGTCCTCGACGGCATCATCTTGAGGAGGGCGCCCTGCGATGCCAACAATGGCCTGGGCAAACGGTTCAACAGCGCCCTGCCGCATCTGGGCCCTCGCCCTGGCTGCTCAATTGCCCAAGGGGGGATTTTTGCCCTCGGGAGATCCCCCCCCTTGCTTCTAGTATTCTTTGAATGGCACTTAAATACAGGTCAGAACGAAGGTTTCGATGATTGTTGGTGGAACCCAGTTGGCTAAGAAATCTCGTTTGGATGGTTTGAATGCCCGTGTTGAGCAGAGGGTTTTTGAATTGTTCAAGATTTGGCACCCCCGTTTAGCTACGATCTGATGGACCGTTGCACCTCGATGTTCCCGAAAACTTACTTCCAAAATCACCAGCAGAGAGCGTTAGAGAAGAGGGCGAATAAGCATAGGTTCCAACAATTTCTACATGTTCCGTTTGCCCATTCGTGTTTCCGCATGCGCAAAAGCGCACTGCGCTTCCCTGGCCAAATTTGGAACATTCGGATTCAGTACGCATACGCACGATGGACGCGCATCAACGGGATAAAGTTACGGCATGCGACCTGGGCTACACGAAATTCAAAAACCCCGACCATCGCCAAGTGTTGGCCTCCAGAGTCCAAACACACAACCGTTCCGCAACACGGTCGCAAAGAACGCACGGCGTTCCGGCAAAAGTACATGTTTTTTCTGGGCTACATTTTTGCCACCCCCGGGCCTTGCCAATAGGTCGATGGGGCGAACCAGAAATGCGTTTTGCCCCCACTCCAGACCAGGCACCAAGTTGTGCGCTGAACCCTGTTTATGGGGCTTGGGCAAAGTGTCTGGCGTTCACCTCCTCGGTTCCCTCCGAGTATAGTTTTCACGCACTTTCTCCCCGCCTGCCATCTCCCGTTGTCGCCTTCATGAGAACAACACGGAAGCCACGGGCAAGTTCGGGTGCCCCAATGACGAAGGTTCATTTCGCGAATTCCGGTGGCCCGACGACATCACCGACGCGCAGACGTTGGCTTTGAGGTAGTGTCATTCATAAGTTACAGACCCCCCCAACAAACGTTCAGATCAGATTATTTCACGGGAGTTCCACCCTGTTTGGACATATATCCTTTTGTGTCCCGAAAATGTCCGAATGGGCCTATTCCCCGCCGAAAACGGAGTGTTCAGGACGCTCAAAACTCCGTCGATCATTTGACCCCGCCGGATTTCGGCAACACCCAAGATGTTCGCAACCGACCCTGAAAGGATCAGGGTCCAACAACGACATGTTCGCAACGACATGTTCGCAACCGGCCCCAACTAAAAAACAATCAAACACAATTGCCACACCCAAATGGTGGCACGTCGTAAGGAAAAGGAACGAACGAATGGGCCAAGACGAAAAATGAGCGGAGAGAACCAGAGAATGAAATTGACGAAAAATGAGCGGAGAGAACCAGAGAATGAAATTGACGAAAAATGAGCGGAGAGAACCAGAGCATGAAATTGACGAAAAATGAGCGGAGAGAACCAGAGAATGAAATTGACGAAAAATGAGAGGAGAGAGAACCAGAGAATGAAATTGGGGTGATGGCGAAGAGTCCGGGGGTGGTAAGGCTCACCATGAAGAAAATAGGGCGCATCCTTTCACATAACTGTGGCGTCAAAAACGGTCTCACACTCGATATTTTGCAGGCTTTCGGGGAAATGGGGAAACGCGGTCTCAACCGACCTCCAAATCGAGGGTTTCGAACCTCAAAACCCCTGTTTCGGCCCTTCACGGGCCGGAGCGGAAATCTTCCGCGTCTCCCGGTCTGAAGACCGCTGTGCGGAGGCCTCCCGAACATTCCATCGCTCCAACATGGGGGCTTTGGCTGGAAATTGAAGGATCCGGGACTTTTTGGTAACGTCGGTATATATACCGACGCTACCATACACATATAATAGCGTCGGTCATAATGCATTTTGTCGAGGAAATGGGCCCTACTTGCTTCGACGTGGGCCCTAGCAGACGGGAAAGGGAGGCGGAGAAGAGGAAGAGAGAACCGACCGAGAAAGGCGGCGGAAACGAACCAAAAAGGAAACGGCGGGCGCGCGAGAAACCGAACAAGGGCGGAAGGAGGACCAAGGAGGCAGGACCGTCATAGGGAGGTGAAGAGTGGAGGGGTCGAACCGAGAGAGAGAGAGAAAGAGAGACTGGAAGATCGAGGTGGGGTGAGACGGACCATGTGATCAAACGTAGGCTCCTCCGATTTGGTCCTTTTTTGTGCCAAATGTCCCTTTTGTGCATGGTGTACAAACACCTAGATTATATACATCCGGGGACCTTTCCGCGATCCCAAAAGCTTCGAACAGGCCACAATTCCTGGCGAAAACGGACGTTTTGGACACCGGCAATTCCGTCGAGGATCTTCCACCGCCGGAATTCTGCCTTCGAGAATATCACAGATCGTCCGCAATCCCCAAATCGACGGAATCAAACGTAACGTGCGAATCGCAATGTGAATTGAATCGGAGAAACCGAATCGAAAGATGAGGATGAACTAGAGATCGGCTACATAATTGCATTAACACTATCGTTCCGAGGATCACTTAGTGTCCCACAAATCTGAAAACGGGCACATTTCCCGGAAAAAACGGGGGTTGCGGACGCCCAAAATTCCGGCTAGGGTTTTCTTGAGCCCGATTTCGGACTCCCAAGATGCTCGGAATCGATTTTGTAAGGAACGATTTTAGGGGTTTCGGATCCAAAAACCTTGATTTGGAATCGATTGAAATCGATTTCGACGATTTCCGCTGAAAACCCTCTCGAATCGTCCCAGGTCACAAAATTGGCCTTACTTTTTGGTTTTTAGCCGATCCCTAAGATGAGCGCGAATCGGCGAACAGATTCGGCTTTCCAGATTTGATCCGAATCGCGATTGTTTGGATCCGTCGATGTTGGCATCGATGGATCCGAAACCGGCCACACGGGGTTCTGACCCCGTGTGGCCGGATTCGGAAAAGAAAACGGGGCCCCCAAACACGTCGGGAAGCGTCCTCTACAACCTACCTGTGCCACTCGTCCGACCTGCGACTTGCGCAGCGTGAGGCCTGACTACGCGTTCGGGGTGACTTGAGAAGGTCGGCCACTTTTTCGGACACTATGTGGGGAGGCGGATGGCTGGGCGGGTCAAAAAGTGCTTTGCCGACTTGGACATGTTTTTGGGTGGACCTACTGCAAGTAGTAGAAAAAAAAAGGCGGAAAAAAAAAAGACGGAGGCCCTTTTTGGAGGTCAAATCCACGACTTAAAAAAAAAAGGAGGAAAAGAAAAAGGCGGAGGCCCTTCGGCGGAGTCCTGAGGAAACTGCTTAAGGAACCCTTTGACAAATGACCCAAATCCTTAAGGAAATCCAAGTGGCCCCGGAACCCCCAAACTCGATCTAAGAAAAAAAAGGCGGATAAAAAAAAGGCGGAGGCCAAACCGCCCATTTCGGCACTTTCCGCCTTTTTTTAAATCTACTACTTGCAGTAAGTGGGACAGAATCCACCAGAGGCAAATGGGGCCAAATCAAAGGATTTGATTTCAAGAAGCAGGCGAAGGAGGTCCGGGTAATCTTGCAAAAAATCGATCGCGCGTATTCCGCGGGGCGATGTCTCTCCGATGCAATCAATGAGCCACCATTCGTGCTGGCTCCATTCTCCACCATTCTTGCCCCCAATTCAGCTGCCGCCATTCATGCCGTGTGCAAATCGAGATGAGCTCCCGGTCTATGAAAGGGTGGCGCCGAAAATGGGATTGCTGGACGGTCATCGCGCAGAATTTGGAGATGCAGGCTGAGGCGGATGAGCAGGAATACAAGCGGAAGAAAAACGGAGACCGAGAAGACGAAGGAGAATCGAAAGGAGCCCCGAGAAGACGAAGGAGAATCGAACCGATGCCCCGACAATCGCTCAATCGCCATGAGATCCCTCCGCCGGCCGGTCTCCGCCATCCCGATAGCGCATCGACCAGATCGTCGCTGATCGCGATGTCAAAACAGGCGTCGATGGAATTCACGCCGGTCGATGAGAACAGAATCTTGCACCCCGAGAACGCAACGCTCCCAACGCCAACGGGAATCCACCCAGCCCAGCGTGGGAGCCGAGCGATGGTACCCCGCCGGGGCGTCGGTGATGTTCACGCCGATCGGTGAGAACGGAATCTTGCACCCCGAGCGTTCCATCGCGCAACGCTCGGCACGCTGACGGGTTTTACCTAGCGGTGGAGCCGAGCGATGGTATCTCGCCGGGGACAGTGCCCGAAGGCAAAGATATGAAGACCGCCACACTCGAGGCGCCCGTGGCGAAATCAAATTCTCTGAATCGAACCAGGTGCCGATGCTTCCAATTCCAACGCTATATTCGAACGTAACATTTGAAACATGCAAGGTTGGGGCGCGCGGAGGGGATGAATCGGAGGCCAGGCCGGCGATCCCGATTCCAACGCTTCTTGCATGCCTCTGTGGTCTGCGACAAGTGGGTTCCAATCCGCGAACTGGGGCTGCACGACTGCAATAAGGGTGGAGGAGAGGGCTGAACACGGATAGCCAGGGTGGAGAAGGGGGCTGGGCACGGGTCGCTAGGGAGGAAAATGGGCTGAACGCCAGGCCGGCGATCCCGATTCCAACGCTTCTTGCATGCCTCTGTGGTCTGCGACAAGTGGGTTCCAATCCACGAACTGGGGCTGCGCGAATGCAATACGGGTCGAGAAGAGGGCTGGGCAAGGATAGCTAGGGTGGAGAATGGCTGGGCATGGATAGCTAAGGTCGAAAACCGACCTCTAGCTGCCTTGCGCAGGCCCCTCCTGCTAGAGAGAGACAGGCGACGGCGCGAGGGAGGAGGGGGTTGGAGGGCGCATCAAATTCACGCGCGTATATATGCTAGGTTTTGCACTGGCCTGCAACTTCAGATCGACGGCCCACGCAAAAAACTTCGTCCCGGGCCGGGCCGGATTCGGCCCACGACGGGCGTCCTGCCGAAGGCCAGCGGGCGCCGGGTATGTCGGTACCACGGGTGCGGGAAGGGGGGGGATCGCTCTCACGGAGGACGGGAACATCCCGCCTTCCAACGCGAACGGCGCGCCCCCCCTGCCTTAAGTGGTGGGCGGCGCCATCCTCCAGGGCAAGCGTGGACGGGCCCCCGCGTTGTCCTGGGTAGAACCCAGCCGAGGACGAATACCGTAGGTCGGGGCAGCCGGAACTGCCCGGGTCATGAGGCCGACTGTGTACATACGCGAACAGAGAAGGGCGCGCCCGCCCTATAATTGGGCGGGAGGGCCTGGATGCCTGCTATGAGGCTGACCGATGGGTCAGTCGGCCCCGGGCGAAGACGAGATTGCACCTCCCCAAACTTACCCACACCACAATAAACACAAACAACCATACCACAATTGAACCGACGTGGCCACCAAACCATTCCTTTTACACCCTCACTTTCCCTTCGCTCGGTTTAGGAAACGTTCATGGCCCAAAATGTCAATCCGATTCCATTTAACCAAGCACCCGCGCCCACCTCAACACGATCACTTTCACTTCGCTGTTTAGGAAACTTTCATGGCCCAAAATGTCAATGCGATTCCATTTGACCAAGAATCTTCGCCCCCCCGCCACTCCCCAAGAGGTCGATGTGTATTGTCGGAATGGGTTGGTTGGCCACAGATTGGCTCCGAGCTTTCAGGTTCTGACCCGAAATGCAATCACTTCTAAAAAAATCGCTCCGCCTTGACCACAATCCGCTGATAAGAAAGACTCCCGGGCCCCCTAATCACATAAGCCAGGCACCAAATCGTGTATACAATGCTTTGGAAGCGCGTCAAAACCACAACACGCAGACTGAGGAACACCAAACACAACATGCCGCTTCGCTTGACTCATAAAAGAAACTCCGCTCAACAAAAGATCCTGCCCAATAAACCCTCACTACAAATTCGCCACCAAATCCTCCAACACCACGATCGACCTCTCCTGCATCGCCCGATCGTCGTCGACCAACTTCTCAATGTCCTTGCTGACTCAACAATGTCGGGTGGGCTGGCGACGATAGGGTACAACAACTGTTTGAACGATTCGTATTATCAATGCAACCCAATTAACTGGCTTCGCGCGTGATTTGTGCCAAGATCAGATGATCCTTGGCGGATCCTATATACACAGGGCGCTCTCTCGAATCGTCCTCTCAATCGAATTGCTATGGAGACACATCGAAACATTGCGTACACTGAATCAACTCCGGGTCCGTCATCCCCTGCCTTTCCTTCAACAGCGCCTCCCTCCACGGCACCTCCTCTGCCCTCAAAAAGAAGGTGTGAAACGCCACCAGAAATGACCGAAAAAGCCGTGCGTCATGCTCCTTCCACAGATCATAATCGGGGTGCTGCAGCGCCTCGGGCGCGTAGAAATCGCGGATGTAACCCGTTCTGATTGCGTCGGCGACTGTTTCGGGCGGGTAATAGAAGATGCGGATGCAGAAGAGCCTGGGGGTAGGGGGTGAATGAATGGGGGGAATGCGCGCACATGGGATTCGGTTTGATTTCCGGGTTGGTTATGTTAGATTGTGTTGATCCGCAACACATCTGATTCCGAGGACCGATACTGAGACATTGTGCGGACTCAAAACGCTACACGAAATCTCAACTCGTCCCTCGCAACCGGAATCAAGACGTACTGAGATTCCAGATGTTGTTTACCAATGTACTACTGTGCATGATGATTTCACATCCGGCTGATACATGCAAGGATGTCTACAAATGCCCAAAATGTAGATTCCTTGGCACACGCGACGATTTTGGACACCCTCGCCGGATTGGTGCCTCCAAGAATGTCCAAGGTAGACCCCAAAGGATCGAGCTTCGGATCCCACAACCTGGATTCTGTCATCGCAATCAGCCAAATTCTACGTCCTTCTGAACATTACCCCACATAACTCATTCGAAATTGCACATAATAATGGGTGAACTGTAAGAAACAACACTTCAACCACAATATACCCTACCACGTTTTGAAGGATCAAATCAGGTCTGTGGAAATAGATACTGTCACTCATAAATTAATCCCCCCCTAGCGCTCGAATGTAAATGACCTTCGCCCCCTCCCGGATCAGCTCTCCGGATGCCAATCCCCCCCCCCTAAAAAAGTGTAGGTCGTCATGTGTCCATGCTCCCCCAGGACGAGCTTTCTAGACCCTAATCCTCCCCCGGGGGGAGGATTACAGCCCCCCCTAATAAAGAACACCCCAATAAATCCAGGGGGCTGGGGCGGGGTGGCTGGACCGGCGACCAAAAAGGTGTTAATCCAGGGTTAGGTGGGTGGGTCGGCAAGAAAAAAACAAATTAGTCTGGACCCCCCCCCAACCCCACCTCCGTCCTCTTCAGATTTATTTTCGGGTTTCTTCCTTATTCCAGCCCAAAACAATGTCATGTTGAGCTGTGTCTAGTTTTCAAACCCAAACAAGGGCTCTTGGGATGCGCGTTAGCGTCATCAAAGAGGTTTTCTCACTCGGACACGCAGGCGAGGGAACGGATATGGGAGCCTTTCACGGGCTTTTTGTCTTAGCATGGTTAATCGGGGGGGGCTCCCTGGCCAATCCTAAGACGCTTATTATTGTTCTTCATGGCCCCTTTCCGATCCTTACCATTTTCTCCCCAAATCTACCATTTTACGCCCAGGGGGGGATAAGCCCGTCTTACCGTGGTAAGAAAAAGACCCATGAAAGGCTTCCAATACAGACCTCGAAGAATCGGTCGTCAAGATGTCGAAAGGCCTCCAAAAAACATAATAGAAAAACCCGTGTCAATGCCTGTGTCATTGCGCGTTGCGCAAAAACACCCCTGACGGCTCGTTGGAACTTTCCGGTCGAATTTCAACCCCCTACAAATTTACAACCGGGTCATTTGGGTCGGAAAATCGGCATTTTAGGTGAGGTGGTTGGACCAACCAAAAATATAATAGATTAGTTCGTGGGACTGGGAGTGTGTGTGTGTGTGGGTGGGTGGGTCGGCCAAAAAC
>OZSS01001616.1_pt1 | contig 10293 bp, 8 predicted proteins | sample 1779911 | NCBI WGS metagenome assembly OZSS01 (sample SAMEA2603589, study PRJEB24840) | metagenome | biome: Water; feature: Photic zone; material: Seawater sample | place: Mediterranean Sea | collected 2013-11-12 | depth 10 m | reverse complement strand
GTACATCACCTGAAACTATTGATAGGTGTCAACTTTTGGTGAAAGCTGGAGTTGATGCAATAGTTGTGGATACAGCTCATGCGCATACAAAATCAGTGAAAGATATTGTTGTTAAAATAAAAAAACAATTTCCCCAATATTGATCTTGTAGCAGGGAACATAGTAACTGCTGATGCTGCTAAATTTCTTGCAAAAGCTGGCGTTGATGGAGTTAAAGTAGGTATTGGACCAGGATCAATATGTACAACGAGGATAATTGCAGGTGTTGGATCCCCACAATTATCAGCAATATTCAATGTTAGTAAAGCTCTTGCTGGGTCCGGGATCACAGTAATTGCAGATGGAGGAGTTAAACATACAGGAGATATCACAAAAGCAATTGCAGCTGGGGCTGATTGTGTTATGCTTGGATCACTATTAGCTGGAACACACGAATCACCAGGTGAGACAATCATATATGAGGGTAGAAAGTTTAAAACTTACAGGGGAATGGGATCTGTAGAGGCTATGCAAAAAGGAAGTAAAGAAAGATATTTTCAATCCTCTGTTGATGATAAAAATAAACTTGTTCCTGAGGGTATTGTAGGTAGAGTCCCTTATAAAGGTTACCTAATGGAAAGTATGTATCAATTTATTGGAGGTCTAAGATCTGGTATGGGTTATTGTGGAGCAAAAAATATAAAAGATCTACAAACAAAATCATCATTTGTAAAAATCTCTAGAGCTGGTTTAGATGAAAGTCACCCACACAATATAACCATTACGAAAGAGTCCCCAAATTATTCTAGATAAATTGAGACTGCTATTCTTTTTTATATTATTGATTGCTTGTGATATTAAGAGTGTTAAAGATGATTCTGTAATTGCTAAGGTTGGAGATTATGAACTCAGGAACAGTGATTTGATAAACGAACTACCAACCAACATTAGTGAAATTGACTCAACTCAACTAGTTGAAAAATATATAAGTAACTGGATAATTAACAAATCCCTATTTGATAAGGCTGAAATAAATCTCACTGAATCAGAAATAAATGAGATAAAAAATAGCACCAACAAGTATTACGAGGAACTTATTATTGATAAATACAGGTCAAAGTTGCTTATTAATAATTATGACACAATAATAGACTATGATGAAATTCAAAACTATTATGATAGTAACCTTGGCAATTTTCTTCTTTCAAACGATATAGTTAAAGCTAGGTATATAAAGTTGAACAATAAAAATTATAATATCAGAGAAATTAAGCGAAGGTTCAGAAGGTTTAATTCCGATGATAAAATATTTTTTGATTCAATCTCAATTCAAATTTCAAATTATTTTCTCTCAGACTCAATTTGGATTAACGCTGATTTGTTTTTTAGAAAGATTCCAACTCTAACCCAAGATGAAATTAAAAGAATTGTTAAAAACAATTTATATTTTGTTAAAGAGGACTCTTTGGATGTATATTTGATTAAAGTTAATGATAAAAAAATGATGTCAGAAATTTCCCCTATCGATTATATTCAGGATCATTTGTCAGAAATTTTACTGAACAAGAAAAAAATTAAATATTTAAAAAAAATTGAAAAAGAACTTTTAGAAAATGAATAAACTATTAACGATGTATAATAAAGTTGTTTTATTGTTTTTTACGCTTTTTACATTATTTCTGCATTCACAAAATGATGATTCTTTCAAAAAGATAAAAATTGATGGTGTTGCAGCTGTAGTTGGTGATTTTGTTATTTTGGATTCAGACATTGATAAGACCTTAATTGACCTTCAATCTCAAGGCGTTTCAACTGAAAATCTAGATAGATGTAATTTGTTAGGAAAATTGATGGAAGATAAACTTTACGCACACCATGCTGAACAAGATAGTTTGGAAGTTGATAATCAACAAATTCAAAGTTATGTTGATCAAAGTATTGAATATTTCACATCACAATTAGGTAGTATAGAAAAAGTATTAGAATATTATAAAAGGAAGGATGAGCAGGCGTTCAGACAAGAGTTGTTTGAAATCAACAAAGTAAATCAGTTGGCGCAATTAATGCAAACTACCATTATTGACGAAATTGAAATCACCCCTGAAGAAGTAAAAAGTTTTTTTGATAATATTCCAAGATATGACTTACCAATTTTTGGGGCTGAACTTGAGATCTCACAAATTATTGTTAAGCCTGAGGTGAGTGATGATGATAAACAAAAAATTATTGATAGGCTGGAATCTATTAAAAATGATGTTGTTGTAAATGGCTCAAGTTTTGCCACAAAAGCAATTTTATATTCTCAAGACCCAGGAACTAGACCAATGGGAGGTAAGATGACGTTGGATAGAAAAAGACCTAGAACTGTTAAAGAGTTCAGAGATGTTGCCTACAGGCTCAAGCAAGGGCAAGTTTCAGACCCATTTGAAACGGAATTTGGTTGGCATATTTTAAAAATTGAAAAAATAAGGGGACAAGAGATAGACATAAGACACATACTTTTGATTCCAGAAGTTTCAAATTATGCACTAATAGAAGCAAAAAATAAAATCGATCTTATTAGAAAAAGAATTGTTGATAATGAATTGTCATTTGAGGAAGCAGCAATGTCATTTTCTGATGAAGAAACTACAAAAAATAATGGTGGAGTTTTAATTAACCCAACAACAGGCGATACTAGGTTTGAATTAACCAAAATTGACCCTGTTTTATACAACCAAATCCAAAAACTAAAAGATACTGAAATTTCGGCACCATTATTGGAAGAGGATCGTACAGGAAATAAGAGTTATAAATTGATAAAAATTAGTAATAGATTTGATGAACATGTCGCTGATTATTCCAAAGATTTTTTGAAGATTAAAGATCTTGCCATGAAAGAAAAACAACTCGCTACTATTCAAAAGTGGATGAACGAAAAGATTGAAGAAACTTATATTTCCGTTAATCAAGATAGTAGAGATTGTAATTTTTCCAATAAATGGTTAAAAAAATAGTTTCAGTTTTAGTTTCCACAAGACTAACTGCATTTCTTTTTTTATTTTTTTCAGCTTCCATGGCTGTAGGTACTTTTGTAGAAAGTAAACACGGAACTGATGCTGCTAAAATCTTAATCTATAATGCTAGATGGTTTGAATTCATTATACTAATATTTCTGGTAAACTTTATTTTTAATATAAAAAGATACAGTCTTTTGAGACGTGAAAAACTTGGAATACTTCTACTTCATTTATCATGGATACTTATTATAATAGGCGCAGGTGTAACTAGATATATTGGATATGAGGGTGTGATGCCAATTAGAGAGGGCACGACTACTAATCAATTTTTATCCTCAGATACCTATCTAACGGTTCTAGTAGATGGAGAATTAAATGGATCACAGCAAAGAAAAGAGTTTGAAAGCGAGGTTCTATTCTCGGAATACGAAGATAAAAGCTTAATTAAATCAAAATTCTTTAAAGGTCAAAATTTCAGATTCGGCAATCAAATATTTAACATAGATTTTATTGATTACACAGAAAATGTAGATTATCAGGTTGTTGAGTCTGAATCAGGCTCAAAGTTCATTAAACTTGTGGAAGCTTCTAGCGGTGATAGACATGATCATTATATTGAATCTGGACAGGTGACCAATCTTCATGGAACCCTAATCGCTTTCAATAATTTTACTATTGGTGCAATCAACTTTAGTGATGAAAATGGTGTTCTTAAAATTCAAGCTCCTTTTGAAGGATCATACATGCGAATGATTGATCAAAAGAGAGGTACAGTTATTACAGGTGAAGTCCAAGATTTAGAGCTAAGATCACTGTACCAAATTGGAGGTTTCCAATTTGTTATACCTGATGGTATAGTCAAAGGGGCATATCAGATTATAAAAAATGAAACAGAAGAAACCAATCAAAATCTATTACGTCTAAAATTTTCACACTCTGATAGCTCAAAAGAAATTAATTTATTGGGTGGTAGGGGAGTGACAGATAATTATGAAAGATTTTCATTGGGCGAATTGGATTTCTCAGTTAAATACGGATCATTAATTTCGGAATTGCCATTCTCGATAAGACTTAATGATTTTATAGCTGAGAAATATCCTGGAACTGAAAAAAGTTACAGTAGTTTTATGAGTAAAATATCTGTAGAGGAAAGCGAAAATTCTTTCGATTATGATATATACATGAATAATATTCTTAACCACCAGGGTTATAGATTTTTTCAAGCTTCTTTTGATCCAGACGAACTTGGTACAATTTTATCTGTAAATAAAGATTTTTATGGCACCTTCTTAACATATGTAGGATACATAATTCTTTACATAAGTTTATTAACAATAATGTTTTATGGAAAAACGCGGTTTAAAGATGTTGCTAGGAGATTAAACAACTTAACAAACAAGAGATTAACAATTATTTTCTTTTTAGTTATACCAGCAATGGTTTTTTCTCAGCACAGCAATCATACAACAAATACAGCTATTCCTGACTCATTAACAAAAAAATTTATTGTAAACGAAAGCCACTCAAGTAAATTCGGTCAATTATTAATTCAAGATTCTGGGGGCAGAATGAAACCAATCAATACATTTTCATCAGAATTGCTAAGAAAAGTTAGTAAATCTGATAGGTTTCAATCAATGAACTCTGATCAGGTATTATTGTCAATTTTCAGAAATCCTTTAGCATGGTATTCAGAACCAATCATTTATCTAAAAAGAGGAAACGATAGTATCAGATCTATTTTAAATATTCCAAAAGATCAAAAATATGCTGCTTTTATGGATTTTTTTGATTTTACAGGAAAATACAAGTTAGCCCCTTTTTTAGAAGATGCTTATAAGTCCTCACTGCCCAACCAGTTTGAAAAAGACTTTATTGAGTCTGACCGTAAAGTAAATCTTATGTACTCTGCTCTGGAGGGAGATATTTTAAAAATATTCCCAATACCACTCGATCAAAATAATAAGTGGATTGCACCAAATGAATCAAGTGATTATTATTTTGAAGAATTCAAAGATTCGTTGTTCATAAATAACATAATTCCACTATACTTAAGATCTCTTGACACAGGTGTTTCAACAAATAACTATGCGGATGCAAATCAACTTCTTGAAAGTATAAAAGGTTATCAATTCAAATATGCATCAGATATAATTCCCTCTGATAAAAAAATACAAGCTGAAATATTATATAACAAGTACGATATTTTCAAAAATTTATTTCTTTATTATTTTCTCGCCGGTTTACTTTTTTTTGTATTCATTATATTAAACATTTTTTCTGAAAATAAATTGATCAATAATTTTATGAAATATAGAAACTCAACAAATCCGACCGCGTAAATTATTAAATTACCATAGAAAATTAATAAACTACCATACAACAACAGAAGAAAATATATAGAATAAATATATATATATGCATACAAAACATCATATAGATTCATGATGACATCAAATGTAAATGATATTAAAGATATTAAAAGTAATAATGGTAATAATAAAGAACCAAATAATGATAATGGCAAAGTAGTAATGAAATATATATTAAATCCAAATTGTAAAATATTTGATAATTATGGTGAAGATGATATTGACGAAGATGAGGAAGATGATTTTTTATCTGGATTCCATTGTGTACCTGACCCAAATGAAATAAAACAAAATATTAATAATTTAGCTCCATATTTACCAACTCCAGGTGTATGGCTAGATGATGTATTGCAAATTGCAAATACAAATCCTTCCGATATAGTATGCGATGTTGGATGTGGTGATGGTAGAATTCCTATTTGGGCAATACAACGCTTCAATACAAAAAAAGCTATTGGTATTGATATCGATGAGAAATTAATTATTCGTGCAAATAAAAATGCAAAGGAACGTAATATACCTGCAACGCGTATTGAATTTATACATGGTGATGCTACTAAATTGGATTATACGTTTTTTGATCCAATTACTATACTTGTTGTTTATTTAATACCAGATTCATTTACTATCTTGAAAGATATATTTTTGAAATTTTTGAATAGTAAAAAGGATATTGATGGCATGCGTAAAAGGTGTGTTGTTATTGGATGGCCTGTTGAATTTTTAAAACCTGTTCAAACAAAAGTGATGGGTGAAGATAATATGTCCACTAGTTCAAATGTTTATTTATACGATTCTACATCAATTTGATCATTATTATGTACATGATTATATGTAATAGAGATTTGTTTTATATAATATGGCGCGCGCGTTTTTAAAAACATACACAAGACCAAATACCTGCTGCTGGGGTTCAAACCGAAAGTAATGATGGGTGAAGATATTGATGAGAGTCCATCATCACCAGTTCAAATGTGTTGTTTATTTTTATTTTTTATATATATGATATTTAAATACGAAATTCCATGATAGATATACATCAATTTGACATTTGACATGTGTGGCCTTGTGTGTGTAAAGAGAGATTTTTAGAGAGATGTTTTATGTATGTGGATATTGCAGTTGAGAAAAAAATTAAAAATAAAAAAACATACGAGTAATATAATATACGCGAAAACGTTCCCCCCCCCGACACATTTTACTTTTTTTTCTAAATTACGTACGGCATCTTTTATTATTACGGTCCGTATCACAAAAAAAAGGCAAATCATTATATAAAATGTTCTCTTACTATATCATATATATATATCACATATTTTATTTCTTTTCCTTTTTCACATTTTCAAGTTTCTTTATATCATCTTCATCATCTGTATCTTCACCAGGTAATCTTCTTTCTTCTGCTTTTTGTTTTTCAAGTTTTATTTGTAATAATTCCAAACGTTTATCTTCCTCTATTTGCCATTCCGCCTTTTGTTTTGCATTCCATTTTGTTGCTATAAAGACACTATATGATATATCATTATCAATACCAGTCGACATACTAGTTTGACCAACTGTCCATTCAAATTGATCCTTTTTTAAGTGAGGATATCTAGATTGTATATCTGCATATGAAAATGATAGGAAAATACCTTCCGGTGCTAATACTCGCGAGGTCTCTTCCAATGCTTTATGTGCTGCATCAATGGAACTATTACTGGACATGACGGCATCGATACATGCTTTATCTACTATACAATCAAAAGCGTGGTCAGGAAACATACTTAAATTACGTACATCCATGACTAATATTTGTAAACCTTCTAAATCTTTATCTCGTTCTCGCATAATTGATATGGCTTCTTCACAAAAATCAATTGCTGTTAAATTTTTAAATCCTTCTTTATACAATTCACGTGTTAACAACGATATACCACAACCGATTATTAAAATTTTAGCTTCTAATTTTCCAGCTAAATAGGAGATGACTAAATTTTTCGCATCTTCCGCATCTACATACCAATCATATTCTTTTATTATTTTCAACGTAACATGATCTGCTTCTGTATATCGTTTGTTCCAATAATCAACAATACCATATTGTGCCATTTTTATGTTTTATTATTTTGTTTGTGTAGTGGTGGTGGAGGTATGAGTATAGGTGTATGGATAATGGAATGAGAGAGACAGTTTTATATTTCATTGTGAATTTGTACCCATCATGTGTTAATATGTGTAATGTGTAGTAATTGAAGCTATAACGGTTGTTGTTTTGATCCAAAAAGCCGGATATATACTTAGTTCTCCATACTATTCCTATATGAGTGTACAACTCAAAAACTCAAAAATATGCACCTTTATTCTAGATTTATGGAAAAACAAGAAATTAATATAAACAATTAGCATAATAATACTATTAGTGACGAAATATTAGCTACAAAAAAGCGAAAAAATTTCGAGATTTTGCATTTTGCTCTTCTTGATAGGATGACATTAGAATATACCAAAAACGTACTATAATACTGAATGAAATTTCGAGATTTTGCATTTTGCTCTTCTTGATAGGATGACATTAGAATACCAAAAACATACTGAATGAAATTTTGATGATCTCGTTTTTTTCTTATTTATTCGTTTTCGAGGATGTCTTCGATATTGATAAAGTGCTTTGTTGAATTTTTTTTTAATGAGTGGAAAGTTGGTAGGTATGTTTTATCGTATACTAATATTTGAGATGTTGTGTATATGTTAAATGAATATATATGTTGTACTTAGATCAAATCATTCGCTATAAAAGGAAAAAAGAATTGATTGTTGGAATTTTAGATATGATCGATAGTAAACACAGTCGAAGTCGTCTCTGCTGTGTGTGGTATGCTAAAGAAGAATAAATAAAACAGAAAAGGGGAACCAAAGAACAGTAGTAATAATAGTAGTAATATAAGCGAAGAGAAAGAATCAAAAGTAGATATATCTGTAATAATACAACAACATGTCTTGGTCATCACGACAAGGTGGTGGGAAACAATTTGAAATACCTAAATATGATATACATTCTGAACTTGACCAACCAAGGCCTTATCAACGAATGAATAATATGCCACCTGCTTCATTGCAGTCGACAGCAAATAGTATTCCACCATATATGAAAATATCAACTGTCAAAGTGAAAAAAAAAAGTAGATATAAACGACGCAGTCCACCAAAAGATGGCCGTGAGACATTGAAGTCAAATAAGAATAGAAATAATAATAATTATAACAATAATAATAATAATAATGGAATACAAAAAGTAGATCAGAAAAATAATAGTATTAGTAATAATAATAATAATAACAACAACAACAACAACAATAACAACGATGCTATTACCAATTATGCACTTCGTCAAGCATTGACCAAATCATTAATAGATTATGAAAAGTTAGAGGTTAAATACGTTGAATGTCATTCAAGATTACAAGAAGTTACTGAAGAATTGAGGAAAAATGCTCAAGTTTTAGAAGCCATGAAAGGTGTTCAAAAACGTGCAGAGGAAGAACGACGTTTAATGAATGAAGCATTGGCAAATTCACAGGAAAAAAATAGAGAAGTCAATAAAATGTTATTAATGAATGCAGTAAATCAAGAAAGAGAACGTTGGGAGGAAGTCGTTGATAGTATGAGAAAGGCATTGAAAGTAGAACGTGCTAGTAAAGAAGAAGCTATAGACAATGCGCTCATTAACGCACAAAAGAAAATGCAAAAAGATATGGAACAATTTATTGACAAGGAACGGGAACGTCATAATATAGAGATATCATCTCTCCGAAAAAATATTATGGAAAATAGATTAAATAAAATAGATGAAATTTTAGAAAATGAACGTGTGCAACATGAAAATGCTATGAAAGAATTGCACGATGAAGCAAATTTACGTGTTGAAAATGAAGTGAAGCGAAAGCAAGAAGAATATGATATGTTTCAAAAACAAAAAGATGAAGAATATCAAAGAATGATTAAAGAAGAGAAAACTCGTCAAGAAATATTATTAAATGAAGCTTTGCAAGCAGAAAAATCTCGGAATGATGCATTATTGAAGACATTTAAAGACGAATATGCAATGGAAAGTACAAAAACATTAAAAAGCTACCTTACAAAATTAGAAAATGAGTTTAAAAACAAGTTAAAACAGGAACAGTTAAATCAAAACAATACATTTCAACTGGAAATACAAAATTTAAATACAAAACATCAAAATGAAATTAAACAATTAAAAATACAATTCAATCAAAATAATAATAGTGTCCAAAAACATCAACATCAACAACAACAAAAGCAAGAGAAAGATTTAAAAGAAATGGAACGAAAAATTATTGAAAAATACAAGAATGAGTTGGGGAAAAACCATTTACTACAATAACATCACCAGCACTTTCAACAGTACCATCGTCCAAATATTCAACAAAACGTTCTAATAACCATTTCTTCGAACCAAGACCATAAAACATCATATTAAATCCATTTCGTAAACGAAACCTCCACCTTGGAAATTGGTTGAGGTAATATTGATATAATATTCCAATATCTTTCTTATTTTTCAAGCGTAATTTGCTAACGATGTCTCTTGCTTCTACATCACCTGGTATTCTTAATGATTCCATCGTTCTTGTTGATGTTACTTTCGATCTATTTGATTTTGAATGTGCTAAGAAATAGTTATTACCTTCTCTATCTTCTAACCTTTCTGTCATTGGATCATTATTATTAGTAGTATTGTTGTTGTTGTTATTATTATTATTGCTACTTAGATTATTACTATTATTATTATTATTATCATTTGTAGATGTTCCATCACCTGCTGCCATCATCATCATCATTGCCCCATTTGATGTGTTAGTACCAATAATTCCATTACTTAAATCCATCATGCCAGGACTTGGTGCATCTGCATCCAAACCACCATAAACATCGTACATACC
>OZSS01001615.1_pt1 | contig 10303 bp, 7 predicted proteins | sample 1779911 | NCBI WGS metagenome assembly OZSS01 (sample SAMEA2603589, study PRJEB24840) | metagenome | biome: Water; feature: Photic zone; material: Seawater sample | place: Mediterranean Sea | collected 2013-11-12 | depth 10 m | reverse complement strand
AACCAACACCAGAACCAACACCAGAACCGACTCCGGAACCAACACCAGAACCAACACCAGAACCAACACCAGAACCGACTCCGGAACCAACACCAGAACCAACTCCAGAGCCAACACCTGAACCAACACCGGAACCAACACCAGAACCAACACCAGAACCAACACCTGAACCAACACCTGAACCAACACCGGAACCAACACCAGAACCAACCCCTAGTCCTGGCACATACAATGTTTCAGGAGCCTTGGGTATAGATGGGCCTTTTGCTCTAGATTCTGATTTAAATAGCCCAGACATTGAAAATATCACTAATAATTTTACAAACAGAGCTCAATTTTTAGAATCAGATGCAACACTCCTTGGATGGGTTGGAGGAGAAGATGATATTGATATATATCAAGTAATAGCTGGGCCTAGCCAAACTAACCTTGAACTAACAATGGTTAACCATGACGGTAATAACGGCAACACCACAAGCAACGTAGATCTAGATATGTTTGTAATTGACTCTGAGGAAAATAACATAAGTGTTGGTGGAACCTATTCAAAAGTTGAAAATGCTTACATCCCTTCTGGAGAAGGAGATATATATTACGTAATTATAGATCATTACAGAGTTGATAATTCTGTACCATCAGCATATGTATTAACTCAAACTCCACAATTTGCCAGTTCACAAGAACAAAAAAACGCCTCGGCAAGAGCAAATGCAGATTTTAATTTGGATGAAATTTTAATTGCCAAAAGACCAGCTTTTAGTGGTTTTAATTTAAATCAAACAGAAAATCAACTTACTGCGGAAATGGGCAATGTTGATGGTAGGTTAGTCAATTTAACTTTGAATGACTTATCGAAAATCGCAGGTTTAGGTAACGACGAAAATTACACTTCAACATTGAGAAATAATTTTCCAGAGACTTATACAAAAGCAAGATATATGAAAGCTATTTCGGTTTTGAGTGCTAGGTCTCCAAATTTATTTATTGAGCCTAGCTGGAACAGATATTTGCAAGTTGAACCTTTCTCAGCAGATCCTAGAAATGGATCATATCAATGGTGGAATTTTGATGCAGTAAATATACCAGAGGCATTGGATATAATTGGTCAAGATGCTAAGCCAGTAAATGTAGCTGTTCTTGACACTGGTAGCCCATATGCAGTTGATCCAGCCTTCAAACGCTCAATTTTTGATACAGAATGGGGCTGGGACATGGTTGATAACGACGCCCTTGCAGATGATAATGAATTTCCTAACGGCTCCTTTAGTCATGGTACACATGTAGGCAGTACAATCTCAATGTTAAATGATGGATTAGACGGAAATGGCATGGCTGCACGGGTAACGCCCATAAGAGTATGTGGTGATAGTGGGTGTCCTGGTTCAGCAACCTATGGTGCTTACCTGTACCTCAATGGGGACGATAATGATTCTTTAACAACTTTTGCACAAAGAAGTGCTGGTCAAAAAATACATTCTATGAATATGAGTTATGGTGGAAGTGGTGGCAGTGCTTCCTCTGCTGCATGCTTAAAATTAGGTGAACTTGCCGATAAGGGAGTATTAATCGCATCTTCTTCAGGAAATAGTGGAATTGGATCAGTTGGTTGGCCGTCTTCATGTCCAAAAGTTTATTCAGTTGGTGCTACAAATGGCACTGATAGGAGATCTAGTTATTCCTCCACAAATGAATATGTTGCTTTCTCAGCTCCAGGTGGCGAGTATTCAGATTGGAATGCTGATGGAATTGATGACCTTGTATATGCTTATGCGCGGGATGATAGCTATGTGCAAACAAGCAATAATGGAAATCCAATGATAGGGGCACAGGGCACTTCAATGGCTTCACCTCATGGCGCAGGCTTCCTTGGTTTAATAAAATATTATTATGAAGACATCGTAAAACCATTTGAGTCTAATGCTACGTTACCAGATTCATTAACCTATGTTGAAGTTGACAAAATGTTAGCTGCCAACCTTCTTACTAATGATGTGAATAAAGAGGCAAGGCCAAATGATTCGGTTGCGCGACCTGGTTGGGATGAACACTTGGGTTACGGAATTATTGATTTAAAGAAAGCCATAAAAGCAATTGATTCCTTCCAAAGTGGATACTTTACAAGTTTTGATACACTACCTTATTATGAAGGACCTTCGACGGTTACTTTGACACCTGAAGAATCTTATACTGGACAATTCACAATTACACCAAGTGGTGTAGCTGGCGAAGGTTTTAATGAAGTTACATACACATATCAAACAGAATTTTTAGATATACAGTCTGAAGGATTAACTTTTACTGTATCAAAACAAGAAGACTACGATTGGGCTGGCTGGATAAACACAACGGTACTATTTGACTTCCCCTTAGTTGACGGGGCTGAATTGCCATTTGAAGGATATGAACTTCTATCTGTTGGAGTGAATGTGATATTTAATGTAATTGGCGAAGCTTATGATGTAAATTTCCCTGTACTTAAAGCACGTCTATTAAATCCTACTGGTATCGCTGTTCAAGAGGTTGTATCTTCTTTCGTTGATGGCCAAGGAAGCTTTGTATTTAGTGACATTGAGCCCGGCACATATCGAATGGCAATTGGCTCAGACATTAATGGGGATAATTCTTGGGGTGGTCCTGGAGAAATGTCTGGAACCACAGCAAATTTTGAAATAACTGATGCAAATATAAATAATCTTGCTATCTCACTTTCGCCTGAACTTGAGGGAGTCGCTAATACCTCACCTGTTATAACTTCAACACCAATTAGAGACGCATATGTAAATCAGCTGTACTTCTATCCTGTGAGGGCCACTGATGAAGATGGAGATAATCTAAACTACTCCATGGAAGTAATAAATAATTCTGATGGTGAACCAGCTGATTTTATTTCAATAAATCAAACTGGTAGAGTGAGTGGTACACCCAGAGAAGATGATGAGGGTGAATATTCGATAAATATTATTGTGACTGATGGCGTAGATGCAGCTGTTCAAGAATTCGTTCTAACTGTCAATGAATAAATGAAACCAGAAAGTTCTTTAATGAACGATTTTTTTTCATCAATTACACCAGAGTATTCTTTCTCGAAAAAACGTATTCCCTCTTCACCAGACTATGGTAACAAACAATTTTGGGCAGCAATTCCTGGTAAACGTTCTGTTGCTTTATTAGATCCAGAAAAGCATCACTCTCAAGAGCTTAAAAAGAAGGATTGTTTCTTCATTCATCCGACTGGTTTTTTTTTGAAAGAATGGAATTTCAATCTTGACCAGAATTCAGCGACATCTCAAAGAACAGATCTAATGCTTGCTACTCAAGCATCAGTTTTCAGTGAAACTTGCAATATCTATGCTCCCGAATACCGTCAAGCAACTTTTGCAGCAATATCACAGAATTTAGGTGAGAATAGTGCAGAAGCATTAGAAGTAGCTTACGAAGATGTAAAAGCAGCATTTAAATTTTTTCTTGATGTTCGTGCAAATGAGAGGCCTTTTTTTATAGCTGCACATAGTCAAGGAGCACTTCATGCTCAACGGTTGATATCCGAGAAAATTTTTAAAGAAGTACTATCAACAAAACTCATTTCAGCTTATTTAGTTGGTTATCCTTTGGAAGAGGAGTACATACAAAAAATTGGCACAGATATTTCAAAAAATTTTTTAGAGGAGGGATGCATAGTTCAATTCCAAACGATAGGACAAGGTGGTAAAAGACCTAGATTAAAATATTGGATGTTTGACGGAGAAAAATATTCTCTTCGTGAAATAAAAAAATTAAATACTACTAATCCTATTTCAATGAATGCTTCAAGAGAGTGGAAAAAAAACGAAATTGACTCTATTCTTATGCCTAAAATTTCTGGTATTTCTCCACTTTTTGATTATGCTGCAACATCAAAAAATGACAGTTATGTTCGAGAAATTAATTTTGCTGAAGATCAAGACTTTTCGGCAAAAATTGGTATTCAAGGTTATTTAGAAACAAAAGGAAGTGCCATTGATAGAATTCTAAAAAATGATTTGACGGGGATGAAAGATTTGCACATATGGGACTATCAAATTTTTTGGAAACACTTAAGAATTGACGTTGAAAATAAAATTAAATCTTTAAATTAATATTTTGAAAATAAACGTAATACAGAAAGTTTCATTTGGTTTAGGTGGTGGTGTAAATGCTATAAAAACTGATTTTTTCGTTTGGTATTTAGGTGCTTATTACTTAACTGTATTAGGTTTAAGTCCTCTCTTAACAGGTTTTGCTCTTTTAATAGCTTTGTTTGTTGATGCATTGAGCGACCCTTTGATTGGAACATTTTCAGATAGGCTAAGATCTAAATTTGGAAGAAGGCATATTTTGATGGCTTTTTCACTCTTTCCAATATCTCTAAGTTATTTAATGCTATTTTTGCCGAGCCCCGATTGGTCAGAAAATCAAATTCTTTTATTTCTTTGGTTGTTATTTTTTGCAATTCTCACCAGATTTTCAGTAACATTATTTGATATACCTCACAGAGCTTTAGCAGCTGAAATTCCAGAGTCGTATGAAGATAAGGCAAATATTATGTCTCTTCGTGAGGGTTTTCAGTCACTTATCGCATTGTCACATTCATTTTTAATTTTGCCTTTGATTGATCTCAATAATAACGATGAGTGGTTTAACATTGGAATGTTTGGTTCAGTTATTATGTTTGTGCTGGGTCTTATCTCCATAGTTGGAACAAAGAATCTAATCCCTAAGCTTTATGAATGGCCAGTATCTGAAAAAGATGACAATCCTTTTAAAGATATCCAAAATCAACTTAGTTTTGTCTATAGAAACAAAACTATAATTTTATTTCTGTTAGGTTCTATTACGATTCAGCTTGCATGGGGTTTAGCTAACAGCTTAACATTTTTAACTCAGACTCAGTTTTGGGGTTTATCGACTCTTCAAGTTCAAGAATTTATTAAGATTTATTTTCTCTCAACAATCGTTAGTTGGTTTCTAGTTCCAAAACTAGTGAGAATCTTTGAAAAAAGAACAATCCTATTATTTAGTCTTATTATCATTGGGATTTTCCAAGCAACTCCATTTATTTTATATAAGATCGGATTAATGCCAGAATTTGGCACAGACTCACTGGTATATTTTCTCTCAGTTTTTATTTTTATCACTGGCACATTTTCCTTGATGAGTCTTATGACAAGAGAATCAATGGTGCCTGATATGATTGACCAAGTACAAAAAGAATCAAAGTTAAGACAAGATGGAACAATTAGCTCACTTACGTCTTTTTGTGCTAAGTGTATGACGGGATTAGGTCAATTTTTCTCAATGTTCGTTCTTTGGTTAATATCTTACCCACAAGGATCAGTTGAAGCTACATTCACACAGAGAGAAATGCTCGCATTGTTCCAAGGCCCATTAATAATGATTTTATTTTTAATCCCGATAATTATCTTTTCTGGCTATGAAATCGATAGAAAAAAACATAAAGAAATACTTAAAAAAATCAAAACTTGAGAGAAGAATCTTATATTAGGCTGAAAGAGTATATAATTAAATTTCAAAATTAAAAATCTATGGAACTTAAAGACGCAATTGCCAAAAGATATTCTGTGAGAAGCTACCTTAATAAAAAGGTCGATAAAGAATTAGTTAAAGAAATTCTTGAAGTATCAAAAAGAGCACCTTCAGGCGTTAATTCGCAGCCTTGGAAAGTGTATGTTGTTATGGGCAATACAAAAGATGAGCTTATAAAAGAAGCTTGCGGGAAATTTGATAAAGGTGAAATGGAAAAGGAAGAGTATCAAGTATATCCGAGTGAAAGGCCAGATTGGTATAAAGAGAGACAAAGAGGAGCAGGCTTTGCTTTATACGGTGCATTAGGTATAGAAAAAGAGGATATGGATAAAAGAGTTAAGCAGGCTCGAAAGAATTATGAATTATTTGGAGCTCCTGTAGGCATCTTCATTACAGTACATAATTCTGTTGGCCCTAACGGGTGGGGTCACGTTGGCCATTTTATTCAAAACATATGTTTAGCTGCTGTCGATGCAGGTCTGGCAACATGCTTGCAAGAGGCCTGGGCTGGTTTACCCAAACTCATAAAAAAATATACGGGATATGGCGATGAGGAAATCTTATGGTGTGGCATTGCTTTGGGTTATGAAGACCCTGACCATCCAGTAAATAGCTTTAGAACCAAACGAGAGGAGTTTGAAAGCTACGCCAAAATCCTCGAATAATGAGAGAATTTTCTTATCCAAGTAAACACGGAAAGTTGAGAGGTGTTATTTGGGATGAGGTTAAAAACCCAATTGCGACTGTTCAAATTTTTCACGGCTTGGTTGAGTATCATGCCCGTTATGATGAAACTGCAAAATTTCTAAATAAAAATGGATTTATAGTCTTCTGTAACGATCATCTTGGACATGGTCTCAATGTAACCCATGGTGGTTCTAAAGGATTTTTTAAAGAGGAGAATGGATTCGAAGCAGTAGTTGATCAACTGAGTGAACTAAACGCAATTATCAGAAAAGAAAGGCCTACCATTAAGCATTTTGTACTCAGTCATAGTTTGGGTACCTGTTTTCTTTTATCTTTGTTAAAAAGGAATGTATTTTTCGATGGAGTAGTAATGAGTGCTGCATTTAGTGTCAATAAATTTCTGTTGATACTAAATAAAATGCTTTTGCTACCAGAATATTTCATAAAGGGAAAAACCGGCATTAGTGAAGAAATGGAAAAGTTGACTACACAAAAACATAATTCATTTTTTGAGCCAATTAGAACATCGCACGATTATTTGTCGAGTGATAAGAAAAAAGTTGATGAATATGTTGCAGATGAATTATGTGGATACCCAAACACAACTCAGCTTTGGCAAGATCTGGCAAATGGATTTCAAAACCTATGGAGCAAAACAACTTTCAGCACTTTTGATGAAAAAATTCCTTTCCACCTAATTAGTGGAGATCAAGATAAAGTAAATAATGATGGCACCCAAGCTGAAAACATACATAATTTATTGATTGAATCAGGATTAAAGTCAGAATTTAAAATATTTAAAGGTATGCGACATGAGCCATTCCAAGAAAAGAAAAGGCAAAAAGTTTTTGAAAGTATCTTGGATTTTTATCTGTCTAATATTTAAGAACGTCTTCTCGATGGTTGAACGTAAGATTGAAGAATAAGAATTCTTTCTGTAATGATTTCACGAATTTTGAAATTATTTCTAGCAATTCTTCTTGCTTCTTGAAGATCTCTTAAGGCTTCTTCATACCTTCCAGAATAAAAAAGAAATTCACTATTCGTTAAATGATACCCCAGCATATTATTACTATTCTTCTGCACTTGACTGAGATCTTTGAGTAAATTTATATCAACTGGTCTGTAAAATTTGATGTCTTCTAAAAGTTGTTCAGCAGCCACATAATCCTCCTCTAATATGTGAGCATTTGCAAGGTTGTAGCTTAGAGGATAATTTCCAAGTGATACTGCTAAAAGTTTGTTAGTGTAATCTTTGCTTTTTCTTACATTGCCAGATTCTGTATAAACTTCTGCAATACTTGTTTTTATTATCAAATTATCTGGATGTTTTTTCTCTAGGCTCTCTAACAATTCTATTGATCTGGTGAAGTTTAATTTTTTCTTTTCGATTAAAGCTCTTAAGTAGATGTCTTCGTCATTTTTACCAATATCTTTTTCAATAGCCCTAATGGAAAGATTATCGGTCATTAAATATTCAACTCTTTTTTTAATTAATTGAAAGTTAAAACTATCAACTGTACCTGGGCTTGGATACTCTCGTGCTCTCTCTCTAGATTCGGTAATTCTTCTGGTTGTTATAGGATGAGTAAGGAGGAACTCAGGAATATTATCTCCTGATAGCCTTCTAACTTCTTGCATATTTTTGAACATTTCCGACATTTGAATGGTGTCATATCCTGCTTTTTGTAACGTTACATAACCTTCACGATCTGCTTCTGTTTCATAAAGTCTTGAGAATCTTAATTGTTGAGCTGCCAGTATTCCTTGCCCCCCAATAACTGCAGCAGGACTATTAGTTGCAACCGCGACAAGTATTGAAGCTAGGACTGTTGCAAGACTTTGATTGCTTCTATCACTACCTTCTAGTATTTGTCTAGCGAAATGTCTTTGACTGAGGTGTGCTAATTCATGTGCAATTACTGAAGCAAATTGAGCTTCGTTGTCAGAGTATTTAAATAGACCTGCATTTACTCCTATAATGCCTCCAGGTGCAGCAAACGCATTCAGATTATTATCTTCAATAATCATTAATTCAAATGCTTTTTTATTTACTTTGCTTTTTTCCCCAATTTTATAAATAAATAATTCAGTCCATTCTTGAACAATTGGATCGTAAAGAATTGCAGACTCTCTTTTTAGGTCTCGCAAAAATTGCCTTCCTAATGCTTCTTCTTCTGTTTCTGAAACCGCTCCACTCAACCTGTCACCTATTAAAGGCAATTCAATGGAACTTTCTTGCGCATATGAATATATGCTCGTCAAAATTAACAGCAGTGCTAGGGTGGTTTTTTTAATCATTAGTTTTAACTATAATTATTTGATAGGTATTTTATAAGAAGATTCAACAAAAAATGAAATTAAATAATCTTTTGAAAAACCAGCAATTCATGTTTATGGCAATGATTTTGTTAGGTGGTTTCTTTTCATTATGGGTTGTCGGAGATCTATCCACTCCAATACTGACAAGCATAGTTTTAGCTTTACTATTTAGACCTATGCAAGTTTATTTTACAAAAATAGGCGTTCCGGAAAGATTAAGTGTATTTATTACTTTTTTTACAGCTGTTTTGCTTGCAACATTATTCCTTTTAATTTTCATACCATTATTTGCAAATGAGGCAAATAGGTATCTTAGTGAGTTGCCAAGTTTAGCCGTGATTGCTGAACCGTTGACAGATTTATTGGGAGATATAAATGCTCCTAATGAATCTATTGAAGGCGCCCAAAGTTTTTTGACAGAAATATCTGGGTTTGCTAGCAATGCAGTTTCATTTAGTATTTCCCGCTTGCAAGACACGGCAAATTTATTCTTAACTATTATATTGGTCCCTATTTTTCTATTTTTTTGGTTGTGGGACACTGATACATTATCGTCTGGTTTTTCAAAACTTGTGCCAAAGAAAAGGAAATTCTTAGTAAGAGTCTGGAATGAGACAAATACAAATTTTCAAAATTATTTTAAAGCAAAATTCATTGAGGTTTTTGTTGTTGCAGTCACAGGGAGCTTAATGTTCTGGGCTCTAGGGTTAAACAGTCCAGTTCTATTAGGAGTGTCTTTTGGGCTCAGCCAACTTATACCTTTTTTTGGCCCTGTGTTTATGACATTTCCAGTACTTATAGTTAGTCTTGCGCAATTTGGTCTGGATCCGTACGTAATAGTTATATTGTTATTTTATGCACTTTTACAGAATATTGATGGCAACATTTTTCTTCCTTTTTTAATGTCAGGAGTTGTGAAATTGCCGGCTGTAGTAGTTTTGCTTTCCGTATTTCTTTTTGGTGCTATTTTTGGAATATGGGGCGTCTTTTTTGCGGTGCCGATTGCCAGTTTTTTAAAATCTCTTATAGACAACTGGAAGTACGTCGACTCCTAAAGTTCACAAATAAAGTTATACACTTCTTCGACATGTCCAGGTACTTTAACCCCACGCCACTCTTTTATTAAGTTCCCATCTGGATCAATTATGAAAGTGCTTCTTTCAATGCCCATATATTTTCGACCATACATAGATTTTTCTTTCATAACACCATATGCATCACACATTGTTTCATCTGGATCAGATATTAGTGGAAAATTAAGTGATTCTTTTTCTGTGAAACTTAAATGTGATTTGATTGAATCTCTTGATACCCCAACAATTTTACAGTTTTTCTTCGCAAATTTATCCTTATAATCTCTGAAGTCTTGACTTTCTACCGTACAACCAGAAGTTTTATCTTTGGGATAGAAATAAATAACTAAGAAATTACCTTTATAATCGTTAAGACTTATGTGATTGTTTTCATCAATGAGGCCTAAAAAATTTGGAGCTTTTGATTTATCATTCATGTTTTAGATTATAAGAGAAAAAAAATTGAAGGGAAGTATCGTAGCGATTGTAACGCCGATGTTAAAAAATGGTGATATTGATTTTGCATCATTCAAAAATTTATTAAGCTTTCATGCTAATGCAGGCACCGATGGCATTGTTCTTGTTGGAACAACCGGAGAATCAGCCACATTGAATAAAAAAGAACGAGCAGAAATTTTCTCTTTTGCAAACTCTAATAC
>OZSS01001613.1_pt1 | contig 10308 bp, 6 predicted proteins | sample 1779911 | NCBI WGS metagenome assembly OZSS01 (sample SAMEA2603589, study PRJEB24840) | metagenome | biome: Water; feature: Photic zone; material: Seawater sample | place: Mediterranean Sea | collected 2013-11-12 | depth 10 m | reverse complement strand
GCGCCGCGTTTGATGCCGAACCACCTTGGTGGTGTTCAAGATTAAGATTATATCTGCGCTCTTAAGCGCTCCGGGGCATTGAAATCGGCGCACTATGAATATTATTCAAGAGGTTAAAAACGGCTTGACTCTCGGTTTGGTAGAATAAACCGAGCGCGAGTGGGGCCTGTATAATGCGCCAATCAGCCGCAAAAGGTCAGTTTTTTATATCAATGTGGCGCTGAATTGGGTAGTGTCGGCTGTACAAGTCTGATCCAGGTTGAATTATCTAATTGGATACCAGGAAAAAATGTCGAGGGAGTTTAAGATGACCGAAATAAATAATAATTACGAAAAACTGCATCCCGCAGCGAAAATGTATGCAAAAGAGTTTAAGGAAGGCCAACTCAGCCGTCGTGAGTTCTTATCCAGAGCAACGGCCTTGGGGCTTACAGCGTCCGCTGCCTATGCATTAGGAGGCTTGACGCGGCCCGCTGCCGCTGGTGGCCATTTGCAACAGGGCGGAACAATGCGCATGTCGATGCAGATAATTGCATTAAAGGACCCGCGGGTTTTTGACTGGACACAGCTTGCGCATTTCACTGCTGGGTTTTTAGAATATTTGGTTGAATATAACAGCGACGGATCTATCACGCCCAATCTTTTGGAAAGCTGGAGTGCAAGTGAAGATGCCAAAACATATGTTTTAAATGTCCGTAAGGGCGTGAAATGGAATAACGGCGACGATTTTACAGCTGAAGATGTCGCGCGTAATATTGAGGGTTGGTGTGATAAATCAGTTGAAGGCAATTCAATGGCTGGCCGTATGGCCTCCCTTATTGACCCTGACACCGGGAAAGCCGCTGCTGGGGCAATCAAAATAGTTGATAGCCACACGGTAGAACTGGCATGCGTTGCTTCTGATATCACTGTTATTGCAGGAATGGCCGATTATCCCGCAGCCGTTGTGCACTCAACGTTTTCTGTTGATACAATGGCAACAAACCCTGTGGGCACTGGCCCATTCATGCCAGAGGGCTACGAAGTAGGCGTTAAGGCTGCGGTGGTTAAAAACGAAGCACACGATTGGTGGGGCTATTCAGTTGGTAGAACCGTGCCGCTGGATCGCATTGAATTTATCGACTATGGAACCGACCCTTCGGCATTTGTAGCAGCTGCCGAAGCCGATGAAGTTGATGTGTTTTATGAAACCGTTGGAGAATATGTTGATGTGATGGAAAGCATCGGGTGGGACAACTCATCGATCGCTACGGGTTCAACGATTGTGATCCGGCCAAATCAGGTTGCAGAAGATGCAAATGGAAATAAACCTTATGCTGACAAACGCGTCAGACAGGCGATTGCCATGGCAGTCGACAATGCACTTTGTTTAGAATTGGGCTATGCTGGAAAAGGGGCGCCGGCGAACAATTCCCACGCTGGGCCGATGCACCCGGAGTATGACCCAAGCGTCGAGAGACTGCCATATGATCCAGAGAAAGCCATGGCTTTGATGAAAGAAGCTGGCATGGAAGAGTATGAACATGAAATCGTATCGATCGACGATGATTGGCGAAAAAACACAACTGACTCGGTTGCGGCGCAGCTTAGGGATGCCGGCTTTAAAGTGAAAAGAACAATCCTACCAGGTTCTACATTCTGGAACGATTGGACAAAATATGCCTTCAGCTCAACAAACTGGAACCATCGCCCCTTTGCAACCCAAGTGTGGGGTCTCGCATATAGATCTGGAGAGGCGTGGAACGAGTTTGGTTGGAGCAATGCTGAATTTGACTCATTGCTGGCACAGGCCAATGCGATCGCAGATGCGGATGAAAGACGCAAAATTGCTGGCAAGTGCCAAGCATTGATTGCTGAAGAAGGGGTTACGATTCAGCCATATTGGCGTAACCTTTACAGAAGCCACAGGCCAGATCTTCAATGTGATATGCATATCGCGTATCATCCGCATGTTTATAAATGGGGTTTCAAAGTTTAAACTCTATATTTTTTTGAGGCCGCTCTTCTAAAGAAGGGCGGCCTTTTCGTGTTTAAATCAAATTTAAAAAATATGACTTGGAAGGGTAGGAGACTGAATGGGGATGTTTATTTTACGGCGTCTTGTGATTATGATTTTCACTGCTTTATGTCTAACATTCGTCGTCTTTTTCCTGACAAATCTCTATCCAAACCTGGAAAAATTAGCCAAAACTCAGGGCAACTTTCGAATGAGCGATGAGGCCGTTCAGTCTTATTTGCTCAATCGTGGGTACTTGTTACCCATGCCTGTAAAATATGGTCAGTGGCTAGGTGTATTGCCGGGTTACGTGATCGAAGGCACGGATGGAGAAGTGCGCGGTAGATGCATCAGCCCTGAAATTTCTTTAATTGATGCTCCTAAATATTGTGGGATTTTACAAGGCGATTGGGGATATTCAACGCGCTTTAAAGATGACGTTTCGGGGATCATTGGCACTCGGCTTGCTTTGACCGGTACGTTAATGTTTTGGGTTATGGCGCTTATGGTGCCGAGTGCTCTTATTCTGGGTATTCTGGCCGGCATGCGCGAAGGCAGCCGAACCGATCGATCACTGTCAACGGCTGCGATTTTGACCACAGCGACCCCTGAATATGTCTCAGGTGTGATACTCATATCTATTTTTGCATCCAGCGCAGTAGGGCTGAAATGGTTCAAAGGAACCGCAACCTCAGCGATGGAAAACCCTAATCTTGAGAATTTTTTATTACCGGTTTTAACGATTGCGATCTACGGAATGGGCTACATTGCGCGGATGACAAGGGCCTCAATGACCGAAGTAATGACCGCCCAATATATCCGAACCGCACGTTTAAAAGGCGTTTCATTCCCGAATGTTGTTTTGAAACACGCGCTGAGAAACGCTTTAATTGCGCCGTTCACGGTAATCATGCTTCAATTTCCTTGGCTGTTAAACGGCGTTGTGATTGTTGAAACACTTTTTAATTACAAAGGCTTTGGCTGGGTTTTGGTGCAGGCTGCCGGGAATAATGATATTGAGCTTCTTTTAGGGGTATCGGTGGTCTCTGTCGTGGTGGTTCTTGTCACGCAGCTCATATCTGACATAGGCTACGTTTATTTGAATCCACGCATAAGCGTTACGTGAAAAGGGCCCTGCAATGAATTCTTTATCGTGGACGGAAATATTTTTGGGCATGATCATCCAGCTTGGGCCGGTATGGATTTCTCTTGTGGTGCTTTTTGTTATTTCTATGCGATATAAAAGATCGCTTGGCCTATATGGAAAGCTTTTTGACTCAGTTATTGGAATGATCGGGTTTGCGATTGTAATGTTCTGGGTGTTTACAGGATTTTTCTCAGGTGCAATGGATCTGATAATTACGCAAGACCCATTGGCGCAATTTTCAGGTATGAAGAATAAAGTTCCCGGCACAGCCCTAAGGGGCGCCGACGATGAAAGTTACAAGCATTTTTTATTGGGAGGCGACCATTTAGCCCGAGACGTTTTCAGCCGCATGATCGCCGGTTCTACGATCGTTATTGTGATTGCACCTTTGGCCACGTTATTTGCCTTTATGGTTGGAATCACACTGGGCATTCCTGCCGGCTATTATGCGGGGCGGCTCGACACGTCGATCTCTTTTATCGCAAATTTGATTTTGGCTTTTCCAGTCATATTACTGTTTTATCTCTTGGTCACTCCTGAAATAAGATTGACCGGTTTGCCGCAATATATGGCCATTGTTTTGTTTGTGTTCCCATTAATTTTTTACTCTGTATTAGTCTATTCGCGTTATCACACAGTTCCCGCGAAGCGGAATGTTTTGCTGGGCGTGGGATTGGCCATATTGGGGCTATTATATGTTTCGTTGATCAATGAAACGGGCAGTAAAATTGAGTTCTTTAACTCTATAGATCTGTTTGACGTGGATGCGGGATTGCTGACCGTTTTTGTTTCGGTGGTTTTTGTAAACTCACCAACCGTTTTTCGGATTATCCGAGGCTTAACCATGGACATCAAAACCCGAGATTACGTTGCTGCGGCGCAGACGCGGGGCGAAGGTGCATGGTATATTATGCTTTGGGAAATACTTCCAAATGCGCGCGGGCCGCTGATCGTAGATTTTTGCCTTCGCATTGGATACACCACTATTTTACTTGGAACGCTTGGTTTTTTCGGTCTTGGTTTATCGCCTGAGGATCCCAACTGGGGGGCAACAATCAATGATGGTCGAAAATTGCTTTCCATTTATCCCCATGCGGCTTTGGTCCCGTCCTTTGCCTTGCTGAGCCTTGTGTTAGGCTTGAATTTGCTGGCCGATGGTCTACGCGAGGAAAGCCTGAAGGATTAGAAAGTTAAAACTCGTCAAAAATTGCGCACTTAAACGCGTCAACTGAATAGGCAAAGAAAATGGATGGAACAGATTTTGACGGTCCGGTTTTGGAAATTGATAAGCTTTCTATATCCTTTTTTACCCGATTAAACGAAATTCCAGCCGTGATGGATTTTTCCGTTGCTGTTCAACCTGGTGAAGCCGTAGGTCTGGTAGGAGAATCTGGGTGTGGAAAATCTACGGTTGCATTGGGCGTGATGCAGGACCTTGGTGTGAATGGCAAAATCGTTGGTGGTACGATTAAATTTAAGGGTCAAGATCTTGCTCAGATGAGCGCCGAGGAGTTGCGGAATATTCGCGGCAATGAACTTGCGATGATCTATCAAGAACCAATGGCCTCATTGAACCCGGCGCTGAAAATTTCCAAGCAACTAACAGAAGTGCCGATGATCCACGAAGGTGTGTCCGAGCGAGAAGCTTATAAACGGGCGCTCGAGGTTGTCAAAGATGTTAAGCTGCCCGACCCTGAGCGCATCCTTAAATCATATCCTCACCAATTGTCTGGCGGCCAGCAGCAGCGGATCGTTATCGCTATGGCGCTGATGTCAAAACCGGCTTTGCTTATTTTGGATGAACCCACCACCGCGCTTGATGTCACGGTTGAGGCGGCGGTTGTCAAACTGGTGAAAGATTTAGGCAAAAAATATGGCACATCCATGCTGTTCATCTCTCATAACCTTGGACTTGTTTTAGAAACCTGCGACCGCATCTGCGTAATGTATTCTGGTGAAGCGGTGGAAACCGGCAGAATTAAAGATGTTTTTGAAAAGATGCAGCACCCTTATACGCAGGCCCTTTTCCGATCTATTCCGTTGCCAGGGGCAAATAAAACAACCCGTCCATTGGTAGCTATTCGCGGAAATTTTCCACTGCCGCATGAACGGCCGCAAGGGTGCAATTTTGGGCCACGCTGCGACTATTTCCAGGAAGGGGTCTGTGATAGTTCGGCTATTGATATGGTCCCAATCGAAGGCCATGCGCTTCATTTAAGCCGCTGCAAAAGAGTTCAAAATATCGATTGGTCGCAACCTGCCAGTGCCTCAAGCGCAAATTCTAAGTCAGAGCTTGGGGATGTGATCCTCAAAATTGATAAGCTTAAGAAATATTATGAAGTTGCCGCCAATGCGCTATTTGGCAGCGCAGGGGAAAAGCGCGTTGTCAAAGCGAATGAGTCAATCTCGTTTGAGGCGCGTGAAGGCGAAACTCTTGCGATTGTAGGCGAATCCGGCTGCGGCAAGTCTACCTTTGCCAAAGTTCTTATGGGTCTGGAAACGGCGACAGATGGCCAAATTTTATTAGACGGAAATGATCTTCAGCAAATTGCAATTGAAGACCGTAACACTCAAACAATTGCGGATATTCAAATGATTTTCCAAAATCCGTTTGACACATTGAACCCTTCTATGTCGGTTGGCCGTCAAATTATGCGCGCGCTTGAGGTTTTCAAATACGGCTCATCCGATACAGAACGTTCGAACCGTATGCTTGAACTTTTAGATCTGGTGAAACTGCCCCGGGCCTTTTCGAAGCGGATGCCGCGCCAGCTTTCGGGTGGTCAAAAGCAGCGCGTGGGGATCGCAAGGGCGTTTGCGGGTGGCGCGCGGATTGTGGTGGCCGATGAACCGGTTTCTGCTTTAGATGTTTCAGTTCAAGCGGCAGTTACAGATCTTTTGATGGAGATTCAGCGCAACGAGAAAACTACGCTTCTATTTATCAGCCACGATTTGTCAATCGTTCGCTATCTCAGTGATCGGGTTATGGTTATGTATCTAGGGCATGTGGTTGAGCTTGGGACCACAGAGCAAGTGTTTTCGCCACCCTATCATCCCTATACGCAAGCTCTGCTTTCGGCTGTTCCAATTGCCGACACGAGCATCGAAAAGCAGAGCATTGTGCTTGAGGGCGATATACCCTCTGCTATGGACCCACCCAGCGGATGCCCGTTTCAGACCAGATGCCAATGGAAAGAGCATGTAGCAGATAATCTATGCGAAACTGAAATTCCAAAAAATCAAATTTTGGACAATGATCATCACATAAAATGTCACCTCAGCGATGCGATTCTGGAAAGAATGGAACCTGTAATCAAACTTGTGGCAGAATAGCCGGCTTCCCCGTGTCTAACCTTTGGAACCGAGGCGTTTCTTTTGCGATGATCTGTTTGAAGCGCAGGGCGGCTTCAAAACTAAGCAATGGCTCATTTGGAATCGCAGCCTTTGGTCTGCGGATAAATGTGGCTTAATTAACAAGCTAGCCTACCATACCATAATCGAAGCGAAACAGGCCCCTTTTGATACAGTCAATCTCAGAGCTGCTTGAAATTTATCCTCCTTTGAAAGCCTTTCTACACAGGAAAACCTTTGCAAATTAGCCGCAACAGATAGAGCTGTTTCACTAATTAGCTTTGATACGGACCCAATACTCTTGGCTGCACTAAACCAGTGGATAGACCTCAAATCTGCGGAAGCATTTGATCCTGATCCTTCTCTTTTGGTCAGCAAAACAACAGCCAAAAATTATTGCGCTAAATCCCACTACCCTAACATCTAGGCGTTTCTCAAGGATATTTTTAAGAGTGATCAGATCCTTATCGATTATATGCAAAGAGTGATCGGCTATAGTCTAACGGGGTCTACCTCTGAGCAGTATCTGTCGATATCGATCGGCGATGATACAGACAGCAAATCTACCCTCTTAAATGTGATCAAAGGTTTTTTAAGCCCGCAGTTTTTTACCTGTGGGATCGAAGGGTGGCTGATGTAGTATTTTGGCTTTATGCGGTTGGCCCAGCACCATAACTTCTACTTCATCCCCTGGCCCTACATCTTTGACCATAGCCAGCGCTAACGAGAAGCCAACACTATAACCATATGCGCCAGATGTCACCCGTCCAATGCCATTGCCGTCTTTGAACACTGGCTCACCCCCTGTAGCATCAGCGTTTGAAGCGGTCACCGCCGCCTCATTAAGATGCAGCAACACCATCTGTTCGCGCGGCTCTTGCGCCAGAACCGCTTGCAGCGCGGCTTTATTGAGAAAATCTTTATCCATTTTACACAGGCGATCCATGCCCTGCTCATGCGGCCAATATTCAGGGCTATATTCCCGCGACCAGCTACCATATCCTTTTTCTACACGCATAGCCATAAGCGCGCGGCTGCCCACTGGCCCAGCTCCAAATTCTTTGCCTGCCTCAAGTAAAGCTGTGTAAAGTGCCTTTTGATCCGCTGTGTTACAATGTACTTCCCAGCCGAGATCGCCGGTAAAAGACACACGCAGCATTTTCACATCAATACCAGCCAAATCGGCACGTTTTGAGCGCATAAATTGAAAATCTTCGTTATTCAGCGATGTATTTGTCAGGCCTTGCAAAATTTTGCGAGATAGGGGACCGGCCACGTTGAACCCGCAGACTGGTTCAGTCCGACTTTCAAAACTAACGCCTTTCGGCAGTGGCACTGCATCAAAGAACCGTTTGTGATAGCGCTCCGCCATGCCTGCGCCAAAAATCCAATACTCATCCTGTGCAATCAAGGTGACGGTGAAATCCCCCGCCAGACCGCCGCGCCGTGATATCAGAGGCGTAAGGCAGGAAAGCCCCACCTCAGTTGGCATTTTATTAGCAAAAACTGCATCCAACCAGTCGCGCCCCTTTTTGCCTTGCACCACATATTTGGCAAAATTGGAAATATCGATGATACCGGCTTTTTCGCGCAGCATTTGACATTCTTTGCCCACTGGCTCGAACCAATTTTGACGGGTAAAACCATTGGTGTCCTTAACCCCCGGCGTCTCGGCAAACCAAAGCGGATGTTCCCAGCCATAATTGAACCCCATGACCGCGCCCATCTCTTTTTGCATCTGATAAATGGGGCGCGTGCGCACCGGACGACCTGCAGAGCGCTCTTCATTGGGGAAGTGGATACTAAAACGATGGGCATATTGATCACCAACACGCGATTTGGTGAATTCTTTGCTTGCCCATGCGCCAAAGCGTGCCACATCCCACGCAAACATATCGTATTTCGTTTCGCCCTCAATTATCCATTCAGCCGCCAAAAGCCCCAAACCGCCTGACTGGCTAAAACCCGGAATAACACCGTTACAACAAAAATAGTTTTTCAGTTCAGGCACTGGGCCAAACAACACATTACTATCTGGTGACCAGATCATCGGGCCGTTGATCACCCGTTTGATTCCTGCCTCGCCCACTGCAGGTACGCGTTCGATTGCGCGCATCATATTTTCTTCGATCCGCTCCAGATCATCTTCAAACAACTCATGGCCAAATCCGGCAGGCGTTTCGCCCTCGGCCCAGAAGCGTAGGTCGCGCTCATAAGCACCAACCAGAAGGCCTTTGCCCTCCTGACGCAAATAATATTCACCATCGCGATCTGCAACTGATGGTAAGCGGCGGTCCATCGAATCAATCTGGGCAATAGTTTCAGTGACAAAATACTGGTGTTCGGTGGGTTGCAGTGGCAATTCCACTCCTGCAAGCCTAGCAACTTCGCGGCCCCAAAGACCAGCGGCATTAACCACCCATTGCGTTTTAATATCACCTTTTGATGTACGAACGACCCAACTGCCATCAGACTGGATTTCAGTTCCTATTACTGGTGTAAAGCGATATATTTCTGCCCCGTTCCGGCGTGCGCCGGCGGCATATGCGGCGGTCACGCCCGAGGGATCGACATTACCTCCATCAGGTTCCCACATAATACAACGGATACCATCAAAATTCACCAGTGGATGCAACTCTTCAGCTTCTGAGCGGGTGATTTCAGAAAAATTCATTCCGTAAAGCTTCGCCTTTGCTGCCTGAAGCTGCAATTGGTGAGATCGATTCTGAGTTTGCGCAAGGTAGAGAGATCCGGGTTGAAAAACGCCGCAACTCTGGCCAGTTTCCGCCTCTAGGTCTTTATAAAGTCCCATGGTATAATGCTGTATGCGACTTATATTGGTGCTATCATGAAGTCCGTGGATATTGGCCGCTGCATGCCATGTTGAACCTGAGGTTAACTCATCCCGCTCCAACAGAATAACATCGTGCCATCCTAATTTCGTGAGGTGATAGAGTATCGAGCATCCAACAACCCCGCCCCCGATTACTACTGCCTGTGCATGCGTTTTCATTTTGCCCCCCCTTTTTAAACCGATCGTGTAGTTTTATCTTTCAACTAAAGGGGCCGCTGGAGCATCCTCATAGTCTACCTATACACTTTAACCAAGTTTTCTTTGATGCCACCAAACAAAAGGTCATGCATCAATTCCTGTTTAAAAACGACAAAAATTATCAATTTTTTTTATTGCTAACAAAAAACGTTTGGTTCAATCCATGCCTAGTGCAACACTCACTTCAAATTACGATGAACATTTTTGCAAACATATCAACTTTTGGGTAAAACATACTCCTTTCTAGGCTCATGGCTTGCTCTGAAGCCATCTCGGTTCTTCTTGTATTCCCTCTCGACATCGATTCGTTCGAAATGTAATTGCAATGAAACAAAAGGGAAACACCTATGCCTCAAGAGATGAGCATGAAGATCGACTATGTCGAGTTTTCTTCTCCGGAACTGGAGGCAACGCAGTCGTTCTTCGCAAAGGCCTTTGGATGGAGCTTTGTCGAATTTGGACCCAACTACCGAGATATTCAGAATGCCGGTTTGGGTGGTGGCGTTGAAAGAAATGAGTTGCGGTCCCCCTTGATCGTCTTGAAGGCGGATGACCTCGAAGGGGCCTTGGTCGCTATCAAAGCAGCGGGCGCGGAGATTACAAAGGAAATCTTCGAGTTTCCGGGGGCAGACGTTTCGAGTTCAAGGAACCGGGCGGCAATGCAATGGCAGTGTGGAAAGAAGAATAGCCTTTTGGTCATTCCCGCCTAAGCGGACTTTGACCTTTGAAAGGCCAATGGCAGCATCGTCCGCAGAGCTGCCG
>OZSS01001612.1_pt1 | contig 10309 bp, 5 predicted proteins | sample 1779911 | NCBI WGS metagenome assembly OZSS01 (sample SAMEA2603589, study PRJEB24840) | metagenome | biome: Water; feature: Photic zone; material: Seawater sample | place: Mediterranean Sea | collected 2013-11-12 | depth 10 m | reverse complement strand
ATGGTCGGGGGGGCATTCCAGGCCCCTCGGCGTTAGGCAAAAGGGTGGGCTAGCACGTAACCGCGCAGTTATAGCGAGGGGTAGCTACCGCTAAGCCAGCTCAGCGTGAGTCAGGATAGTAAGTAGGAAAGTAAGGTGTAGCTACCCCTAGAAGTAGGTTTTTACTGAGTAGTGGTAATCAGGGCCATCAGCATGATGGGCCCTGTCTAGCAAAAGGGGGTCGAAGAACGGTTTACAGCTCCATCAAGAGATCCCGGAACGACCCCTCACACACACACAGAGAAAAACTACAGCGTCCACAAGGAATTCAATCCATCAAAGTCACATCATGCCCATGAAGAAGGTCAACATCGAAGATCTCACGGGCTACATTATCAAGAACCCCGATCTAGAGTCGCCTACGTTCTATGTCGTCCTCGACTCGAACGCCAGGCGGCTCACGGTCAGAGAGGTAGGCAAGCCATCCAACACTGCCTTTAAGCCTATCTCTTTGACTGAGTTGGTAGGTTCGAACCGACCCTCTATCGTCCATTGTCGAGTCCCACGGGTCGGAGACATCGTCAAGATCAATGATTCGCCATCCACCGTCGTCGACGTCGATGTGGAGGCGGAAAAAATAGGGGTCAAAATTTTGACCTCTACCCAGGAAGAATTCGTTTTCAACATCCTGGAGTACAGTGCGCGAGCGAGCGATCTGGACCGGTACAAGTATGAACAAGTTTCAGATCAGGAATCCATCCGTACAGTATCAGACGGCGAAAACTCTTCATCCGAGCTGTCCGACACAGACTTTCCTTCGGACCTCACAAACTTGGTTGAAGCCACCCCCCTGCAAGATCTGGTGGCCTTCACCGCACCAAAGGAGGAAGCATTACTTCTCGCGTCTTATATCGCGTCGCTGGTGGCACCCGACGCGGTTGACGCTCTTGGAGTACAGGTGCTGCGCGATCTGGCCAAGCATGAGTGCACGGCGAAGCCCGCCGGCGTGTTCAGCGCAGCCGTGGCGGAAGCGGTCGTCTTCGATGACAAAGAGAACCTGACTTCCCTCCTGCACCTAGGGCTGCAGAGGTGGCTCGAGCACTTCAGCCTGCACAACGCCGAGATTCTCCCGCAAATACAAAAGGATCAAGGTCTCATGGAACCTAGCCAGGCGTTGGCGCTCGTTCGGGCCGGGCTTGGCGTCGGGAGCAACCCATCCTTTCTTGAGTTCCATGTCGAGCAGGAGGCACTCATCCAAGAGATTGCTGACGATCACGTGTCTCCTGAGCTGCCAGATGGTGTTCCAGAGCCAAGCAGTCAAGAGCTTGCAGATGATATAGAAGCAGAATTCGCCGACTGGGAATTCAATCTACACGAAGGCCGCCGTCGAGAGAAAGGGAATGCGCAGAAGCGGAAGGCAAAGAAGGGAACTAAAGCGAAAGTGCTTCCGCGGCGCGACGAAGTTGATATCGATCAACTGGTGCAAGAGCTCGCAGATGAGCAACAGGTTAAAGATGCCAAGAGCGCAAGCGGCTCACGGCGCGGCGCCAAGCGCCTCAAGAAGCTGCGCCAACAACGGCGCGAGGCGGCTGCAAAAGTTAGTGTCTCCCTCTCTGAAGAATGCAGCGAGACCTCATCCGCGTCGGATGAGGAGGTGTCAGAGCAAGAGCAGGGCGGCGCCGAAGAAGGGGAGACCAGCCAGGAAAGCGAGAACTGCGGATCAGCGTACAGCCTGGCGTCGGAAGGAACTGGAAACTCGGCGTCATTCGATGCTCGCGCAGCTAGCACCGGGGTGAGCGAAGATGGAGAAGAAGTGTTGGTTCGCCCCGAGGATGCCTCTTTCCTAACCTCCACGCAAAGCAATCAGGGCAGGATCTACGCCTCTGTTGCACAGGCCCTGGAAGCGGCCGGAAGATCTGCAGACATGGCAGTGGTGGAACCCTTCTTTCGAACGCGGCACAGCGATCTGGCGGTGATGGAATTTCTGCGAGAGCCGACCTCTCTCTGGTCCGCAATCGAGGAAGCCATGAAGAGTGCCCGCTCATCACCTGTCGAAACCGAAAACCGTGAGATGCAGTGGAGTGAAGTCACGCGAGCGCTCCGTCAAAAACTTCTAGCTGTGGGTTTCAGCTCAATGGTCGCCACCGGCCTTGCAAAAGAAGTATCAGCCTCCGTGCAGAGCCGCGCGGTCAGCCCGGAGAGCGCGTTTCAACAATGTAAAGCAATCTTGGAGAGCGATGCCGAGCACATAGGTATCAACATCGCAGAATTTACGTCCGGCCGCAGCCTGATGGGGTCATGGTGCCGTGGCTCTTTGCCGGGTGCAGACGTCAACTCTGGCAGCCAGCTCCAGTCCTTCTCTGAGCTTGGTGGCCTCCATACCTCATACGGGGTACTGCCAGCGACAGCCGAAGCCTCGCAGCAGCTTAACACATCGATCGAGAGATGGTTTCCAGAACTACGTTGGGTTTCTGGAGTCTTAGGAAGATGCACGGATGAAGAGGAGGCCATACAGGGGCTCCTGATTTTTGCAAACACGGTAGGTATTTCCGTCCATCCAGACGAAGGCTCTGATCATCTCCGTCTGCCTTCACAAGTCGAGGTCTTTTGCCTCCAACTCATGGTCATTGTTGCCCCCCAGCAACTGATCGGAAAACCGCAGGCTACGCTGCTGCCTTTGCGCGACGGGTCGGGGGGGGTGCAGCATCTGGCCCAGGCGATGAAAGATGTGCTTGAAGAATATGCGGAAGCGCTGATGACAAGAGCAGTGGAATGGCCTTTCGTTTCGTTCGAGCGATTTGCCATGGATACCGCTGAGACAGAGAGCGACTCAGCGTGGCCATTTTTGACACACTTCTTTCGAGGGCAGCTTCCGGGTACCGGTGTCCTCGGAGAGGAAGCGGCAGACTACTTCGAGAACACGGGCCGAGGGATCCCGCAGGCGGTTTCATGTGCCAAAGCACCCTTCATGGAAGCAGCTTTTCAAAATGCGCTTCGCGATGACTTAGCCGCGTTGCATATTCCCGACCGCATTTGCCATGGAGCAGGCTGGACGACAGCAGCGGTGGGCAAGGAGCTGGTTACAGCACAGGTCGCTCTCGCGACGGCGGAGGCTCAGGCGAGCGATGCCTTCGAGAAAGAGCCCCTAATTGCGCCGCGCCTTCCAGTGTTTGTGGAGAAGCCCTACGACGTTCGGGGCGTGATTTCATGGCCTATACTGCAGATGCTGTGCGGGGTACCGACGCCAGGAACCTTTTGGGGGTGCCCTCGCCTTACTGCTCTCTTCAATCGGGTGCCAGGCGCGCTAGTCGCTCATATCTGGCGCCGCATCCTCCTCAACTTTCAACACCATCCAAAAGTGGGGAGAATGCCAGAGCTTGTGAAAGCTCAAGCAGCAGACCGAGGGGGCGGTTCTGAATCAGAGATGTTTCGTGCGGGGGAAGTTTTTCTGGGCGCGCTCTACCACCGTCTGAACTTGCCCACCTTTGAGCATGGGCTGGCACCAGCAGAGCCGGGGATGGACGAGCCGGTGCGACTGTTGGAGGAGGTCGTCGCTGACCTTCCTCAACTCATACATTCCGGCCCAGTGCCAGTCGTACGGCAACCGTGCTTTCCACTTGCCATCAACAGCGTGAATTTTTGGCCTACCGAACCCCCAGTGGTGTCGCCACCCACGTCGCCGCCAGGCCATACGTCCCCGATGACAGTGGCCGAGGAGAGCAGTCCTCTCCCAGTTTCCCCTACCCAGGCTGAGCCTCTAGAGACGGCTGGAGGCGGCATCGAGGAAGCCTCGCTGGTCACGCCTCAACACGTCATAGCACAAGTAGTCGCAGAAGGGAAGGCGCCTCGAGGGTGGCCATATGTCGACCGGTTGCTGCATTATCGGGAGCACTCACAGGAGAGTGACATGTGCGCTTTAGAGGCAGCGGCAGAGGAAGGCCAACAGGCCGTCGGTGCACCCAAGGGCCATGCTCAGAAGGTGCTGCAAACATCTTCCATGATGGCAAAAGTGACCGCAACGGAGCTGATGCTAGGATCCTTATCGAAGGAGGCCGGTCTGAAAGTTGACAGTTGTCGTCCGTCAGGGCCAGGCGTAACGGCGATCCGACGGTGCGTGCAAGAGCTGGTACGGCAGCAGCGGGCTAGGATCGACGCGTATCGAGGAGTCGCAAAAGAGCTACACTCTAACAATGCCACCGCCGCAGAAGCCGCCATTGCCGTGGCAGGGAAGGCGCTGGACGATGCGGAGGACGGTGCGAACGCAGTGGAGCTAGCTCTGGCTCAACAGCACGCTCGCAATGCCTTGGAGAGTCAGGCAGGAAGTGGTCAGATCGCAAGATTTGCAAACAACAACCCTGCACGTCGGGCAGCATTCGCAGTTCACGCCTTTCGTCAGCCAAGCGTAGCGTCTCATCAGGAAGAGTTGCCGTCCGGAAGATCAACAGAACAGTCTGCAAAGCGCGCAGCAGAATCAGTGCAGCAGCAACTCCACCAGTTACGGGGGGAGGCGAACCCACGCCCGTTCATGGACATTGGAAACCGATACAGCGCCAGCGGAAGGCATCTGCACGGGGAGTTAGCGCGTGGAGCAGCCTTGCCTACCGCACCATCTAACCTTACACTGAAATCAGCAACTCGAAAACCGTCTCGTCAGCCAGGAGGTAGGCCAGCTTGGGACGATATCTTACAGGAGAACACAGAACGCTCTTTCCCCCCAAGCTCCAAGCCGACGGAGGCAAGCGAGCTGAGATACGCACTCAACGAGGCAGATGATGAAGACATGGGCTGTCCCGAGTTTTTCCCACCAGGGGCTAGAACGACGAAGAAAGAGCCTGAGATTATAGATATTGAAGATCTACACTACGGTCCGCACGGGGGGCGCGCAGACTTCTACCCATCGGACAAAGGAACAATAACTGATCTAGCTGACTCTTACGATACTCACTCTCTTTCGGGTCCCTGCTATGTTGAAAATCCTACGCGCAATGGAGCGCCTTGGTCAGGGGTAGCAGCCTGGTATGAAACCCCCCAGGCGGTGCGATGCTTCGAGCGGCTGTCGCACACAGAACCAAAGAGAATGCCAGAGACGATCGTTGCCGAGAGGATGCCCCGGCAACTCAAGCAGTACCTTCTGGGAACTTCAGAAATCGCTGGAGGTAAAGCTACCGGAGTCGAATCAATCCTCCCCGCTTCCTTGCTTCCCTCCTCTCTCCCTTCTCTCTCGCTCGCCTTGTCATCTACTCGGCTACCATAAAGACAGCGCAGAGGCTCACTCCACCAGAGCCTTTTGTGCTTCACCCTGCAGGAGACGACCGAAAACGTGCGCTAGGGCGCGGCGTGCGTCAAAGTTTTCGGATGGCCGCTAAGGAGGAGACGACTCCCGCCTTTTGCGCGGCGTCCAATGGAGATTTCCGTGATGCCGAATCGGAAGCAGGCCAATGTGTGGATTTGAAATTTGACCAACTGATCCAATCGGTGAAGTTTTGCACTAACCATGGGGAGCTAGAACGGAAGCTAAAACCCCTGCAAGCAGGAATGAGATGGGTGCTCCGCTGCTTTGGAGTTGAGCAGCTCAATTCTTTCGAAAAGTGGGTGGAACTACAGGAGACGGGCAGAACTGCCGAGCCCCCCATCCCAGTGCGACCTTTCGTCGAACGTATCCTCATCCCAGCATACACAGATGCAGCTCGCCTCCTGTATCAATTCGTGACAGCTGACGGGACCGCTGATCTAACGGTGGTGTGGGATAACGCTCCACGAGCGCTAGCCTTTCACGCACTGATGGTGAACCCAAATTTGTGGAATCCGCACACATCATCAGCTGGTCAAGAGAACCAAAGCCCTTCACAGCGGGGGGGCGCGATGCGCAACCAACGGCGGACCGGCCGTGGGGGGCGCGGGCGTGGGACTGGGGGCAAAGGCGCACGGCCTTTCTATCAGTCAGGCTTCAATCAAGGAGGCCCGCAAAATCCTAAAGTCCGGCAGGATCCACGCAAGGAAAGTGATCCGAAGTTGGTGGCCTTTCAACAACTCGTCAGCGATAAACTAGGCGCAGATCTACCTCGGGAAGCTCGGCCTTGCGGAGTGAAGGCGGTATACGGCCGGTGCAACGACCCGGAGTGCAACCGCCCGCATTATGTCCCACACTGGTTCAATCGTCAGGCCTTTTTGGCTGAGCAATCAAAATAGGAGATAGGGTGCGCGCCGGTCGTAAGGAACCCGGCGATCCTAGACACCCCACTCGAAACTCCTTGCGCAAATCTTGACACTATGTCTCTGACTATCTCCAACTCTTCACTTTTACCACCCCCCGCTCCAGGACGGGGAAGCAGGAAGACACAGGGCCCGGCGACGGACGACTGGGCGAGTCTGGATGCTGCAGGGGAGGAGGGTAGCGTGAGAGCTCAAACGGAGAAATGCAGCCAACGCCAACAAGCGCGTGTAGAGTCTGACGTCCAATTAGGGGCCGTAACTGACCTGACTCCCCTACGGGAGCAACGAATAGGTCCCAACGGTGTCCCATCACAGCGTGTATTACCGCTGAAAAAGACTCTAAACGTTTTAAGCTCCAGCCCCACCGTTAAACTAGATGATATTCCATCCAATCTACCAGAGTCCCCCGCCCTCTGCAGATTTCCGGAAGCGAAAGTAGCAACGTTACCATATCTCTCTCGTCGGCGAGCAGTGCCGGAGGACGAAAGGGCTTTAGCGGTCACCCCGTGGCCATCCCCCCACCCTCCGGTGACGTCTTCCCCTACAGTCCGCTCCAGACAAGAATTCCCAGACGGCGCACCCGCTGAGGTCCGAGTGTGGGAAGGGGTGGCCCTCGAAGATCTTTGGATACCAGAGGCCCTTGTTAGAGTCCGGGATTGGCTACGCCAAGCACAATCAGCTCTCCAGTCGAAAGGCCGCGGGCCAGAATCCTTGGTGATTCCCATGGCAGAAGCGGTAAGGCCTTGGGCAGCGAGCCACTTCTGGGATTGCAGAGACCCAAAGAATTGTAAGTTGTTACAACCATCTTCGCGAGAGGATCCTCCAGAGGGGTCCCTCAATCCGATATTTATTCGTGAAGCTGCTAAGTATATTAACTGGCCGGATGACGAGCTCATTCATATGGTTGAGTCCGGGGTGGACGATCACGCTCGGGTCGAACATTCGATTGTACTCAACTTCCATCATCGAGGGCTTCGTCAACATTTCGACGCGGCGTCCGAGGCTATCGAGGCTGATATCACTGCGGGATTTATCGAGCCAAAGTTTGAAGATCTTCCCTTCCTCCCGTGCCGAGTTATCCCACGTAACATCGCACTGCAGAGAAAATGGACGATATCTCAGGAGGGGGAGCCGTTACTGAAAATTAAAAAACGACTTACGACCGACGATAGCTGGAGCTCTCTGGGAAGTGTGACAGCCCGGAACTCGGGAATCGCTCGAGAAGATTGGCCGCAAGTTTGCCTCCCTACGGCTCGAGATTTTGGGGTGGCCTCCGCGATTCTGGCGGTTGTAGCTGATGAAGCCGGTATCCCGTTAAAAGGGTATGCCCGTGATCTTAAAGCAGCCTATCGAGCGTGGGGGGTTCAGACTTTCACTTTGTGGTTGCAGTGCTTCGTTTGGGACGGGGGGATATGCATTGATAAACGTCTGGAGTTCGGTACCGCGAGTGCCGTCCAGTGTTTTGAACGCCTTGCTTCCCTTCTCATCGCTTACGCTAGACAGAGACAGCGAGAATGGGACGCCTTACACCCCCCCGAGAGCCCAGTTCTCCAAGCGTGGCTCCGGAGTCGATCAGACGCTGAGTTGAGTTATGCTCACATATATATAGACGATTCGAACGGGGTGACCATAGACGACCATCATCCAGGATGGCCGCAGGGCCGGGCAGCCGCACATTTCGATATTGTCGGGGAAGTTTTCAACCTGGCCGGATTTGCCGTACCGAAAGAAAAGGACCAGTTAGGGAGCGAAATCTTGACGTTGGGTTTCCGAGTGAACCTACGGAAAGGGGAACGCAAGATAGACTATCCCCCAGAGAAAGCTATTCCGTTACGGAAACTTATCTCTCGCATGCTGAACGCTAAAAGGGTACCTCGCGCGTCGGTAGAGGAACTAGTGGGGAGACTAGGACACTTGACCACCGTGGTGGTTGAGGGGCGCATATATCTAAACCCGTGCTACGCGATGGTTTACGCACGGCGCGCTTCAGGAGAACTTCCCCTGAATATCTTTGTAGGAGGCGATTCAAAGACAGCATCTAGTTTTCGAGAGTCCCTCAGGTGGTTTGACGCAGTCCTCGCGGAGGGCGTGGCAGCTCCTCTAGCCCCTAAATTGAGGTTCCCGGAGCCGGGAGAGGAGGGCTGCGCCTTTATGTTCACCGATGCATCACGGGAGTGGGGGGTCGGCGCCTGGACCATTGTACCAGCCGCAACGCCGACGCTTTTGCTCATGGCGGCTCCTTATCCTGAGGATCTACGGTCTGCCGCTAAACAGAAAGAGGCGCCGGGGTTGTCCACCGGGGCTCTCGAAGCGGCAGCTTTGCAGATAGGCTCAGATACGTTCCGTCGACGTCTATCCTTTTCAGCGATATTAGCCTTTACAGACTCGGAGGCTGTACGGGGAGCGGTTAATGCAGGGACCAGCCCGTCCGAACCTATGCGCATAGTCTTGGCCGCATTTTTCAAAGCCAGGTTACAAGCTCTTGCCGTGCGAGTCGGGACAGAGGAGAACCGCTGGGCGGATTTAGCCAGTCGGGGCTCTAGTTCGGTAGTACAAGCGGAAGCCGAAGCCGTGGGGTTAGCCGTGGAGGTAGTTGATCCTAGCGAGATTGACTGGAAACCGCTGAGACAGGCGCAAGCGTGGTCTCTAGCCGACGCACTTGCGACGCAAGATGCTCAGAGTGATAGCAGCAGCAACGGCGTAGCGTGTCCAACTTTACTGATCAAACATCGCAAACGACGACTCTCATCTGATGTCGATTCCCGTTCTGCTCCCCCTCCTAGCAGGTCTTCTCAGTGATCTTCACGGATACATGGCGGTTTCACTAGCGCCAGGGACGCAGTCGAATCTACGGACCGGTCTCAACCACTTCAAGGCCTTCGTGAATGACCATCTGCAAGGTCCCCCCATCATCCAGCCGCGATTCGATGGAGACAGGGAGGCTATCCTTCACAACGAACTCACCTTCATGCTGTTTGCGGTGTATTTGGTACGTGACAAACAGCGGTTGGCCAACACCGCTCTTAACTACTGTTCCCTCGTCCGGACCCACTTGGAGGCTTTGTGTGGTTTTCCGCTCCGGGGGGATAGTCCACGGTGGCGAAGGCTGGTCCGATCGTTACGGAAACAGCATACTCGTGAACGGAAAGTCTGTTTACCGTTGCGAATAGTTCATCTACGTTGCGGCACAAGTAGAGCGTGTCACGTCCGGAATTTTCGTCAGGCGGTAGAAGAAGCCGCAGTCGCAACGGGAGTGCATCTTTTGGCTCGACCAGGCGAACTGGGAAGCTTGAAGCGGGGGCAGGTGAGTTTCGTGCAGACACCGACGCCGCACATCGTAATCCGTCTCATGCCCTTGAAGAAAGGACCGGAGCAGCAGCCAGTCCCTATGCTCATCGCGAAAGGCGATGGGAGCGGAGCCGACGCTTACGCCAAAATCAAGCGCATGTTACACCTCGGGCCGCGTAACTGGAAACATAACCAGCCCCTCTTCCCTGATCAGTACGGGAACTCCCCGTCGGTCCCAACACTAACGAAATGGGTACAACAAGTGGCGGCACAAGCCGGAGAGACAGAGAATCTTAAGTTATTCACGGCTCGATCGATGCGCATTGGCGGAGCGACGGAGCTACACGCCGTAGGCGCAAATGAGTTGACGATCACTCTCCTAGGCCGATGGTCGTCGGACTGCGCACGACTCTATACCCGCGCGTCTCAAGGCCAAGTCCTAGCTCTTTCGAGCCGTATGGGAAGAGCGGCAGAAGACCCTTCACTAGAACACTTGTTCGGCGACTTCGTGCAGTCCGCCAGGCGCTAACCTGGGCGCTGGGATGGGGAACAGGCCGAGAGAGCCTGAAGCAACAAGGCAGTTGACCCAGCTGCTCAGGCGTGGGAACGCTTCAGAAAGCAAGCTCTCGGCCGGAGAAGAAGACAAGGAAATCGGTTGTAGTAGGAAATTTATCGGTTACGCCCATGTCCTCCCAGGAGGACCAGATGAAGAATTCCGTGCTCCGCTGTGGACGGGGACGGAAATAAGGCTAATGGTCGGGGGGGCATTCCAGGCCCCTCGGCGTTAGGCAAAAGGGTGGGCTAGCACGTAACCGCGCAGTTATAGCGA
>OZSS01001611.1_pt1 | contig 10311 bp, 4 predicted proteins | sample 1779911 | NCBI WGS metagenome assembly OZSS01 (sample SAMEA2603589, study PRJEB24840) | metagenome | biome: Water; feature: Photic zone; material: Seawater sample | place: Mediterranean Sea | collected 2013-11-12 | depth 10 m | reverse complement strand
TAATTGGGAGGAGTTAGTATTATTTGCAACAATAAGCTTGCCGATTTTTTTGTGGCTAATTTTATGTTTTGTAAGATATTCATAAAGCAGGCTTCTGCCACGCACACAGGTTTTTGCCTTTAATGAGTTTTTATCGTAATAGATCCCCGCGTGAATAACACCGCTATTTCGGGAACTGGTCTCTTGTCCAAAATTTTCGTTAGATTCCAATACTATGACCTTTTTCCCGACCTTGGCTAGAGCTCTGGCAGTAGCAAGGCCTACAATCCCTGCGCCAATAACAGCTACGTCAAAATCAATACTCATGGGTAAAAAATTTTTCGGCTCTAGTATCGGATATATTGAATAGCATAGTATTAAAGGTTACCTTAAATATTCCGATTGGTTATTGTCAAGTTTTATTTTAGTTAAATACATGCGTAAACTTAATATGGGAATCTAAAGGGAAGTTAGCGAAATGTCTGTTCTGTATTCAGCGGCAAATGTAACATTAAATCAAACTGGTAGCACAGTATCATTTTCGAACACTACAGTTGGGTTGAACGATGTATCGTTAATCTCGAATACGAGTTCTAATTGGGCACAGACCTCTAATCATTCGATCTACAACGTTATTTATATTGACAGTGCACCCAATCAAGGCCTAAATTTTGGACCCACAAATCCCTTAATCCTAATTATAGAAAAGCCCTCAGATTCTTCAAATAATCTTTTAAAAATCCACGAATTCGAACTTTCGTACGACCAACTTACCGCGAAACAGGTAGACGCTACGGTTTCAACTACACCTGTTGGCTTAGCTGCGTTAGAGCAGTATTACGATACGGATTTAAATAAAAATGCAGTTGTATCGAACTATGGAGTAACTCCTAAAAATTTTCAATTAGAAGAGTTAACCTCTGGTTTTGTTTTTGATTTTTCTTATGTGGAGGATCTTGCTCAGACTGACTTGACACATTTGATGACACCTCTTAAGGTAAGTGCCGGAACGTCCTGGACACTAAACTCTGCCGAGAGTGTGTTCTATTCATTGGTGAATAGTGTTACCGGGAGTTCCGCCAGTGAGTCCACTATTGAATTAAAGGTACTTACAGATGCGCCATCTGCCTCAGTTACTGGTGGGTTTTCGGCTCTTGATGGCTTCATTGTAAATAGTTTCAGTTTAGATTCCGCCGGGACTCAATTTACTCTATATGCTTCTGCCTCAGCAACATCAACGGATTTTGCGGTTTTTGAATATAACATAGGTCAAGATTTAAACTCTGATGGTGTTATAGGGCATGCATTCTCAACTGCGAATGGAGTGGTTTCTGCAAGCACTTACAGCCCTAGTTATCAATTAAATAACAAATCAGCGGGCAGCAGCTTTTTATTTGGTTCCGCATTTAGCTCAAACCATACTATTTTCCAAACTTCTGGTGAAATCGTCTCTTTTAATGGAAACTTTTATCAATATGATTTTCTTGCACTAGGTAATGATGGCGCAGGTGTTTTTGGCTATTCGCATTTTTCAACTGAAGATCAAAAAACCGGTTCTTTGCCTATAAAGCCAGACGTTATCCTCATGCATGGTTCTAACCCATGGCAACCAGCATCTTTCATATCTCCCAGTACAACTCTTCAAAGTGCTGGTGTCTTTCCTTCCGCTCATGGGGTTCTTGCTATTAGCGCTGCAGCAGGTGCGGGAGGTATTACATTTGTTACAGATTTTCATAATGATGTATACATATTCCAGGCTTCTACGGCTGCAAATACCAGTACGACTTTAAGCATATTTGAAAGCCCATATTATTTTGAATTTGATCCTTCAGCTTCGCAAATTAGCTCATTAGCTACTGCGGCGCCAATCTTTCATCTTTCACAATCACTATTAATATCTGGAGACATTTTATCTGTTGTGGAAAAAAATGTTGGGGAAGATGTAAACAATGACTCAATTAATGGCGTTATTAGCGCTACACAAGTATTGGCAAGTACTGCATACACGACTAGCATTACAACCTCCTCTGGACAAGTGAGTCTTTCAGTAAATTCCCCAGCTATATTTTCAGGTCAAGGCGGCTTCCTTATATGGAATCAGTCTGCTGGCATATCTAATAGTTTTGATGACTTACCTAGAGATAACGAATATTTTATTATTGCGGAGTCCGATTTAACTACTTGGTCAGCGTCCGGCACACTCGTGTTAACAGGTGCTTACAGCGATACTTTTAATTTGATAGGAGAGAACTCACAAGTTAGTGCTGAAACTCAGAGTTTGATACGGAACGAAGAGGGTACTATTAACTTTTCGCTTGTTTACGATACTAATACCAGTAACTCGTTTGGTTCCGTTTATTCTGTATACACATTTTCTACACACACAGCGCTGGATTCAGTTGCTGTTTGGAATAGTGCTGTTTCGAGTTTTGCAGTTCGTGATCTTGAATCGTTTGAAACTACATTAGGTTACGATATTACAGGAGATGGAATTGTTGGTAACAGTGGGTTAACTATTCTATCCATTGTTGCGGCGAAAACTGATTTAGCTACTGCTAACTCCGCACAGAGCACGAACCTTCTGAAACTTGAATCGGGCGAGTTTGCGATTGGAAACGAGACTCCTCAAGTTGGCCAGCCAACTACGGGCAAGTTACTTATTGACGCTTCTTCTACATCTTGGAGTCCTAGTACAGGAACAAGTGCTGTTGGAGTTTATGGAAATATCCTCGAAAGTAACTCCGCTACTCAGTCTTATGTAGTGATTCAAAAGTCAGGAAATGATACTAATCCACAGTTTGGTACATGGAGTTTTTCATCAGATACATCTCTTCTATCACTGCAAACGAATCAATCTACCGCAGTTAATGTAAATCTTATAGATTTAGTCAGCTATGAAATGCAGTTGGGTTTTGATATTACTAGTGATGGGAGAGTTGGTGATCAGATCTCAGAGATTCCTCTGAATTACAAAACTTCGATGGTTGATACGAATAACGACGGAGTTTTGGATAGTACAAAGGTAATACCAGCAATTATTAAAAGTTCGTTCGGTTTTTTTGGAGTAGATTACGACACAGCGAACATAAATGTCGGCGAATCTCACCCGTTCATTATTTTAAAGGATAGTAGCGGAAGTGCTTGGAACACTTCTTTGAATTATGAATTGTCTGGGATTTATCAAAGTGAGGTAACTAATAATCAATCTACGATTGGAATTATTGAAAAGGGTGGGAACATCTTAAATCCTTTTTATCAAAAATGGACCTTTGTTCACCAATCTGGAAGTTATACTGCTCAGGTTAGCGCCTCAACTGCAACTAGATTGACAACATCGGAATTAATTGCAGAGGAACAAACATACAATGTCGATTTAGATGGAAATGGAACGATTGGTGATGATATTGAACGATATCTTTTTCTCGCTGCAAACCAACCTTCTCTCGTACAAACGCAAGTAGGGAATTATGCGATTACTTTTGGTGAGGTTTTAGGAGTCAATGACTTAGGACTACCAATCCTTATGACAACTGCAGGTAATCCATGGGTTCCAACAAGGGGAAATCCTGTTACGGGTGTTTTCGCTGAAAGGAGCGGTTCAGCACAAACGATTTCACTAATCGAAAACGCAGGTTCGAGTTTTTCTCCTGCGTATAAAAAATGGGAATTTAATCTCTTTGATGGGTCTTTTTTCGCAACAGCTCAAACGACTTTTTCTGTGAGTATCTCTTCAGCTCAGTTAGGAGCTCTAGAGACAAGAAAAAACATTGATTTATTGGCAGATGGTGTTATTGGCGATCCAATTAAGTCAGTTATTGTCTCGGGAGGAGAAACTTTTCTCGACTCCGATAATGATGGTTTTACAGATGGGACAGTTACTGCTCCCGCTGTAATTTTAACAAAAAGTAATGCTTATGCGCTTGATTTATCTGGAGCAGGTAATATTGGAGAAACTTCAACAAGTCTTTTCTTAGAAGCATCAAACGGGGTAAATTGGAATCCGTCTACAAATAATACAATTGTAGGAGGATATATTTCCTACGACGTAAACACTTCAAGTGAACAAACAACATCTGCTTTCGTGTACGAGAAATCTGGAAGTGGTTCTAGTGCGATATATAAAGAATGGCATTTTATTCAGGGAAGTGCATCTGGAGTAGCGACTGCAACTAGTGGGATAGCCCAAACAATTTCGTTAACAGATATTTTGGCTAAAGAACTCGAACGTGGATTTGACTTAACAAATGACAATGTCGTGGGCGATAGAATTGTAGATATAACGAAGCAACTCTCCGTTCCACAAAGAGGAGCGCCTTCTATTGTAGAACTCGCGTCGGGCTCTTACGCTGTTGACTTTGATGGAAATTCAACAGTTGGGCAGCTCAAATCTGTAATTAATTTAAAGACCAGTAGTGGGCAAAACTGGAGTCCTAGCCAGAGTAGTGAAGTTATTGGAATTTTTTCTTCGGAAGAACTTGAAAGTTCGGGTCAAATAAAATACTACGCAACAGTCTTTGAGCAGACTGGAACTGGTTCAACATCCAGTTTTAAGAAGTGGGTTTTTTCGAAGCCAAGTGGTCAAGCTGATTTTCAGGCTTCAGCTGCGACCTCTACTGTCGTAACCTTGACTGACATTCTTATTGATGAAGGCAGGGTAGGATTTGATTTAAATTCAGATGGTACAGTTGGTGATGTAATAGCTGATATTACATGGCAAATGCCTCCTGTAGATACTGGGTCTCTAAATGCTCCTCAAGTCGTTCAGTTAACCTCAGGTGCTTACGGACTGGATATAGAAGGGGATCTTTCAACTGGTTCAACAACACCCGTGGTGATTTTGAGTAATAGCACGGGTTCTAATTGGCAACCTACTAGCGGTTCGACAGTTACTGGTGTGTATTTGGGAATCGGTGGTACAACAGCTTCTCCAACAAATCTGAGTACTATAATTGAAAAATCAGGCTCAATTAATTTTCCAACCTTTAAAACATGGACTTTCACCGATAGTGGTGATGGCGGTAAAGCTGTAGCGACCGTAACGGTTGGTCAGTCCATTACAGAAAGTGCTTTGCTACAAAAAGAGTTGGAAGTAGGTTATGACCTAAACGGAGATGAAACTGTAGGGGATGGTATCTTTTCGATAGCACTGCTGAGTAAAGATTATATAGGTGCCGATCAACAGATATTAAATAGTCCAGGTGTTGTGCGTCTATCATCGGGCGAGTTTGGACTTGTTTTTGGAGGAAATGATTACTCTGCTGAAAATGGTAGATCGTTTCTTTTGAAAGAAATAGAGTCCAATGGAAATGCATGGACGCCGTCTTCTAATCCATCATCTGATGGTCGCGACTATTCTATCTCGGGTGTTGAACTTTTGGATAATAGTGATTTGAAAATTTATGAAGTTAAAGAAAGTTCTGACGGAGACCCAGATGTTAAAGTCACTACTTTCACTCTCTCGGAATCTAGTCCTAAAAGTTACTTCGTAAAGAATAATCAATCTGATAGTATTGCCATGTCTGATTCTGAATTTTTTAATCGTGAATTGGAAATTGGCTATAATTTAGACTCGAATCAAGTGCTTGGTCCAGGTGCCGAAGAGATCACTATTTCAACAAAGTCTTTCACGGATAAGTTTGAGATTAATCAAAAAAGCCCTGCGCTGGCAAAATTAGCCGATGGTTCAATTGCGGTGGACTTTACTGGTAGTATTCAACTTGGAGAGACTCCGAAGTTAATTTTGAATCAAGGAGGTCAATCATTTAGGTATAGTTCGGATGAGCAGGCACAGGGTCTTTACACAAGTACCGAAACAAATGATACAACTAATCGAGTAACGTTTAATGTAAATGTGTTACAACAGGATTCAAATACTAATTCAGACTCATTCTTTTTGAGAACATTTAATGTCGTAGATGATTCGTTAGCTAATTATGACAACGCCAAATCATTACAGCCAGTTACTCTTACTGAAGTTCTTTCTAAAGAAGAGATGGTTCGTTATGATTTGAATAGTAATGCCCAGATCGGTTTCCAAAATAGGGAGCTATTAATGCCAGCGTTTTCGCCGTCTCCAGGACCAGATGACTTTCGATTAGTGCGCACAGAGACTAACGCAATTGGTTTAGACTCTGCCTTCACCATAACTCCCGAAAATGATCAATATTTCTATAGTTTGTATGGTTCAAGTGGAAGGTTATGGGATCCAGTGAACGAGACTGTTACTGGTGTGTTTCTCGAGGATAGGATCAAAAATACAGAAGGAGAAGATACAAACGTACAACTTAGAACACAGAGTAATGCAAATACAATTTTAGGTGTGGCTACAAATCCTGCTGGCGGCAGTGTTACTAGCACTTCTAACTTTAATCTTTGGGAGTTCGTAATTTCGGGTGATGCGACACCTAATGCACTTGGTTTGTATGAGTTCCATATGATTTCAGCAAATGCAGCTCGATATAGTTTTGATGAATTGTCAATTGTTGAATCTGACAAAGGTTTTGATTTGACAGGTGACCGGCAAGTGTTGGGAGATACTGCTGTCGAACTATTTAGGGAACAAATGGTGGCATCAGATAATGCAAGGGAGATGGTGAGTGGAGAACTTTCTGGGTTACCCGATGTTCCTGGTGTATCAGAAATTTCATCAGAGTTACTTATGCCGGGAGTTAGTTTACAAACTGAAGATATTTCTTATGGAAACTTAACCTCAGGGTTAAAAAAAGGTACGGTTAATTCCTTTGTAAGCAATGGTAATATTTCCCTAAATTTTAGCGATATGTCAGCAGAAACCGTTTCAACTTTACCTCAAACAAATGTCTTAATTGATGCGCAAGTTGAATTATCCTACTATTCGCTAGATGAGCCGCTATCGGAAGAAAGCGACTTAGTTCATTTTGTAGCCCTTGGCAACAAAGAACGTGCGGCTGAATCTTTTCAGGCTATTGCAGACTTTGCTGATGTTTTGAATAGTCAAGGAAGTAAAGACGAATCAGGTACTTCGGTTGTTGCCTCAAAATTAAAGTTACTTGATTTTTCAGGAAATGACCCCGCAGAGGTTGATTCTGATGAAATCATTCTTCAACTTGCTGAGAGTGAGGGAGTGGTGTTACTTGCCCCTAATCAAACAACCGGTGAGAGTACATTTGTGAATTTAAATAATGAGCTGACAGCTTCAGCATGTGAAATTTTGCTTCTTGGAGAATTTACTGTCCGCGGAGGAGAGGGAAAGCAAACCTTTGTCGGAGATGACAGTAAACAGGATTTAAGTTTAGGTTCTGGTGATGACATAGTTTTTGCCGGGGGTGGGGATGACATTTTGATTGCTTCCGATGGAAATAATTATTTTGATGGCGGAGCAGGTAATGATGAAATAGCTGCTGGATCCGGTATGGATGTTTTCGTAGGAGGCGCCGGTGACGATGTTATAGACGGAGGTGATGGATTAGATAAAGCAGAGTATGTTGGTTCTTATTACGATTTTACAATTGAAAAACAATTAGATTCCTTTAGTGTTAATGATAGATTATCCCTAGAAGGAACAGACACTCTTACCAATGTGGAAAGACTTGAATTTGCTGACGGAACGCTTGCATTTGATACAAATGGAAATGCTGGTCAGGCTTACAGATTGTATCAAGCGGCATTTGAACGAACTCCCGATCCAGTAGGAGTCGGATATCATGTGAATGACATAGAATCAAATGGCTTGATTCTATATCAGATTGCAGGAAATTTTTTAGCCTCTCCCGAATTTGAAAGTACATATGGGTCAAATTTAAATGATTCTGATTTTGTAGATGCGTTGTACGACAACGTGTTGGGAAGATCTCCGGACGATTTTGAACGTGATTACTATACGGATAGGTTTAGTAGACCAGAAAATGATCCTCTATGGATGGATAGAGCTGCTTCACTGATTGGGTTTTCTGAAAGTCCTGAAAACATGAATATCGTAAATGATGATATTTTAAATGGTATATGGATGACAAACGATTACATATAGAGAGTGCAAAGCAAACTGCAAAAACATATCTTTTTAGAGAGTGAACTGTCAAGATTGTCTAAACCCCCAACATTACATACAGTGCCAAAAAAATCTTAACTGAGGATTATCGTGCTACCAGAAATTGATTTAATTAGAATAGATGGAAAAGTTGAAAGCTTCGCAGAATATAGCGGAAAAACTCTTCTAATAGTAAATGTTGCCAGTAATTGTGGTTTTACCCCTCAGTATAAAGACTTGCAACAACTGTACTTAGATTTTAATGAAAAGGGCCTCGAAATTCTAGCTTTTCCTTGTAATCAGTTTGGCTCTCAGGAGCCGGGAAGCTCAAAAGATATACAAAATTTTTGCACTGAACGTTATGCGGTGACATTTCCTGTTTTTTCGAAAATTGATGTAAACGGAGCAGATGAACATAAGATCTTCACATACTTGAAAAAACGAGCACCGGGGGTTCTTGGTACAACGAAAATTAAATGGAATTTCACAAAATTCTTAATTGATCACAAGAATACTTTAGTAAAGCGCTATGCTCCACAAACAGCAGTAATAGAAATTAGGAAGGATCTTGTCGAAATTATCTAGGACGAAAAATAGGTTCTCATATCAATTTTTACTAGTAATATTTGGTAGTCTTTTGCTAAGCTCTTGTACTTCAATTAAATACAATTATGGGTTGATCGATAATCATTTAAATATCATCAAGAATGCTCAACCAATTGATGCGATTTTGAAAGACAAAACAACAAATCAAGAGTTAAAAACAAAACTTCGCTTAGTAAACAAAATTAAAGAATTTGCATACAGTGAGTTACATTTCAGAAAAACAAAAAGCTATTCCACTTATTCGGATATTGCGCGCAACGCTGTTCTTTGGAATGTTGTAGCGGTAAAAGAAAATTCATTCGAGTTAAAAGAGTGGTGTTATATTTTTATTGGTTGCTTTAATTACAGAGGATTCTATAAAAAAAAAGAAGCTGAAGAGTATGCTAAAGACTTAATAGAATTTGAAGATTTAGAGGTTGCAATATTACCAGTTCCTGCTTACTCAACTTTAGGCTGGTCAGACCTTTTTGGCGGCGATCCCGTTTTAAATACTTTTATTTGGACCGACGAAATTGATTTGGTTAGATTATTAATCCATGAAATGACGCACCAACAGGTTTTCGTAAAAAACGATACCCTTTTTAATGAGTCATTTGCTTCATTTGTAGAGGATACTGGTTCTCTGCAATGGATAAAAAAAAATGGGAATAGTAACGATCTTGTCCTTTATGAGGAGAAGAAAAGGCAGCGGGATAGCGTTGGAAAACTTTTAAGGTCATCAAAAGAAACTTTAGAGAATTTGTTTAACCAAAATCTGAAAAAAAAAGAGACTGCATTACTAAAAGAAAAAATATTTCAAAAATTGAGAACGAGTCTTATTGAGTTAAACGATGATAGAGAGGTCTCCGAAGAATATAACGATTGGGTTTTTCGGATAAATTCGGCATGGTTAGCCGCTTTTTCTCTTTATGATAGATACAAGCCTTTTTTCAAATACGTTTTCATTAATAGTAATTCGGATTGGATTACGTTTTATGAAGAAGTGAGAAGATTAAAAAAAATCAAAAAAGGGGAAAGGGCGAAAATAATTGAAAAATTTTTAAAGCTGCAGTAAAAGTTTCCGGATTCGTGACGATTCAAACATAGAGGAGGTGATCGTGACGAACGTTTTTCAAAAGATGTTTTTTGGTCCAACTATTGCAGGAATAGTCTTTCTTTTAATAGGCTCTTATTTAATTAATAATGTGTCTGCTCAAGAGGGTATTCCTATTACATGCGTACCAAACAATGGTGTTAAATTTGAAGGTGTTGATTCCGATAAGCTTATAGTTTCCCAAAATAGTGTCCCTCTCGCTGTTGTGTACGTATCCGGCTACATGCCAAGACCACCCTATACTTTTAAGTTTTTCGGACCAGAGTTGTGTGATAGAGGAGCAAATTCAATTTTGATGATCAAAGGTGGGTTTTACCGGGCTACATTTATAAAGTACTTCGAACCTCCGACCTTAGGAGATGAAACTGCTCTCGCTGGGCAAAACTAGATTATTCACCGACCAGTATCAGGCTCTATTTTTTTTATTTCTTCCTAATAGAGAAAGTCTCGAACTTTTCCATTCTGTGAGCCAGGGATAGGTGTTAGGTTGGTCATTGGAATCGTAAAGTGTGTCCAGAATCTCAATAGTTTCTAAAGGACCCTTCTTTTTTGACAAAATTCGCGCTTTCACCATAGCCCCGGCATATATCTCACCCTTTTTTTTAAATTGTTGTTGAATATAAAAATT
>OZSS01001610.1_pt1 | contig 10312 bp, 10 predicted proteins | sample 1779911 | NCBI WGS metagenome assembly OZSS01 (sample SAMEA2603589, study PRJEB24840) | metagenome | biome: Water; feature: Photic zone; material: Seawater sample | place: Mediterranean Sea | collected 2013-11-12 | depth 10 m | reverse complement strand
GGTGAACACCCAGGCGAATTCGCGGAAAAACTGGAAGGAAGAGGAAAGTTCCGATTTCTTCTCTCTCAAGAATTCATTGGAGCGCCTACTTCATGCTGTGGGTCTCAATTTACCTAAAGGACTTTGGCAAAGCACCGAGGCCCAACTTCCCTGGCAAAGCGGATATGCGGCAACCTTGGGAGATGTACACCGTAACAAACTTGGGATTGGTCTCGGAACCTTAAGCTTAAATCTCACCAAAAAGTATGATCTTAAGGGTGCCGTACTTGCTGTTGAAATTCTGATCGACCCGGTGCTCCTTGCTAAACAAAAGAAACCCCATCCATTTTCATCCTTTAGTACCTTTCCTCCTGCGATCAAAGATCTATCCCTGGTTGTTGAGAAAACAGAACCCGCCGAAGCAGTCAGGGAAAAAGTGCAGGAAATCATTCACCAAACGATCGCAGATGGAATCAGTCTCGATCCAGTCACCATTTTTGATGTTTTTTCTGGAAAAGGCTTATCCGAGGACAAGAAGAGTATCGCTTTTTCCTTACGGATCAGGGCATCCGACAGAACCCTCGGGGAAAAGGAAGTCAATAATACATTCGAGAAAATCCTCGAAGCAATCGGGTCCCAAACACCCTACGAGCTAAGGAAGTAACATGAGCGAAGAATCATCAATGGACATTGATTATGTGGCCAATCTTGCCCGGATCGAACTCACCGCAGAAGAACGGCAAAAATTCCAGGGACAACTGGGAGATGTTTTAAAATATTTTGAAAAACTACAGGAAGTGGATGTCGAAGGAGTCGAACCCACAGCTCATGCGTTCCCCCGTTATAATGTCTGGGATGAAGATGTCGCGGTGGAAGGTTTTTCTGCAGAAGAAGCCTTACTGAATGCACCCAAAGCAAGAAGTGAGCAAGTGGTTGTACCCAAAGTGGTCGAAGAATAGGCAAAGATGAGTGATCATTCAGAAATTTTCTCCCTCACGGGTCTTGAGATTGCCCAGGGGTTGGCTGAAGGAAAATTCTCCTCGGAAGAAGTCACCCAAGCCTTTATCAGCCGGATTAAAGAAGTGGATGAAAAAGTCCACGCCTTCCTGAGTTATGATGAAGATGATATGCTCGAGCAGGCAAAATCATCAGACAATCGACGAAGCACAGGGCAAGCACTCGGTCCATTGGATGGAGTCCCCGTTTGCTTAAAGGATGTCATTTCAGCCAAGGGTCAGCCTTTGACTGCAGCCAGTAAAATTCTGGAAAATTACCGTTCTCCTTATGACGCCACCGTCACCGTTAAACTTAAACAGGCTGGTGCCGTAGTTGGAGGAAGGTTAAATCTTGATGAATTTGCCATGGGTTCTTCCACGGAAAACTCCGCCTACGGCCCAACCCGGAATCCATGGGATTTGGAGCGGGTTCCCGGGGGAAGTAGTGGCGGTAGTTCCGCTGCGGTTGCCGCCCGTGAAACTCCCTTAACTTTGGGATCGGATACCGGCGGATCCATCCGCCAACCCGCATCCTTGTGTGGAGTCGTGGGAATGAAACCAACCTACGGACGTGTATCCCGTTACGGTCTGGCCGCTTTTGCCTCTTCCCTCGATCAAATTGGACCCTTTTCTCAGACTGTTGAAGATGCGGCCTTGCTTTTGGAAACTATCTCCGGACATGACCCACTCGATTCCACCAGTTACCCCGCCTCAGTACCGGGATACCTCAATGCCCTGAAGGGAAAGCTTGAACCCTGTAAATTGGGTCTGCCCAAAGAATTTTTTGGTGAAGGCATGGACGATGAGGTGAGGAAAGCGATTGATCAGGCGATTGCATGGTACAAAGAACAGGGCTATGAAATGGTTGAAGTTTCCCTGCCTACCACCGATCTCTCGGTGCCCGTCTACTATGTAATTGCCACTGCAGAGGCATCCTCAAACCTGGCCCGCTATGACGGAATCCGCTACACAAAGAGAAGTGAGCATTCCGAAAATGCGATTGATGTTTATGCCAAATCCCGGGGCGAGGGGTTTGGCGAGGAAGTTAAGCGTCGCTGTATTTTGGGAGCTTACGGCTTAAGCAGCGGTTACTATGACGCCTATTATCTGAGAGCACAGAAAACCCGCACCTTGATTCGGAATGATTTTGAAAAGGCTTTTCAGAAGGTGGATGCAATTTTAACCCCAACCTCCCCCACCCCGGCCTTTAAGTTTGGAGAAAAAAGCGAAGACCCGATTTCAATGTATCTGAGCGATATTTATACGATTTCAACCAACCTGGCCGGTCTTCCAGGCATTTCCGTGCCCTGCGGTTTTTCAGAAAACGGTCTGCCTATTGGCATGCAATTAATCGGGCAGGCATTCGAAGAAGAAAAATTGCTGGCGATCGCCCACGCCTATGACCGGGAACTACAATACGGCCGTAAACAACCTAACCTTTGATACTGATATGGAATACGAAGCGGTCATAGGATTAGAAGTTCATGTACAACTCGATACGAATTCGAAAATGTTTACCCGGGTTGGTACCGGGTTTGGCAAACCACCGAATACCCTGACCAACCCAGTGGTTTTGGGTCTGCCTGGAGCCTTACCGGTTATGAACCGTGAAGCCATCGAGAAATCAATTAAAGTTGGATTGCTGCTTAATTGTAAAATTGCGGAAGTCTGTAAATGGGACCGTAAAAATTACTTTTATCCGGACATGCCTAAGAATTATCAGATTTCTCAGTTCGACCAACCAATCTGCGAGGGCGGAGAGGTCGAGATTGAGATGCCGGGTGAATCCCCTTCTGAGATTGGCCCCCACCGGACCGTTCAACTTACCCGGATTCATTTGGAGGAGGATGTAGGAAAACTGACCCATTATGAAACAGACAGTCTGGTTGATTACAACCGGGCAGGATGTCCTTTACTTGAAATCGTCAGCGAGCCCGACCTTTTTTCTCCGGAAGAAGTATTTGCCTACCTTACCTCTTTGCGTAATTCCTTGGTGTCAGCGGAGATTTCTGACTGTGACATGGAAAAAGGACAACTGCGTTGTGATGCAAACATCAGTGTGCGTCCCGTCGGTTCCACGACCCTGGGAACCAAGGTTGAAATCAAAAACCTAAACACCATTTCCGGGGTAAAAAATGGTGTGGAGTATGAAATCCGTCGTCAAACCAAAGTCATCAAAGAAGGCGGCACTATCATTCAGGAAACCCGTCGTTGGAATCCTGAACAGAAATACACCACCCCCATGCGGACCAAGGAAATGGCTCATGACTATCGTTATTTCCCTGATCCGGATTTGATGCCCGTAAAAATCGATTCCGAGTGGGTCGACCGGATCAAAGCCGAAATCCCGGAAAAGCCTTTTGACAAACAGAGACGGTACATGGAAGAAATGAATCTACATTATTCTTCCACCTCGGCACTCTGCGGCGACCGCCCACTCTGTGAATTTTTTGAAGAAGCAGCTAAACTTTGCAAGGTTCCGCAAAAGATCGCCAATTGGGTAGTCAACGATTTGCTTAGGGAACTTGCCCAGGCAGGCAAGGAAGGAGAGGAAAGTCGGAGTCTCCAGAATTGTCCGGTTACTCCACAAAATTTGGCCGAGTTGATAAATCTGATTGAGGATGGCATGGTCTCCAACAATGTTGCCAAGGAACTCTTTCCTGAAATGTTTACCTCCGGAAAATCAGCCAAAACTTTGGTTCAAGAAAAAGGACTGGAGATGAAATCGGATGGAGACGAGATTGAAGGTCTCTGTGCCCAGGCGATTTCTGATGACCCAGATGCCGCCGAAAAATTTCGCGGAGGGAAAGAGGGAGCCATCAATGCCTTGAAAGGTTCGGTGATGAAAGCAACCCGCGGTCAGGCTAACCCCAAGGTGGTTGACGAAGTGCTTCGTCGATTACTGTCTCAATAAGTTTCATTTCCAAAACCTTTTCATGTTCTTTCTTGTTGAATTGAAATTGAGACTCAGTCTCAAAAAGCTTTCCATCTGTCTTTCGCTTTAGTAAGATAAATCCTTCATGAGATTTTCTTCACGAATTAAAATATCCATATTTTTTGGACTCTCAGGCACCTGCCTACCTGGATCAACTTTTAAAGATACCACAACCATCATCCAGGAGTGGGTGCAAACAGAACAATTAATTGGCGAGGAATCTTCCGAGTGGAATATTGAGAAAGCCGCTCTATTGGATGTACGGGGTGCCTTGGAAAATGAGATTTCAGAACTCACCAAACGGTTGGAGGAATCTGAGGAAGAAGCTGTGGGTGCTGCTCAGCAAAGAACAGAACTACTCGAGCAAAAGGCAGAAATTGAAGAAACTACCCTTTCACTCCTTGATGGTATTGATACTCTTGAGGCACAGGTTGAGGAGGCTTTTGCACTCCTCCCCACCCCTCTTGCCAAACGGTTGCAGCCATTTCGAAACAAACTCAAATCCGGGATCAAGCAAGGTAATTTACCCCTCAGGCAACGAGTCGACACCTTGTTATCCCTGCTGCAAGCGATTTCCCTGTTCCACCGGAACATAACTTTAGAGAGACAGGAATTTTCTCTCGAAGATGGTATTTCGCGCGAGTTTCAAGTTATGTATTTCGGTTTAGGTATTGCTTATTTCGTTAACGAATCGGGCACGGTAGCCGGATTTGGGTCCCCAAGCCAAAACGGTTGGACATGGAAGCGGGATGATTCCCTCGCCCGGGAAATCGCAACGGGGGTGGATATGCTGAATAATCAGGCGATGCCCCGCTTTCTCAAATTACCTTTCCCTGAGCCAAAGGAGCCTGCACAATGAGAGCTTCGATTATAGGAATACTATTGTGGGCCGGGTCGGCACTTTCCCTCAACGGGCAAAATCTTGTCCAGGCAAGTGCATCAGCCAAGAAAGACTTAGAGGATGCAACTGCCCGTCTGGCTGAATTACGAAATTCCATTGAAGGAGAAAAAATTCCCCTGTCTCTTGAAATTTCCAAGCTTGAACGCGAAGCACAGGGGAAAAGGGCTGAAGTCGACCGACTCAACCGCCTGCGTGATAACCGGGACGCAAACCTGATTCAGTTGAAAGAGGAGGTGAAGACTGGGAATAATGAAATCGAATCAATTCGTAGAATTCTGGCAGATTACTCAAGAAGTTGGTCCGAAACCACCCCTCCAGCCGAACGAAGAGTTCTTAAAAATTTATTTCAACCGAATGATGCTGAAAACGCAGACAATCGAAATGAGCAAATACAATCACTACTCCGTATCACTTCCATTTCGGCCAAATTTATGCAAATGCAGGCAGGCGGTATGCAATTCCCGGGAAATGCGATCGTTCCACCTGAAGGTACCCGAGAAGATGGTACTTTCTGGTCTATTGGACCCGTCCTTTATTTTGCTGGTACAGAGGATAGTGCTGGATTAGTTGAAAAGCACTCATCCACCGGAAATGGAATGACCGTTCAAGTAAACTCCGGACTTTCGTTTTCCGATGAACCTGCTCGTTTGACTGCAAGTTCTCCCGAGACCTCGAAACTTATTCAGCAAACTCTTCAATCTCAATCAGGGCAGGTTGGTGCTCTGCCTTTTGACCCTACCTTGGGCAAGGCCTCCGTACTGGAAGTGGGCGAACCCACCCTACTCGAAGAGCTTCAAAAAGGAGGAATTTGGATTTACCCAATTTTATTCTTCGCCTTGCTTTCGACCATAATTGCAATTTTCAAGGCGATGCAAATTTTGCGTATTCCTTCTCCCCGAGCACCGGTAACTTTAGCCGGAAATTTCTCCGGGCCATTTGAGAGATTACGCAAAACTGCACAAGGCTATCGAGGAAACAAACCTGAAATCCTTGAGGAAATTCTTTACGAAATCATCATCGACTGTCAGGAACGACTTGAAAAAGGACTACCTCTTGTAGCGATCACCGCGGCGATCGCCCCGTTGCTGGGACTTCTCGGAACAGTTACCGGAATGATTGATGTCTTCCGTCAAATTACCAACTTTGCCAACCCGGAAAATAGTGAATTGGCCCGTGGTATTTCTGAGGCACTGGTTACCACAAAGTTCGGTTTGGTCACCGCGATCCCAGCCTTAGTCATCCACGCTTTGCTAAACCGCAGGCTTCAGGGAATGATTTCTAAAATGGAAGGATTCTCAGCCAGGCTAGTTCATTTAAAAAAGGAAAGCCCAACCGATCTTTCCACCAAAAAGAAAGATGAACCTGCTGACTGAATTTTATCAGGAAGCCCTTTTCGTTTGGGAGAAGGGTGGCGGACTGATGTTCGCCCTACTCTTACTTTCTCTTTACTTGTATTTCTTAGGATTTGAGCTTTGGTTGAGGATGAAATCAGTAATTCCGCGGGATTTACAATCCATTCCAAGAGAAAAATGGGCTGGTTTCCAGGGAGGTGGGCGTGTGGATCAAGTGATGAGGCATTGCCTGGTTGACCATCAAAATAGAGATGAAACCAGAAAGAGGTTTCAGCAAATTAGACAAAGCGAAGCGGCCTACCTGAATCGTCGTTTACGATTTCTATTTGTTCTGGCTTCTTCTGCCCCTCTAATTGGTCTACTTGGCACAGTGGCTGGTATGCTGAGGACTTTTGCGGGATTGAGCATGGAGGAGGGATATAAAATGGATGTAGTGGCCAGTGGCATTTCCCAGGCTCTTGTCACTACGCAGGCCGGCTTGCTTATCGCAATCCCAGCCCTTGCGTTCCTTCATCTTCTTAACCGGAAAAAGAAAGACTGGTTACGATGCCTAAACCGGATGGAAAGTATTTCCATAAGACAAATTTCCCCTTCCCCCATAAAATTCGGATGAAGGTTACACATCGCCGAACGACTGACAAGGTGGATCAGGAAATCAATGTATCTCCTTTGATTGATGTGGTTTTCATTCTATTAATTTTCTTCATTGTTTCGGCCACCTTTGTAAGTTTACCCGGAGTGGAAATCAACCGGCCCAGAGTCGAAACTGCGAAATCGCTTCAGCGAAATGCCATTCTCTTTGCCCTTTCCAATGAAAATCAACTTTTTCATGGCGGCCAAAGGATCCAACTGGAAGAAATCACCGAAGTCATCGAACGGGCTGATAAGAAAAGGGACAAACCGGTTATCGTACAGGTTGATCAATGGGCCGATGCCTCGATCCTCGCCAAGGTGGTAGCCCAAGCCAGAAAATCAAGGAGTAAGGTGTCGATCGCCACCCGCAAACCAAGCTGATGAAAAGAAGATTTTCAGGCACTACTGAACAAACGGAGATCAATGTATCTCCTCTGATCGATATGGTCTTTATACTCCTCATCTTCTTCATTGTGGCCACTTCCTTCGTTAATGAAATCGGAATTTCATCCACCTACAAGGATTCAGCCTCCCCGAATTCATCGGACTTAGAACCCCTGACTTTTGATCTCACAAGCAGCGGCCAGATTCTCCAGAATGGTAACCCGGTAAGCCTGGAAGAAATCGCCCCTATCGTGGTTAGAACAGACCGGGAATTGTCAGATAAAATAACCATACGGGTAGAACCGGGTTCACGGGCAGGACTGGCCACCCAGGTAATGGATCAAGCCATGCGTGGCGGTGCCTCAACGGTTAAATTGACCTCACTTTCACGATGAGCCAATCCATGGAAGACAGCCTGCTTCCAGGATTGGAATCGCAAAAAATAAAAGGAATCCGAAGAAAAAGTTTTCTTCTGGCCTGTGTAATTTCAGCCATCCTTTTTGGGCTGCTTCCGCTTTCTGAATTTGCCAAAAACGAACAATGGTTGGTCAGAGATGCTTCCGTACCCGCAATGCCTCCCCCACCGCCTCCTCCCCCAACCGAAGTTGAGAAAATTGTAGAGAAAATTAAAGAAAGCAGCCTTAAAGCACCCGAACTTACCCGTTCTTCCGTTGCCCTCGATACCAGTCCGATGAACATTTCCCTCGATGTGACTCCAGGGGATTTCAAGGCTGCTTTTTCTCTGGCAAGTTATAACCCGACCCCGGATGGGCTTGGACAAAATCTTGTTTTTTCTCTTCATGAACTGGATCGAAATCCTACGATTCTGAAGCGGGGCAACTTGGCCTACCCTGCTCACCTGAAAAGAAGAGGACTCGAAGGAGAGGTGAAATTACTGGTACAGATTAATGAGCAGGGAAAAGTGTCCGTGATTGAAGTAGTATCTGCCACCCACCCGGATTTTACCGAATCCTCAAAAATCGCCGCCGAAAGTTCCGTCTATGAACCACCCATGCGAAACGGGGAACCGGTGATGACTCAATTTTATCTTCCCATACGATTCACATTGCTCGAAAAATAAATGAAAATCACACTTTTGCTCTTTTCCCTGATTTCCTGTTTCACTGCTTTTGGAAAAGCCCCAACCTTCGAATTAACCAAGGACTTCTGGAATAACCCAACTTTTGTTCGTAGTTTCATGGGTGACTATGGATTTCGGAGTGAAATTGAACCCAGAATCAGTAAGTCCGAAAGCTTCATTCTACGCGAAGTCGTTGCTAAAAGTGAAAATCAACTGGAAGAAGCCATTTCCTTCCTCCAAGAAAAAATTGAGGCCGATTCCAGTGCTGCCCTAGACTTCGCCCTTGGCACAATGTACTATCAGTCCAATCGGATGACCAGGTCTGCCCAGGCATATGGTAAGGCGATTGAAAAATTTCCTTCTTTTCTACGAGCCCATAAGAACCTCGGATTGGTAAATGTTAGTTTGGGAAACCTGGAAGCCGCATCAAAACATCTTTCCAAAGCAATCAGCCTTGGGGAAAACGATGGTTCCACTTTTATCGCACTCGGATATTGCCACTTATCATTGGGTCGTCTGGTTTCAGCAGAAAATGCCTATCGTATGGGTTTACTCCTATTTCCTGAAAGTAAAGATGGCATGAACGGATTGATCAATTGCCTAAATCAGGGGGGTAGGCATAGAGATGCTCTTAACATGTTAGATGAGTTGTTGGAGAATGATCCCGAAAATTGGAGGTACCTCCAGGCCCGAGCTGCTGCCCTGGGTTCACTTGGTAAAGAAAAAGAAGCGGCAGTTACCCTCGATTTGCTGCGAAGAATGGGAGAGCTCAAAACACCCGAATTGGTGATCCTGGGGGATTTATACCATAATCAGAATCTTTACAGTTTATCCTTGGACGCCTATCAGGAAGCCCTTGCCAGCAAATCGAAATTATCGCTTCCCCAATATGTCAGGATAGCTCAAACTCTGATTCAAAGATCTTCCTATCAGGAAGGATTTTCCTACCTCGAAAAAATTGAAAATGAGTTTGGTGAAGGAAGATCCAAAGAAGAGCAAAAACTGATAAATTTACTTAAAGCGGAAGTTCTTCAGGCAACTGGCAAAAACCAGCAAGCAAAAGACTTACTCAAAGAAATAGTAAATCAACACCCCCTGGAAGGTCGTGCACTCATCCAACTGGGTCAATTGGCGTGGAAATCAAACGACCACGAATATGCAATCATTCAATTTCAAAGAGCCGCCAAAATCGATGAGTTTGAGAACCCTGCCCTAATCGAACATGCCCGCCTGCTTGTCTCACTGCGGGAATACTCAAAAGCGGCAAATCTTTTGGAAAGGGCCTTAACAATTAAACAAGAAAAGCGGGTCGAAAAATATCTCAACGCCATCAAAAATCTGGCCCTGAGTGCGCGGAAAAAGCTCTAGGCAAAGCCCTCAATTCTGCTTGAACGCATCAATCTATCATGATATATTGATATGAAAATGCACAAGTCTTCCTCCATAACCTCCGCACTAAACCAAGAGAGTCCGTTGTTCTCGGTCGAATTTTTCCCGCCAAAGGACGACGCGGGCGGTCGAAGAATGCTTGAGACTGCAGAGGCAATCCGGCCATACAGTCCAAATTTTGTATCAATTACCTATGGAGCAGGAGGAGGCACCCGCGAAACGACTATGCGCTACGCTCGAATTTTGCAGGATGAATATAATTTCGAAGTCATGCCCCACCTTACTTGCGTAGGCCATACCGTGGATGAACTCCTTGAAATATTGGAGGATTTCGCAAAAGCCGGGTTTCGCAATGTTATGGCATTACGGGGAGACCCTCCCCAAGGAGAAAATGTTTTTAAAGCCACCGATGGCGGTTTGTCCTACGGATCTGATTTGGTCGAGTTAATCCGTAAGAATTTTCCCGATTTTGGAATCGGAGTAGGAGGATACCCGGAAAAACATCCGGAGGCAGAGGATAAAACAATTGACCTGGCCAATCTCAAAACGAAGGTGGATGCCGGAGCGGACTTCATCACCACTCAATTATTTTTTGATAATCGAGTATATTTTGATTTTGTAAAATCCTGCAACGAAGCTGGTATTGATAAACCCATCCTTCCG
>OZSS01001609.1_pt1 | contig 10313 bp, 7 predicted proteins | sample 1779911 | NCBI WGS metagenome assembly OZSS01 (sample SAMEA2603589, study PRJEB24840) | metagenome | biome: Water; feature: Photic zone; material: Seawater sample | place: Mediterranean Sea | collected 2013-11-12 | depth 10 m | reverse complement strand
ACGGCAACCCGATGCGCCGCGCCGCTGAGAAACCCTACGTGACCGGCCTAACGCAACTGGGCATTCGCAATGTCAGCTCAACCGCCAAAGAAGGCTACGAGGCAGCGCGGGCGATGGGATCAGATATCATATCGGTGCGCCAAGCGCGGGCTTTGGGCCCAGGCTCCCTCGCCGAACGGCTGCCAAAGGCGGCGGCGCTTTATATTACCATCGATATTGATGCATTTTGCCCCTCGATCGCCTCGGGAACCGGCACCCCCAGCCATGGCGGCTTTCTCTATTATGAGGTGCTAGAAGTGCTGCAAGAAGTCAGCAAGAGGCATCGAATTATCGGCATAGATCTGGTCGAAGTTGCCCCCGATTACGATCCCAGCGGATCCACCAGTATCTTGGCGGCGCAACTGCTGCTAAATCTGCTTGGATTTATTTTTGATGCCCGTCAAAGCGCCGCAGCCCTATGACGCGCAAAACCATTTTAATGACGTTTGCGGCCGATTTTCTGAGCGCAAATCGCGATAGCCTCGCGTCAAGTTCTGAACTGTTTGAATAGGCCCGTTTGAATGACCAAAGACCCTCTTGTTGTTTTCACCCCCTCTGGAAAACGTGGCACATTTCCCAAAGGAACGCGCGTTCTAAGCGCAGCGCGCGCATTGAGCGTGGATCTCGACAGCGTTTGCGGTGCCCGCGGCATTTGCAGCAAGTGCCAAATCTCACCTGCCTATGGTGAATTTCCCAAACATGGCGTGAGCGTGGCAGATACTGCGCTGTCAGAGTGGAATGCCGTTGAACAACGCTATCAAGAGAAACGCGGGCTTAAACCCGGCCGGCGTTTGGGGTGCCAAGCTCAAATTCAGAGCGATATCGTGATTGATGTCCCCCCCCGAAAGCCAAGTGCATAAACAAGTGGTGCGAAAAGCCGCAAGCGATCGCGCGATCGAGATGGAGCCTGGAACCAAATTATATTTTGTTGAGGTTGAGGCACCCGACATGCATGAGCCTACGGGCGATCTTGAACGGCTGGAACGGGCGCTTCACGCGCAATGGAGTATCGCGGGCATAGAGATGGAGCTGGCAGTTCTGCAACAGCTTCAGCCGGCTTTGCGCAAATGCAATTGGCAGGTGACCGTGGCCCTTTATCAGGATCATACAACCCCCAAAGCGCAGGTTCTTCAGGTCTGGCCCGGGCTGCACGAAGACGGTATATTTGGCTTGGCCATTGATCTAGGGTCAACCACGGTTGCGGCGCATCTCACCGATTTACAAACTGGCGCAGTATTGGCCAGTTCGGGCGTTATGAATCCGCAAATTCGTTTTGGCGAAGACCTGATGAGCCGGGTGAGCTATGCCATGATGAATTCTGGCGGTAATCAAGAAATGACCGTGGCCGTGCGCGAGGCGATCAATGGATTGGCCGATGATTTGGCAAAACAGATAGGCTGCAGCAAGGCCCAGCTGTTAGAAGTTGTCTTCGTATGCAACCCTGTCATGCATCATTTGCTTTTGGGAATTGACCCTGTGGAATTGGGCCAAGCGCCGTTTGCATTGGCAACATCAGACTCGCTCAGCCTAAGAGCCGCTGATTTAGATCTCACCGCGCTCAATCCGGCCGCGCGCTGTTACATATTGCCCTGCATTGCGGGGCATGTTGGGGCGGATGCTGCGGCGGTGGCTTTGTCGGAAGAGCCGGGAAATTCAGAGGATCTGGTTTTGATCGTTGATGTTGGAACAAACGCCGAAATTCTTCTGGGAAATCAGCAGCGGGTTTTGGCCTGTTCGTCCCCCACGGGGCCCGCCTTTGAAGGGGCACAAATCAGCGCGGGGCAGCGCGCGGCCCCCGGCGCGATCGAAAAAATTGAAATTGATCCGATCACGAAAGATCCGCGGTTTCGCGTGATTGGCTGTGATCTTTGGTCGGATGATCCCGGCTTTGCCGAACAAAACCCCAGCGGCATTACCGGAATTTGCGGGTCAGGTATCATCGAAGCGGTTGCTGAATTGCGTCTGGCAGGCTTGCTGGATGAAAGCGGCTTGCTTGGCTCGGCCGAGGCAACGCAAACCCCCCGAATGGTACCGGAAGGGCGCACGCATTCCTACGTGATTTTTGACGGCAGCGCCCAGGATGGGCCGGTAATCAGCGTTACGCAAGGCGATATTCGCGCCATCCAGCTGGCCAAATCGGCGCTTTACGCCGGTGCTCGCTTATTGATGGATGAAATGGGGGTTGAAAAGGTAGATCGTGTGGTTTTGGCCGGTGCGTTTGGAGCGCATATTTCAAGCAAGCATGCGATGGTGTTGGGCATGATACCCGATGTACCACTCGAGAAAGTATTTTCGGCTGGCAATGCGGCTGGAACCGGAGCTCGCATCGCATTAAGTAATCTTTCCGCCCGTAGAAAAATCGAAGCAACCGTGCGCAACATCACCAAGGTGGAAACCGCGATTGAACCGAAATTTCAAGACCATTTCGTTGCCGCAAACGCCATTCCGCATAAAACCGATCCCTTTCCCAAACTCAACGCGGTGGTCGACTTGCCCAAAGTCTCATTCAACGCGGGCAGCGGCGAGGGCCAAGGCGGCCGCAGGCGGCGGGCGCGCAAACTTGCCCTGTGAGCCCAACTGTAAAGGCTTTTTGCCGTCAGGCCTTTGGTTGAGCTGAGACCCGATGCGCTAAACAGATTGCCCGATTGGGGCGCAGCTTTGAGCGCGCTGCCGCATGCGCCCAAAACCTGCACCACCGCGCCTCTTTCGACTCAGCTCAAAACGAAAATGGCATTGCACAACCCGATGGTGCGCCTTTAGATTTAACGGCCCGAAAACAGTTTCAGGAAAAAATAAGCGCAGGGTCGCGAGCAGCGGCCAGTGCCCAAGGCGAAACCGAGAACAACAGCGCAAAAGTCCAAGGGGCCAACGAAGCTTGTAAGCGCGTAAATCTCTATGCGGGGTCAAACCCACAGGCTGTTTATCGGGCTTAGAGGCGCAAAATCGAAGGAAAAACCTGCGACTGGCAGATGGTTGGGCAACATAAAAACGCCATTTATTGCCGCTAGACTTGCAGTTAAACCTGCCTTAGAGCACTGTAAGCACAGATAAAACGGGGGCGTAAATGGCCTTAGCCAACAGGGTTCAATTGACATATTGGGGCGCCGCAGCGGCACTCAGCGGAGTGGTGTTGTGGGTGCTGGGGGATATGCTCTTACCCTTCTTAATCGGGATCGCAATTGCCTATTTTCTGGATCCTGCGGCGGATATGCTTGAACGCTGGGGCTTGTCGCGCAGCCTGGCCGTACTCGCGATCACGCTGGCCAGCCTGGTTATTCTTTTGCCCGTTGTGCTCTTCATCACAACAACGCTGATCGGACAGCTCAGCGCATTGAACAATTTTTCATTCTCGGAAGAAAAAATTATCGAAATCGAAGCGCAGCTTAAATCGATCCTGCCTGCTGCGATTGGAGAAAACCTTGATCTGCGCGCCTTATTTCAAAAGATAAGCGCTTTTATCAGCGAGCGCGCCACACAATTGCTGGATAGTTTTGCAAAGCAAATGTTTGGCGCATTGGTCTCTTCAGCGGCTTCTTTGATCAACTTGGCCGTGCTGTTTTTGGTGGTGCCCGTGGTGGCTGTTTACATGCTGCTCGATTGGGATCGTATGATCGAGCATTTGAAAGGATTGCTCCCCCGCGATCATGAAGACACCATTTGCATGCTGGCAAGTGAAATCGACCGGACATTGGCCGCCTTTATCCGCGGTATGGGCTCGGTGAGCCTTATTTTAGGCAGTTATTACGCGCTTGGCTTATGGGCCATCGGTTTGGATTTTGGATTGGCGATTGGCGCTTTCGCTGGCTTGGTTACCTTTATCCCCTATCTCGGCGCCATTATCGGGGGCGGGTTGGCGCTTGGCTTTGGGGTTTTTGAATTCTGGGGAGACTGGTCAAAACTTTGGTATGTTGCGGGAATATTTATATCAGGCCAAATCATTGAAGGCAATTTTCTGACCCCTAAATTGGTTGGCACGTCAATCGGGCTACACCCGGTTTGGCTGCTATTTGCCCTATCCGTATTTGGCGGCTTATTTGGATTTGTGGGTTTGCTGATCGCCCTGCCCGTGGCGGCAAGCGTTGGCGTTTTGGTGCGGTTTTTTACCGGTGAATATCAAAAAAGTCTCCTCTATAAAGGCAAAAGTGACCTCTCGTGAGCAAGCCCCTTTCTGCGCAACTTAGCTTTGATCTTCCCAGCCGGCCCTCTTTGCAGCGTGGAGATTTCTTTATTAGCCCAAGCAATGCGCTGGCCCTGTCCATGCTTGAAGAATGGCCCGCCTGGCCCAATAATTGCCATATTCTAACAGGCCCGGAAGGCGGCGGAAAAACCCATCTTGCGCATGTATGGGCGGCCACCAGCGGCGCCCAAATATTGAATGCCAGCGATCTGCCTAACCAAGAGATTGCAACGCTTTCTCAAGCCTCGCTGGTGGTCGAAAATATTCCAAATATCAGCGGCAATCGCGCCGCCGAAGAAGCCTTATTTCACCTCTTAAACCTTATTAAAACTGGGCCCGGTCGGTTACTGCTGACGGGGCGCGAAAACGCACTTTTTTGGAAGATAAAACTGCCCGATCTGGCCTCACGACTGGCTGGCGCCCGCAGCGCTGAATTACACGCCCCAGACGATATTTTATTCGCGGCGCTTCTGGTGAAACTCTTTGCAGACCGGCAATTATTTCCCAACCCTGATGCCATTCAATATCTGGTCACGCGTATCGAACGCTCGTTCAAATCCGCGCAGATAATTGTGGCGCAAATTGATCGTATCGCGCTGAGCAAACAACAGGCTGTTACGCGCAATCTGATCAGTAAAATTTTAGCTTCTGCAGACCATTCAAGCGATTGACCTTGCGCCTTATGGCCGCCATAAAGCCAGATAGACAAACCACCCGCGGGGGGCCATGTGATGGTGTCAAACTATGCGCCTTCCATAGAGGAACAGGCGAATTTTGACTCGCGCCTGCGAAAAAAAGGCGATCTGGTCGCGCTGTCCAAAGTGGGGGTGGTCGATATCGGGTCGAACTCGGTGCGTTTGGTGGTGTTTGACGGGGCTGCGCGTTCGCCCGCCTATTATTACAATGAAAAGATAATGTGTGCCTTGGGGGCGGGGCTTAGCGAAACCGGGTGCTTGAATCCCGATGGCCGCACGCGCGCGGTGGCGGCGATTTTACGCTTTACTTATCTGGCAAAAGCCATGGGCATACCGCGCTTGATCGCAGTTGCTACTGCCGCGGTGCGTGACGCACAAGACGGCGCCGCTTTCGTTCAAGAGCTAAAGGAAAAAACCGGTCAAGCGGTCCTAGTGATCAAGGGCAAAGAAGAGGCCCGCCTATCCGCGCAGGGAGTATTACTAGGCTGGCCCGGCGCCTATGGATTGATTTGTGATTTGGGCGGATCCTCGATGGAGCTGGCCGAAATCAGTGACGGCAAAGTGGGCAAGCGGATCAGCGCAAGAATTGGCCCGTTGAAGCTGCGCGAGCTTCAAGGCAGTGCAGCGGCGCGCCAACAGTTGATCGCCCGCAGCATGTCCAAGTTAACGGCGAAAATGGGGCCGCAACATAACCGTTTGTTTCTGGTGGGCGGATCCTGGCGCGCGCTGGCGCGTATCGACATGGAGCGCCGCGCCTACCCGTTACACGTGATCCATGAATACCGAATGGATAAAGACGCGGTGCACAAAACCGCTGCGTTCTTACGCCGATCGGATCCTGAGAAATTGCGGATCAAATGCGGCATCTCGGGGGCACGCATGGCGCTGCTGCCTTACGCGATTGAAGTTCTTGATGCGCTGGTTGAGAGTTTTGCACCAATCGATATTGCCCTCTCCAGCTATGGTATCCGCGAGGGGCTTTTATACGAACAAATGTCAAAAAAACTGCGCAAAAAAGATCCGCTGATTGAAGCCTGCGCCTTCGCAGAAATGAAAGATGCGCGCGCACCCGGCTTTGGCTTACAGTTGTTCAAATTTGTTTTGCCGCTTTTCCCAACCGCGGATGAGGAAGAAAAGCGCCTGATCAAAGCCGCCTGCCATCTGCATGATGTAAGTTGGCGCGGGCATCCCGATTATCGCGCCGAAATCTGCTTTGACAATGCAACGCGGGCCAATTTGGGCGGGCTGAAACATGCCGAAAGGGTTTTCTTGGGGCTTTCATTGATGCACCGCTATCGCAATCAACGCACAGGCCATAAATTCGAAAACCTGTTTTCTTTATTGTCTCAGGAGCAGATCTGCATGGCAGAAATTTTGGGAAAAGCGATGCGGCTTGGCGCCATGATGTGGGTGAATAAAAAGGAAACCAACGCCAAATTATTTTGGGCCCCGGATGCCAAAGCCTTGCAGCTGGTTTTGGAAGGCGATGCCGTAAGCCTTTATGGTGAGGTGGCCGAAGCCCGCTTGAAATCGCTTGCATGCGCGATGAATGCCAGCTTTGACTTCCAAGCAAAATAATCTATCCCAAAAGGCGTTGCGACACGTGCGCAGCGGCGTTTTGTGCATTGCTTAAACCGCTACGCGCCGCTGAAAAGAAAAGGCCATGCGCGTGCTGCCTAGACAGGTTCAGCTTCACCGGCCAGCCCTAAAATGGCGTTGCAACCTGCAACATGCAACATGCAGGCTCTGCCATCCGCTGAGGCGCTGTGGAGCGGTTTGTCTTTTCTCATTTAGGCATATTCACGCCGCGCGCTGATGATTGCAGGCGCCGCAAAGGCAAGGGCGGCCTATCAGCTTTTGGCGTTTTTAATTTTCTCAAAGGCTTCATTCACCCGGATCAAGCGTTTTTCGGCTAATTTCACGGCTTCCGCGGGCACCCCGCGCGCGATCATCAAATCAGGGTGGCTATCGCGCACCAGCGCCTGCCATTTGGCTTTTATTCTAGGAAAAGCATCCTCTTGAGATGCCCCCAAAATTGTGTAGGGATCCGCGGCATAGCCGTTCACGCAGCGGGCGCGAATGGATTGAAATTGCGCCCCCTCAAGCCCGAATAAATCAGCCACTTTTTCTAAAAAGACGTTTTCTTTCGGGTGATAATCATCATCAGCAGTCGCAATGTGAAACAGCCCTTCAAGCAAATCCTCTAAAATTTTACTACCGCTGCCAAACATAGCGCCAATCCGCTTGGCGTAATGTTCATACCCCGAAACATCCTGTCGCGCCAAATCGAAAACCCGTGCAGCTTGGTCAAGCGCCTCGGGGGGAATGTGAAACACTTGTTGAAACGCCTGCACCTCTGACCGGGTGACATGCCCATCGGCTTTTGCCATTTTTGCGCCCAGCGCAATCACGGCGATGGTGAAGGCCACGGTTTGCTCGGGCGGTTTGCTCCAATAGGCAAATACTTCAGATAAAGGCGCACCCTTTGCCAAAGCCGAAAGAACTTCAGAGATACGAGACCAAAGCGACATAGAGTTTAAATACCCTTCCCGATTTGAAATGTCAGCGGCTGTTCACAAAATTTTTTGCATCAATATCAAATCCAGCCAAGTTTCAAACTTATACCCCACCTCGGGAAGCCGAGCTTTTTCTTGAAAGCCCAACGCTTTGTGAAACTTCAAGCCTGCTAAATTTGCAGCGCTGACCCCAGCCCAAAGGCTATGCACCCCGTTCTTGGACGCATGGAGGCACAGTCGTTCCATCAATTGCCGCCCGATCCCTTGACGAATCGCCCTTGGGGCCAAGATAATGCTATGCTCCATCGTGTGGCGATAGCCTGGCCCCCCGCGAAACTGAAAATAGGTGCAAAACCCCAACAGACCAGTTGCATCCTCGGCGATAAAATAGCCACGATTTTCTAAATCTGCGGCAGAAATTGCTGTTTCCAGCCCGACGATGGTTTTTTCTTCAGTGGTGAAGGTATTTAGCGTATCGCGGATAACAGGGTTCCACAGATCAGCGATGGCTTGAGCATCCTGAACAATAGCGGCGCGCAATTTCATTCCAACACCACCTCTCCGGTTGGCGTTGATAGGCAAACGCTGAGCTGTGGTTGAGCAGCTTTTTCGAGCAAAACCCGATTATCCTGCAGCTGCGCAGCCAAATAAGCCGCAAGCAACTCAGCTTGGGGATGCGCAATCTTAAGCTGCCTCAAGCGACAGCCCCGATCAGGAAGCTTTTGGGCGGGTGAGGGATTGCCCAGCCAATCGATCAAAGCCGGGGCCATATTATCAAGTGGCAAAATACCGGTCTCGGGCACGCTTATCAACCAGTCCAGATCGCCGCGGCTGACCGCAACACTGGGGCCGGTTTGGGGCAGCGCAGCCTCCAATGCCGGGCCCATCGCCTCGGTGCGGCAAATCCAGTTGGTGGGTCTGGGGCGACCGGAAAACCGATCTAGATCGAACCAACGGGGCGCAAACGGGGCTTTGGCCTGCGGGTCGATAGCGATGACTTCCAAATATAGCTCGCCTAGGTTCAGCAGCTGATTATGGGTTCCAAAGCGCAAATGGCGCCCGCCAGCCTCTAAGGGCACGCCAAGAGCGGCCTCAACATACTCAACGCCCTCTTGCAAACGGCCGGCGCTGATTGCGATATGATCTATACCAAGCACCATAGGTACCATCTCACGCTTGCTTTTCAGGTCACAAAACCTGTTTTTGTTGCATCCTTGCCTTAGATCAGCCCCGATTGGCGCGGATTAAGCTTAAAATATCTTGCGCCGCCGAGGGTATATTGGTGCCCGGTCCAAAAATCGCCTTCACGCCGGCATTTTTCAAAAAATCATAATCCTGTAGTGGAATAACCCCTCCACAAATCACCAAGATATCGCCCGCATCGCGGGCTGCTAAGATTTTAATCAGTTCCGGAGCCAACGTTTTATGCCCCGCCGCCTGACTGGATATACCGATCACGTGCACATCATTGTCAATCGCGTCCTGCGCGGCTTCCTCTGGAGTTTGAAACAAGGGCCCCACATCGACATCAAAGCCGATATCGGCAAAGGCAGTGGCGATCACTTTCGCGCCTCGGTCATGGCCATCTTGCCCCATCTTTACCACCAGCATACGCGCGCGCCGGCCTTCTTCCTCGGCAAAGGCTTCTATATCCCGCTGAATGGCGGCAAAGCCTTCGTCATTCTCATAGGCTTTGCCATAGACGCCGGCCAAGGTTTTAACCTCGGCGCGATGGCGACCAAATATTTTCTCCATTGCCATACTGATCTCTCCGACAGAGGCGCGGGCGCGGGCCGCCTCAACCGCTGCTTCCAAAAGATTGCCACCCGCTTGCGCCCGCCGTTCTAATCCTGCCAACGCCGCAGCGCAGGCCGCCTCATCACGTGCTTCGCGGATCTGCTTCAAGCGGATTACTTGCGCCGCGCGCACGGCTTCATTGTCAATATCCAATATATCAATCGGATCTTCCTCGGGAAGCCGGTATTTGTTCACCCCGACAATCACCTGATCGCCACGGTCAATATCCGCTTGGCGGCGCGCCGCGGTTTCTTCGATTCGAAGCTTGGGCAAGCCGCTGGCCACAGCCTTGGTCATGCCGCCCATATCATCCACCTCTTCGATCAATTTCCAGGCGGCCTCAGCCAAATCCGAGGTCAGCTTTTCCACATAATAAGAGCCGGCCAGCGGATCGACCACATTAGTCACCCCGGTTTCTTCTTGTAGGATCAACTGGGTATTGCGCGCGATACGGGCGGCAAATTCGGTGGGAAGGGCAATCGCCTCATCCAAAGCATTGGTATGCAGTGATTGCGTCCCCCCCCAAAACCGCGCTCATCGCCTCATAGGCGGTGCGCACAACATTATTATAAGGATCTTGTTCCTGCAAACTGACGCCCGAGGTCTGGCAATGGGTTCGCAGCATTTTGGATTTTGGCGTTTTGGCACCAAGCTCTTCCATAATACGATGCCATAAGAGCCGCGCGGCCCGCAACTTCGCCGCTTCCATGAAGAAATTCATCCCAATGGCAAAAAAGAAAGACAAGCGAGGCGCGAATTGATCAATATCCATCCCGCGTGCCATCGCAGTTTTCACATATTCTTTGCCATCTGCCAGCGTATAGGCCAGCTCTTGAACCAAATTCGCCCCGGCTTCCTGCATATGATAACCCGAAATCGAAATCGAATTGAACTTGGGCATGTTGGACGAGGTATATTCGATAATATCCGCGATAATGCGCATTGAAGGCTCAGGCGGGTAAATATAGGTGTTGCGCACCATAAATTCTTTGAGAATATCATTTTGAATGGTGCCCGAGAGCGCTTCGCAATCAAGGCCCTGCTCTTCACCTGTGACGATGAAATTGGCCAAAATCGGGATTACTGCTC
>OZSS01001608.1_pt1 | contig 10318 bp, 5 predicted proteins | sample 1779911 | NCBI WGS metagenome assembly OZSS01 (sample SAMEA2603589, study PRJEB24840) | metagenome | biome: Water; feature: Photic zone; material: Seawater sample | place: Mediterranean Sea | collected 2013-11-12 | depth 10 m | reverse complement strand
AATTATCAATACGGCCCATCTGCTTCTGTGCATACTGAGGAATGAAAACGACCCTACTACCAAGCTCCTATTAAAATTAAATGTCGATTACGATATCGTCAAAGAGCAATTCAAATTAATGATTGCCAGCGACGATCAAGACTTTATGGACATTTCATCCTCCTCTTTCCCTGAAGAAAAAGATGATGATAATGACTCCGGAAAAGAAAATCCCTTTGTTCCTACCAGTGAATCTCGGGTCAATGTAAAATCCAAGACCCCTGTTTTGGATAATTTTGGACGAGACGTCACTTCATTGGCTGAAAAAAACAAGCTTGATCCTGTTGTAGGGAGGGAAAAAGAAATAGAAAGAGTATCTCAAATTCTCAGTAGAAGGAAAAAGAATAACCCTCTATTGATTGGAGAGCCAGGGGTTGGTAAATCTGCCATTGCTGAGGGCTTAGCGCTGCGCATCATTCAGAAGAAGGTCTCGAGAATCCTCTACGGAAAACGCGTCATATCTCTCGATTTGGCAAGCTTGGTTGCTGGTACCAAATACAGAGGTCAATTTGAAGAACGCATGAAAGCGGTCATGAATGAGTTAGAAAAAAATGACAACATCATATTGTTCATTGACGAAATCCATACCATTGTTGGTGCAGGGGGCGCTACGGGAAGTTTAGATGCATCGAATATGTTCAAACCCGCGCTCGCCAGGGGGGAAATTCAATGTATTGGAGCTACCACCTTAGACGAATACCGACAAAACATTGAAAAGGATGGTGCTTTGGAGCGACGATTCCAAAAAGTTTTGGTTGAAGAAACTACTGAGGAAGAAACTTTAGACATCTTGAGAAATATCAAGGACCGATACGAGAATCATCACAATGTTATCTATACAGACGAAGCGCTAAAAGCGTGTGCCGAGCTCACAGCTCGCTATGTATCAGATCGCTACCTTCCGGATAAAGCTATCGATGCATTGGACGAAGCAGGTTCCAGAGTTCATATCAACAATATGAATGTACCCGATGAAATAATTCAGCTTGAAGAGGAACTTGAAAAAGTCAAAGAGTTGAAAAACTCTGTAGTCAAAAAACAAAAATATGAGGAGGCTGCCAAGCTCAGAGACGATGAAAAGCGTGTGGAAAGAACACTTTCAGAGGCTCAAGTCCGTTGGCAGGAAGACTCTAAACGCAACAAGGTCACTGTAAACGATACTCACATTGCTGATGTGGTTTCCATGATGACCAACATCCCAGTAAACAAAATTGTCAAAAGTGAAAAGAACAAGTTGGCGTATTTGGCGGACAGTATTGGTGAGAAGATAATCGGTCAGCGGGAAGCTGTAGAAAAGGTAGTTAAAGCCATTCAGCGGAATAGGGCCGGTCTCAAGGATCCTGACCGACCCATCGGATCGTTTATTTTCTTAGGACAAACTGGGGTTGGAAAAACTCAGCTCGCAAAAATACTTGCTAAGGAAATATTTGAATCCGAAGAAAACCTCATCAGAATCGATATGAGTGAATATATGGAGAAGTTTGCCATATCTAGACTCATCGGAGCTCCTCCAGGTTATGTAGGCTACGAAGAAGGAGGTCAACTCAGCGAAAAGGTAAGACGTCGTCCCTATTCTGTTATTTTGTTAGATGAAGTTGAGAAAGCGCACCCTGATGTCTTTAACATGCTGCTTCAGGTATTGGATGATGGATTTTTGACAGACAGCTTGGGAAGGAAAATCAATTTCCAAAACACCATCATCATCATGACCTCAAACATTGGCGCACGTCAAGTCAAAGATTTTGGAACGGGTGTTGGTTTCGAGACCTCAAACATCAAGTCGCAAGCCAGCGATATCGAGAAAGGGGTTATCGAAGGTGCATTGAAAAAGACCTTTGCTCCAGAGTTTTTAAACAGAATTGACGACATTGTAATTTTCAATGCTCTGGAAAAGGAGCACATAGGACAAATTGTTGAAATAGAATTGGTGAAACTTACCCAGAGGATTGAAAAACTAGGCTATACCATCTCTTTTACAAAAGCTGCAAAAGACTTCCTAAGTGAAAAGGGCTACGATAAAAAGTACGGAGCGCGACCCCTCAACAGGGCCATACAAAAATATGTAGAAGACCTTTTGGCTGAAAACGTAGTGAATAGCAGTATTCAAGAAGGTGACAATGTAACCATTGATCACAAAAAAGACGCTGAAACACTGCTCATCAAGACTGCAGCTGTAGGTAAAGAATAGTTCTCGTTACAGTCCTTTTTCTGTTTCGTCTACAACTGATGTACGTTTAGCACATACTATTCACTTTAAAATTGTCTTAAAATAATTTTAAAGCTGATAGTTTTGTAATATTTTTGCAGCCATGTTTGAGCTCAAGACGCATATACATTTCCTTTCATCAGATTTTGGCTTTACAGCATATAAATCAACCAGATCTATCTGGGCAATGACTACCCCCATGGGGGGAGATCATTATATATAACGCCATGACCAAGTGTCCTCTAATCTTTGATTTATTAATTAATCATTCCTATCCATTAAAACCATTTGACTTTCGCTATTTTAGTGGGAAGTTTAAAGAAATATTTAAACGATGAAAGTTTTAAAATTTGGGGGAACATCGGTAGCAAACGCTGAAAGTCTATCCAATGTTCTCAAAATTGTTCAAAAGCAAAAAGGATCTACTGCAGTAGTAGTGTCTGCACTTGGAGGTATTACCGATCTGCTTATGGAAATGCTATCCTCAGCGCAATCGGGTAAACAAGAATACAGAAAGGGGTTTCTCGAAATTGAAACCCGACACATGAATATCATAAAAACATTTGTGCCGATCGGTAACCAGAGTGCCATCATCAGCTTTCTGAAAAAAAATCTAAATGATTTAGAAGCTCAATTGGATGCAATCCATTTGCTGGAAGAGGCTACCCCGAAAAATTTTGCAACCATTTCTTCCTACGGGGAAATCCTTTCGAGCCGAATTATTCAGGAGGTATTCCTCTACAATGATATCGATTCGGTGTATCTAGACAGCAGAAACATTATCAAAACTATTTTCCACGATGGCAGACAAGTTTTGGACCAGGAGTCTAGTGAAAATGCCATCACAAGTTTTTTCAACGAAAACAAGTCTACTAATGTGTTACTGCCTGGCTACATTGCCAGTAATGAAAACGGAGAGACTACTACCTTGGGCCGCGGTGGATCGGACTACTCAGCCGCCATAATCGCCAGCGCTATTAATGCCGAAGTATTAGAAATTTGGACCGATGTCAGTGGTATGTATACTGCCCACCCAAAAATTGTAGCCCAAGCAAAACCCATAGATAAGTTGAGTTATTATGAGGCCATGGAACTCTCCCATTTTGGCGCAAAAGTGATCTACCCCCCCACCCTACAGCCTATTATCGAGAAAAATATCCCTATCCTTATAAAAAATTCCTTTGCCCCAGAAGATCGTGGAACCATAATTGACGATACACCGATCATAGAAAATGGAGAAATAGTCAAGGGGATTAGTCATATAGACAAGGTGGCTTTAATCAATTTGGAAGGGAGTGGCATGATAGGAATCACAGGTTTTTCCAAGCGTTTGTTTGAAGCCCTATCAGCAGCAAAAATCAATGTGATCATGATCACACAGGCTTCTTCTGAACACTCCATTTGTATTGGGGTCAGAGAAGAGGATGCCATGGCAGCAAAGAAAGCAATTGATGAAAAATTTGCTTTTGAAATATCGATTAAAAAAGTACTCCCTGCCCAGGTAGAAAAAGACATGGTCAATATTGCAGTGGTGGGTGAAAAAATGAAGGATCACCAGGGAATAAGTGGTAAAGTATTCAGCAGTCTGGGAGCCAATAATATCAATATACGCGCCATTGCCCAAGGGGCCTCTGAACGCAATATATCGATCATTATTGATAAAAAAAATGTATCAAAGGCCATTAACACACTACACGAAAGCTTCTTTGAGGCGCAGGTGAAAGAGTTGAACCTATTTGTTACCGGTGTGGGAAATGTAGGAAGTAAGCTCTTAGAACAAATAAATAATCAAACCGACTATTTGATTGAAAACTTGAGGTTAAAAATCCGCGTGATCGCCATTTCAAACTCTAAAAAAATGGTATTGGGAACCGACGCAATGGAACTCTCTCAATGGAATACAATACTCGAGGAAAGTGAAACCAAAGCCAATGTTGATTTATTTTTTGAACATGCAAAAAAACTAAATCTGCGCAATAGTATTTTCGTAGACAATACTGCCAGCGAAGTCATCGCTAAAGAATATGCGCGCTATTTAAATAACAATATTGGTGTGGTTACCTGTAATAAAATTGCTGCAGCTGATGCACTTAATAATTATCTAAACCTCAAAAAGATATCCCGAAAATACGGAAGTCCCTACCTATTTGAAACCAATGTAGGGGCAGGTTTACCCATAATAGATACTTTAAATAATCTCATAGCCTCAGGCGATCAAATCATAAAGATACAGGCGGTTTTATCCGGCAGTTTAAATTTTGTTTTTAACAATTTCAAAAAGGGTGTCAAGTTTCACGATGTCGTTTTAGAAGCCCAACAACAAGGATATACAGAGCCCGATCCTAAAATCGATCTTAGTGGTATTGACGTCGCACGAAAAATTCTGATTTTGGCCCGAGAAAGTGGAATGAAGATAGAGTTAGAAGCCATAGAGAATGAATCTTTTCTCCCCGAAGCTTGTTTGAATACTAAGGACAATAAATCATTTTTTGAGTCCCTACTTCAACACAACGATCATTTTGAGAAAATGTTAGAAAATGCCGAAAAGCACGGTGCAAAAATGAAATACGTCGCCCAGTTAGAAAATGGAAAAGCCCAAGTTGGGATTCAGCTGGTAAAAGAAGGCCACGATTTTTACAACTTGGAGGGAAGTGACAACATCATCTTGTTTTACACCAACCGCTACAGCGCCCAACCGCTTATCGTCAAAGGTGCTGGAGCTGGGGCTGATGTGACCGCCTCTGGAATTTTTGCAGATATTATTAGAATAGGTAAACAATAGCATGGAAGAAATTAAATTTTTTTCACCGGCAAGTGTTGCCAACGTATCTTGTGGTTTTGATGTTTTGGGTTTTTGCTTGGACCCGATTGGGGACGAGATGGTAGTTCGCCGGACGGTGGCTCCAGGTGTAAAAATATCCAAAATTGAGGGTCAAGACCTTCCTTTAGATGTCAAAAAGAATGTAGCGGGAGTAGCAGCAGAAGCTTTGTTAAAAGAATTCTCCGTCGATTTTGGTTTCGAAATCGAAATCTATAAAAAAATTAAAGCAGGAAGTGGGATCGGCAGTAGCGCCGCAAGTGCTGCTGGATCAGTATATGGAATCAATGAACTATTGGGACGTCCATTTACCGCCCACGAACTGGTCTCTTTTGCCATGGAAGGAGAATCCGTTGCTTGTGGCGCTGCCCACGCAGATAACGTTGCGCCAGTACTGCTCGGGGGAATAACCCTTGTGAGAAGCACAGCACCTTTAGAAGTTATAAAACTTCCTAGTCCGAGTGAACTAACTGCGGTGATTCTTCATCCAAAAATTGAATTAAAAACATTACACGCAAGAGAGATTCTTAAAAAAAATGTGTCTATGGAAAAAGCGGTTCAACAATGGGGCAATCTTGGTGCCTTTATTTCCGCACTCTACCAGGAAGATTATGAGCTGATGTCCCGAAGTTTAAAAGATGGGATTGTAGAACCCATGCGTTCTTTGTTAATTCCAAATTTTGAAAACCTTAAGAAAGCCTCAAAAGATGCTGGTGCCATAGGGTTTGGAATTTCAGGTTCAGGACCTTCAGTGTTTGCATTGACCCAAGGATTAAAAACTGCAAAAGAGGTGGCTGAGGCTTTGAAAAAAAATATTTCGTCAATTGGTATAGATTTTGAGTTACATATTTCGAATATTAATAACCAGGGAATAAAAGTCATCGCGGATTAAATGAAATACTACAGTCTTAATTACAATTCTAAAAGTGCCCTTTTTAGCGATGCAGTAAAACGAGGTTTGGCTCCGGATCGAGGCTTATACTTTCCAGAGACCGTACCCCAACTCCCAAAAAAATTTTTTCAAACGATTGAAGAAATGAATATAGCCGAAATGGCCTACAGCGTGATAAAACCCTTTATTGGTAATCAAATATTAAAGGCGCCATTAATGGAAATTATTTCAGAGACACTGGATTTCGAATTCCCACTTGTTGAAATAAGAGAAAATATCGCTGCTTTAGAACTTTTTCAAGGTCCTACCTTGGCTTTTAAAGACGTAGGAGCCCGCTTTATGGCGCGTTCATTGGGCCATATAAACCGCAATAGCGATCAGAAAATAACGGTTTTAGTAGCTACTTCTGGAGATACTGGAGGGGCAGTGGCCAACGGCTTTTTAGGGGTTGAGGGGGTCGATGTGGTCATACTTTACCCCAAAGGAAAAGTAAGTGAAATTCAAGAAAAGCAACTGACCACCTTGGGACAAAATATATCGGCATTGGAGGTAGATGGTGTATTTGATGATTGTCAGGAAATGGTAAAAACAGCCTTTCTCGACAACAGTTTATCCGATATTAGCCTCACTTCGGCAAATTCGATAAATGTAGCCCGGTGGCTGCCCCAAATGTTTTATTATTTTATAGCTTACAGGGCTTTAAAAGAAAAAAATAAAAAGCTGGTTTTTTCTGTTCCCAGCGGGAACTTTGGTAACATTTGTGCTGGAATTATGGGCCAACAGATGGGACTGCCCATCGACCATTTTATTGCTTGTACTAATGTCAATGATGCCGTACCCCGTTTTTTAAAAACTGGCACCTATGACCCTAAACCTACAGTTCCTACCATTTCTAATGCTATGGATGTTGGTAACCCCAGTAACTTCATTAGAATTCAAAAGATTTTCAACAATGATGTGGTCAGGATGAAAAAAGTAATCTCTGGGTACAGGTATACAGATAATGAGACTAAAAAAGGGCTTAAAGAGATTTATGACCTGAAGGGATATATCGCTGACCCCCACGGTGCTGTAGGTTATTTGGGACTCAAGGAGTTTCTCTCTATACAAAAAGATGATTTCTATGGTGTATTCTTAGAAACCGCCCACCCAGTTAAATTTATGGATACCGTTGAAAAAACACTGAAAACTAAGGTCACGGTTCCCGAGCGACTAAAAGACACCTTCGTAAAGGAGAAAAAGAGTACCCCCATCAAGGATTATAACCAGTTACGGAGCTATTTACTGGACTAAGGTTTCCAGCTCAGGTAAGATAAACTCCTTAAGGACACTGTCTTCGCGCATCAACGTTTCTATCCCTTCCACATCTCTAGGTACTCCTGTGGAAAGATTCTCAGGACCCAATGGGGTAATCAAGACATCGTCTTCAATTCGGATTCCTATGTTCCACCATTTGGAATCGCAAGGACTATTTGCTGGAATATAAATCCCGGGCTCTATCGTTACCACCATATTGGGTGCTAATACTCCATAATTTCCAGGATCGTGAACATCCAATCCGATGTGATGTGAAAGACCGTGAGGATAATACCTTCTGGCCTCGGAAGGGTCTTCTATAATTTTTAATTCCATCAAACCTTTTGCTACAATATCATATGACAAATAATACAATTCCCCAAAACTTGTCCCCGCTTTGGAGGCATTAATTGCAGCCTCCTGAGCATCGTATACAATTTGGTACAAGGCCCTCTGTTCAGGGCTAAAAACTCCGTTTGCAGGGATAGTGCGGGTTACATCTGCTGTGTAACCATAGTACTCCGCCCCTAAGTCCATCAACACCAATTGGTTTTCGATTTCCTTCTCATCGTTTTCGATATAATGTAAAATACAACCGTTTTCCCCCGCTCCGACAATGGAAGGGTAGCCCTCGTCTGCAGCACCATATTTTCGATAAACAAATTCGTGAATACCTTGGATTTCTCTCTCGCTCATTCCGGGGTGCATAGCTTTCATTACCTCGATTTGGCCTACGACAGAGATTGCCACTGCTTTTTTGAGCAGTTGGATTTCGTCTTTACTTTTTATCTCCCTCATGTCCGCCATAATCATAGGCAGCTTTTCTATATCAAAATTGTAGTTTCTCAATGCAAAAGCCGTTTGCCTTTGCGCTTCTTTATAATAGTTTTGAGTGGGTTCATTTAGGAATTTATTGATGATATTGTCCTGGCTAAGCATTGAGTCCCTTGCGACAATGGATTGTAGGATTTCCCTGACTTCTTCAATATTATTTTCATCGGCTTCCATAATTTCTTGATAAGCAGAATGCCTCAGTTTATTAAAATCTTGAGGGAAATTGACTGCGGCTCTCAGGTTGGCTTTTAAATCAAAAAGGTCGTTAGGGTCCTCTACTTTTAATCGTTGGCCATTTTTTAAAACATACATCGTTTGGTTTCGTATATCATTTTTAAACTCAAAAAACAATACTTTATCAAACTGTTCCATAGGTGTAATGTCATTTTTAAATTCAGCACGTTCGGCTACCCGTTCAAAACCAAGTTTTTTAACGTCACTGAGGCTGTATCGCTTTCCATTCCACATTTCCATATACGCATCACGTTCGGGTACGTATATCTTTTCATGATACTGTCCGGCACCATCACGCTGAGGGTTTTTGTATATCATTAAAGCAGAGTGCGGTTGATGCCATCCCGTTAGATAGAAAAAATTGGGGTCTTGATGATAGACGTAGTCTACATCATTGGCCCGATTTCGGATTGGAGCACTGAACAATACAGCAACACTATTTTCGGGGAGAAGATTTCTGAAAGCATCCCTTTGCTCCTTGTAATGCTCAGGTGAAAGCTTTGAGTGCTGTGCAGCAAGGAAAGTAAATGATAAAAAAGTGAAAAAAATAATCGAACTTTTCATAAAAGTAATTTAATGTTGTATTCCACTTAAGATTAAAGGTTCTTATACTTTAAATGTAATATTTTTGTGTAAAATAGATTCATGAAAACTACCCCATTTTTCGATATCCATAACCAATTAGGCGCAAAAATGGCACCATTTGGTGGATATCAAATGCCCATTCAGTACGCAGGGGTAAAAGTGGAACACCTGGCTGTAAGGGAAAATTTGGGTGTTTTTGATGTTTCCCATATGGGGGAATTTATTGTTGAAGGGGACAAAGCAGCCTCATTTTTGCAATTCCTCTGCAGCAATGATATTGCAAAACTCAAAACGGGAAAAGCCCAATACAATTATCTTCCTAACGCAACAGGAGGAGTGGTGGACGATTTGATCGTTTATCAATTAAAAGATCAAGAATATCTCTTGGTGGTCAATGCATCCAATATTGAAAAGGATTGGAACCATCTCCTAAAACACAATCAAAATTTCAATGCAAATATCCGTGATGTTTCTGATGACACGGCGTTATTGGCCATACAGGGCCCACAAGCGGTTGCAGCCATGGACGTTTTGTGCAGTTCGGATTTAAAACTACTTTCCAATTACAGCCACACCACTACCACTTTTGCAGGGGTTGAAGATGTACTGGTGGCAACCACTGGTTATACAGGTGCTGGAGGCATCGAAATATATTTCCCTGCCACAGAGGCAGTAAAGGTCTGGAACGCTGTTATGGAAGCAGGGGATAAATATGGAATACTACCCATTGGCCTTGCCGCAAGAGACACCCTCCGTTTGGAAATGGGGTATTGTCTTTACGGAAACGAAATCAATGACGAAACATGTCCGATAAGTGCTGGTTTGGGATGGGTGACCCGACCACATACTGGTTTTTTAATGGCCCATCATCATCAAAAATCTCTTGAAGCAGGAACCGAAAGTAAATTGGTAGGTATCCAAATCACAGAAAGGGGCATTCCACGTGCTGGCTATAAAATCTGTGATACTGAAGAGAATCTCATTGGAAAAATCAGCTCTGGTACCCAATCTCCATCACTGAATAGAGGCATTGGCTTGGGCTATGTAAAAAAGGACTTTTCCAATGTTGGGCAAGAGGTGAAAATTCAAATCCGAGATAAGTTTATCCCCGCAAAAATTGTCAAACTTCCCTTTTATAAATAATGGCTTGTGAAAAGAATTTTGATTCTTGGTGCTAGTGGTTTTATTGGAAACACCCTTTATAGAGAATTAAACTCTTATTACGACACCTTTGGAACCTATTTTAATAAAAAGGGGTACAGAAGCAACAGTCATTTTTTTTATTTTGATTTAGAACGTCCAACTTTTTTTTTGTTAACATTTTCTTTGGCCTGTCGCCGGAAAAGAAAATAGCAGCCTCTTCTGACATTGTTACAGACTTCAACACTTTTGTTTTATCCTCTGTTTTCCATCC
>OZSS01001607.1_pt1 | contig 10323 bp, 9 predicted proteins | sample 1779911 | NCBI WGS metagenome assembly OZSS01 (sample SAMEA2603589, study PRJEB24840) | metagenome | biome: Water; feature: Photic zone; material: Seawater sample | place: Mediterranean Sea | collected 2013-11-12 | depth 10 m | reverse complement strand
ATAAAAACAGGGTCTTTGTCAAGAAGTGAGAGAGTTTGTAAATACAATCAATTATTACGAATAGAAGAGGACTTGGGTCAGGATGCTAAATTTTTGGGCAAAAAAGCTTTTAGTTAAAATTAGAATTGTTTTAATCGAATTGGTCGAATGAAATTTATCAAAAGTTTTACATTTGGAACAACGGTTCTCGTTTTCTTTCTTATAACTATCCAGTTGGTTTTATGGTTTGGAGAGGGAGGTTGGCTAGCTACTATAGCTAAACAAAATAATTTTCTTGAATTAGAAAAGGAAGTTCGGGAGGATGAGGAAATATTGTTAAAACTAAGGGCGGAAGCTCGGGATCTACAAGAGGGCCATAGTTCAATAGAGGAAAGAGCTCGTTTCCAACACGGGATGTTAGAAAAAGGGGAAGTATTTATTCAGCTGCACCCCTAGTTTTAAAAGTTTTATCCAATTCATTAGGTGCTATAAAAAAAACTGTTCCGCAATATTCACACATTACCTCTAATTTAGTTCGTTTTTGCCTTTCATTAAGAAGTTCTGGTTCACTAAATTGTTTGATCGAAGCAATAATTTTTTCTCTTTTACAGGTACAACGAAAAATAGGACAAAAGTTTTTTGTTCTTATCAGATTTTCATTTAGATGCTTATTTAGCAGCAAGTCGTCTAAATTGTTGTGTAATATTTCACTAGTGTTTATCTGTTCTAAACCAAGGATCAGCGACTCCCAGTCACACATTTGTTGTTGAGAAGAATCACTTGGAAGAGCCTGTAACAAAATACCTTTTGCTATATCGTTGTTTATGAATATTCTTAGCCATGATTTAACTTGTTCGGACTTATTTAAATAATGCTCTAACGAATAATCAACACCACGATCATTTATTTGGACAATTCCTTGATAAATGTTCATCGATTCATTGCGAGGTTTTATGCTTGCCACAAATAAACCGCCACCATCTGGCTCTATTAGTTCCTTAAATGAATAAAAATGATTTTTATTCTTCGGGCTATTGTTTTGGTTCTCTTTTACAATGCTGCGAAATTCTCCAGCGTTATTACATTCGGAGACTGCCAGCGATACCATTCCTTTGCCATGTATTTGTAATATTACAGAACCTTTGTATTTGAGAGACAAACTCAGCAAAATGTTAGCGACTGTAAGTTCGCTTAATAAACGAAATGAACTCCGGGCTACGTAATCTCGAGTTTGTCTAAAAGTAGTTGAATCTAAAACTAATTCAACGTATGAGAGTTTCGCTGATTGATCGGCAATAAAAAAAGTAGAGCTTTTATTTTGATGGGTTTTGCTCATTTAAAGTATGCTTATCTTATCTTTGATGTGTTCTTGATGTTAGATAATAAAAATTAGAGGAAGTCCGTGATATATTATGTGAATTCAACAATTTTTTTATTGGGATTCAATGAAAATTTTACAGGATCTGAACGTAGACCTACACACTCATTCGACTGCCTCAGATGGTTCTTTGTCACCTTCTCAACTAGTTTTCAGGGCAATTGAGCATGGAGTTGATATTTTGGCATTGACTGATCATGATACCGTCAGCGGTATTGCTGAAGGATTTGAGGCAGCTAAAGGAACTGGCTTAACTTTCATTCCCGGGGTTGAGATATCAACAATGTGGGGGGGAAGTTGTATCCATGTTGTTGGACTGGATATACAGTTTGATGACACTAAACTGAAAGAGGCATTACTGCAGATTCAAAAAGGAAGATTTCAAAGAGCCGAACGAATTAATTTAGCTCTAATAAAAGCTGGTCTTCCATCAATGTTAGAACGTGCTTTGTCCATTTCAGGGGGTAAAGGACAAATCGGACGGGTTCATTTTGCAAGGGCGATGGTTCAAGAAAATATTTGTGAAGATGTCCGTGATGTTTTTTCTAATTACCTCGTCAAAGGAAAACCAGGCTATGTTGAACATTACTGGCCTTCGCTAAAAAATGTGGTAAGTCTGATATTGGAAGCTAATGGTCTTCCAGTTATAGCCCATCCAGCAAGATATAAACTATCTTACGATTTACTAACTTATATGTTTGACGAGTTTGTTTCTGTTGGTGGGGTAGGAATAGAGGTTGCTACGGGTAGTCACAGTTCGGCAGATATTGATAGGTTCAAGAATGTTTCTATAGAATACGACTTTAAAGCGTCTCGAGGCAGTGATTTTCATTCTCCTTCGGAAAGTCGTTATGATGTTGGTAGGGCACCATATTTGCCGGACTGTCTATTGCCAATTTGGGCAAGTTTAGATGTAAGAGGATAAGTCATGTACACAAAACGAGTTTTATCTGGAATGAGGCCAACAGGATCATTACATCTGGGTCATTATCATGGAGTTCTTAAAAATTGGTTAGAATTGCAAGTCGAATACGAGTGCTTGTTTTTTGTTGCCGATTGGCATGCACTGACAACACACTATGACAATCCAGAGATCGTTGAAAGTCATGTTTGGGATATGGTGATAGATTGGTTAGCTGCTGGGATTGATCCCAATCAGGCAACCCTTTTTATACAGTCCAAAGTTCCAGAGCATGCTGAGTTACATCTACTACTTTCAATGTGTGCCCCGCTGGGTTGGCTTGAAAGGGTGCCGAGTTTCAAAGACCAACAGAGTAGAATTAACGACAAAGATTTATCTACTTATGGGTTTCTGGGCTACCCACTTCTCCAGGCAGCAGACATATTAATTTATAGAGCTGATCAAGTTCCAGTCGGCGAGGATCAGGTTCCACACATAGAATTTACTAGGGAAATAGCAAGGAGGTTTAATCATTTGTTTGGTGGGGAGGTTGATTTTGTTAAGAAAGCCTTAGAAGCAAGCAAAAAGTTGGGCAGTAAAAGGAGTCGGTTGGTGCAGGAACTAAGACAGAACTTTCACGAAAAAGGGGATGAGATGGCTTTGGAGAGGGCCAAGGCTGTTTTGCAGGAGGCACAAAATTTGACCATTGATGATAGAGAAATTCTTTTCGGTTATTTGGAAGGCGCTAAAAGACTGATTTTGGTGGAACCGCAGCCGCTGTTGACCCAGTCACCGAAGCTTTCAGGTTTAGACGGATTAAAAATGTCAAAAAGTTATGGTAATACAATTTCCATGCGTGAAAATCCTGATAGTTTAGTTATAAAGCTTAAAAAAATGCCTACTGACCCAGCAAGAGTGAAAAGGGATGACCCGGGCGACCCTGAAAAATGCCCAGTATGGTCCTTGCACAAAGTATATAGTTCGAAGCAGGCCCTTGACTGGGTTAAAGAAGGTTGTGTCACAGCTTCAATTGGCTGCCTAGAATGTAAAAAGCCGCTTATTGAGTCGATTCTAAGCGAGCAAAAAGATTTTAAAGAAAAAGCAAAACCTTATGAAGAGGATATTGGCGTTGTTAAAAACATAGTTTCTGATGGATGCGAAAAAGCGAGAGAATTAGCAAAAAATACGATGAGAGATGTGAGAGAATGTATGGGATTAGACTACACGTAATAGCATGAAAAAAATCACTGGGAGTATAGTTGCCATCGTCACTCCAATGCATAAAGATTGTAGTTTGGATACGAACTCTTTAAATGAATTAATTGAATGGCATATAAGAGCAGGGACAGATGGCATTGTAGTTGTTGGGACAACTGGTGAATCTCCGACAGTTGATTTTGCTGAGCACATTGAATTAATTAAAGTTGCTTCGGAGATTATAGATGGACGAGTTACAGTTCTAGCAGGAACGGGTGCCAATTCAACCGAAGAGGCAATTTCTTTAACTAAAGAGGCTGAACTTATCGGAGTGGACGCTTGTTTACAGGTTACGCCCTATTATAACAAGCCTAGCCAAAGAGGTTTAATTGAGCATTTTTCCAAAATTGCGGATGCTACAAGGCTGCCGGTCATCCTTTATAACGTTCCAGGAAGGACTGTTGCTGATTTGAATAACGAATCTGTAAAGGAACTATCCAAACATAAGAACATCGTTGGAATTAAGGACGCTACCGGGGATCTTAATAGGGGGCAGTGGCTCATCAAAGAGGTCGGAGATACTTTTAAAATATATAGCGGAGATGATCCCACAGCCGCAGCGCTTATGTTCTGTGGAGCGAATGGTAACATTTCGGTAACTGCAAATGTTTTCCCTAGGACGATGTCTCTGATGTGTAAAGCAGCAATTGGAGGAAATGTAGAGGAAGCAAATAGGTTAAATAAAATTCTTTTGCCGGTTCACAAGGCACTCTTTTCAGAATCTAATCCAGTCCCTGTTAAGTGGCTACTGTATAAAATCGGGTTAATAAACTGGGGGATAAGGTCTCCTTTATGTGAGCCGTCTATAGAAACTCAAAATGTATTGGAGAAAATGTTACCCTTGTTTGAAGAATTAGAAGCAGAATATATGAAAAATTAAGGAGTAAGGGAAGTGTTTGTTATGAGTAGGTCATGGCGTTTTAAAAGGATTTACCAATCTCTGAGTTTGATCCTATCATTGGTAATTTTTGCTGGATGCTCTCTTTTTGGTGAAAAAAATGTTTCGGATCGAACTGTAATCAGTAGGTCACCTGATAAGGCTCTGGAAATGCCACCAGACTTAATAACGCCTGCTGTGAACGATGAATATAGCTTACCTGCCTCAGGTGAGGCTAGATTATCGGATTTTAACGATCTTGACAGCCGTAAGTTTCCCAGTGAGAATTCAAGCCTTTTACCCATAGAAACAGAGGCTTATTTTATCAATTACGGTGGATTCAAGGTGCTGCTAGTCGAAAGAAGCCCTGAGAAGATTTGGGGTTTGTTGAAGAGTTTTTGGATACAAAATGGATTCAAAATTGAAAAGGAAATACCTGAGGTAGGCTTTATCGAGACTTATTGGTTGGAAAGTAGAGAAAAGATCTCGGACGGCTTAATTCAAAATACACTGGGAAAAATTTTTGGTGGCCTTTACGACACTGGGGAAAGAAATAAATTTCGTATGAGAGTTGAGAGGACAAAAGCTGGTTTTTCAGAGATTTCTGTTGTTCATAAAGGATTGATGCAAGTTGCATCTGATGATAGATTTGATCCATCGATAGTATGGGCAAACAGAAATTCAGACCAGCAGTTAGAAGAATTATACCTCAGGCGTATTATGAATTTTGTGTCTGGAAAAGAAGGTCAGAATAGCAACTCTATTGATGTTGTTAAAAAATCTACGTCTATTTTTAAAGGGAATGATGGTAACAACTTTGTCGAATTAGCGCTAAACTTTAATGAAGCATGGAAATCAATAGGACTTATTTTAGATCGACTCGGCTTTGAAGTTGAGGAGCGTTTAAGAGAGCAGGGAACGTACCTGGTTCGCTACAAAAAACTTGATCAGGAAGCAAGAGAGAAAGGGTTTTTTGCAAAAATATTTTCCTCAGGTAAGGAGCAGTTAGACATGAACCTTTACAGAATTGAAATAAAAAATACTGACAATCTTTCACAAGTTTTTGTATCTGACCATGAAACCGGTGAGCGTACAAAGAGTAGTCAAAATATTTTGGCGGTAATTTATGAACAGTTGAATTAGTGAGATTCTGTTGTCTGGCAAGTGGTAGCGAGGGTAATTGTACTCTGGTAGAGTCTTCCGAGGAAGGGGAAACCCTGCGTATTCTAGTTGATTGCGGTTTAAGTTTTTCTCTTTTAAAGCGGAAACTTCTAAATCGTGGTACGCTACCTGAAGAAATTCATGGCGTATTTATTACGCATGAGCACGCTGATCATTGCAAAGGAATTGTCCCGCTAGTAAAGTTTTTGGAAGTCCCAGTTTTCATGACTTATGGAACCTATTTAGCAAACAAAGAGATACGGAAAAATTTGAAACCTATCTTTTTGTTACCTCATAAAAAGGTTTTATTTAAAGGACTAGCGATAAATCCTTTTCCTGTACCACACGATGCAAGAGAGTCTATCGCTTTAACAGTCGAAAGTAATAGTTTTAAGATTGGTATCTTGACAGATGTCGGGGCAATAACTAAAACCATACGGGATGAGTTAGAAGACGTTGACGCATTAATTTTAGAGTTTAACTATGACGACGACTTATTGAGTAGATCAAAGTATCCTGAGGGACTAAAAAAGAGAATTTCATCCAAGTATGGTCACTTATCAAATTCGTCTGCTATGGGATTTGCAAAAGATTTTTTACGGAGAGAAAGAAAGGTGTTGGTCGCTGCTCATCTGAGTAGCAGCAATAATTCTCATAATTATGTTACTGCTTTACTGGATCAATTGTGTCAGGAAAAGAAAACTGAATCATTCATTGCAGATCAAGATAATGGTACCCCCTGGATTAATTTGGGTTAGTGTTGCTATGTTTTGCTACGAGATCTGAAAAAATTGTTTTGGTGCTTGCATAATATGAGCAATGCGCGACACTCATTATTAATAGACTGATCGGGAGAAATAGAACGAATAGGGATCCTGGGTCAATCTTAAATAAACTAATTAACAGTGCTATGAAAATAGAGATGCTAAGCATGACCATTACCCATGTTAACAAGTATGTTAAAAAACTTTTCCAATTTAAGAGGACTGCGAAAAATGAGTAAAACATGGCCTTAATTGAATTTAAATTACCCCATACAACAAGTTGGGGAGCAAACCAGAAGATCATTTGAATAGGAATATAAAGTATTAACACTGTAATTACTTTAATGTTAAAGAAGTTTCCGCTTTGCGTTCCACTGTTAATTTGTAAGTCTGGATTGTTGACTAAGTCAATAACCGACTTATCGTTTAATAGCATTATTAAAATAAATAGTAAAAAGAGAGAACCACAATAGTAAAAGCCTAAAAGTAAGAGATCGAATTTCTTTGAACCGGTAAAACCGGAAATTATTATCCTTGGAGGTGCTACCTGGTTCTGGTCTACGGCTTTGGCTAAACATATAAAGCCGAAAGCTATTCCTGGAGAGATGACTAACGATACTATTAGTCCCACAATGGGAATGAGGCCAAATAAAAACATGGCAGTCCAGTATGCTAGCAGAGTTAGAATCCAGACTAAGGGTTGTTTTTTAAAAATATCATAACCATGTAATAACCAGTCTCTTCCTTCAAATATAGCTACAACATTAGGCTGGATTTTGTTCATTTCCATAGTTTGTCTCGTCTCTTCTCTTCTTTAATATCATTTCGAATTGTTCTGGGTTTTTTGGGCTTAATAAAGACGCCTCTCTGGGTTGATACCAGTCGAAAAGTCTAGAAATCCAAAATCGTAAGGCTGCTCCTCTCAACATCATCGGTAGAGCCTTCTTTTCCTCGGGAATAAGCTCTCTAATACTTTCATAGCCGCTCACCATTTTATCAAAGAAATTTTTTTTGAAGCTTCCAAAAGTTACGTCGTCTGTCGATATAGCCCAATCATTTAGTGCCACAGCTAGGTCATAGCAAAGTACATCAGTTCCGGCAAAATAAAAATCTATTAACCCACTTAGCTGATACTTTTTTGTCGACTGTTGTTTGTCTGTTGTATCTTTTTGCGTAAAATCTTTGCGGAAAAGGACGTTGTCTTTAAAAAGGTCCCCGTGAACCATTGCTGTAGGTAATATTTTAAATATGTTTGATTCTCTGAAGACGGTCTGTTTTTCAATCTCAGAGGAAAGTAATTCCTTTTGGTCCTCAGACATGAACTGCAGAATCTGGGATGATGTGGTTTTACACCATTCAAAACCTCGACAATTAGGTTTTACATTCTGAAAATCGGTTGCATCTAAATGTATCTGAGCCAAAGCCTGACCTACCTGGTAACAATTTTCAGATGTAGGTTTTTCAATGGTGATTCCCTCTAGAGCGGTTACTAGTGTTGCTGGCTTCCCCTTGAATATTCTTATCACTTGACCAGAACTGCTAATGATTGGCATGGGACAGAGTGTTTTTCTGCTTGATAAAAAAAGCATAAATTCAAGATAAAATTGCGCTTCGTTTAAGGATAGCTTCTCAAAAATCGTTAAAACATATTTTCCGCTGGACATAAAAATAAAATAGTTTGTATTTTCAATACCTGCCTTAATGCCTTCAAACCCTAGCAAATTACCTAATTTGTAGTTTTTTAGAAAATCTTCGAGTTCAGAGTGCGAAATTTTTGAAAATACGGCCATAATAAAGTATTGTCTTGTTTGCTTTGAGTTTATTGTAAATCGAGAAACTAATGGAAAAAAGTGTGGAAAAAATGACATCTAACCAGATAAAAAACTTGTTTTTAAAGTTTTTCGTTGAAAAAGGTCACCTTCATATTCCGAGTGCTGCGTTGGTTCCAGAAAACGATAAGAGCTTACTTTTCACGAACAGCGGAATGGTTCAGTTCAAAGAGGAGTTTCTAGGGGTTAGATCACCCCCTAACTCCAAGGTTGTAACTTGTCAGAATTGTTTAAGGGCAGGAGGTAAGCATAACGATCTGGAGAATGTTGGGTATACCGCACGACATCACACTTTTTTTCAAATGTTAGGAAATTTTTCATTTGGCGATTACTTCAAGGATACAGCAATTACCCTGGCGTGGGAGCTTCTGACAGATATTTATAGATTAGATCCAAAAAGGTTAATTGTGACTGTCTATGATGATGATGAGGAAACTTACAGAATTTGGAGGAGTAAGATAGGCATATCGGATTCGCGAATTTTGAAAATCGGGGATAATAATGGCGGTCGTTACTCAAGCGACAATTTCTGGCAGATGGCGGATACGGGACCTTGTGGTCCTTGCACAGAGATTTTTTTTGACTATGGTCCTTCCGTTAAAGGTGATCTACCGGGAACTACAAATGAGGGAGATAGATTTGTAGAAATTTGGAACCTGGTATTTATGCAATTTTACAAAGACAAGAAAGGGAGAATCTCGAAACTACCTAACCAGTGTGTGGATACGGGCATGGGATTGGAAAGAATTTCTTCAGTGCTTCAGGGAGTTACGGATAACTATCAAACCGATACCTTTTTTCATTTGATGTCCGGCGCGGCAAAATTATTGAAAGTAGAGGAGCTGAATACTATTTCATTAAAAGTAATATCAGACCACATAAGATCGATTTTTCACTTGTTACGTGAAGGAGTCAACCCGGGTAATGAGGGTAGGGGTTATGTGCTTAGGAGAATCATTCGAAGGGCAGTCAGATATGCATATAAGTGTGAGGTTAGAGATGTATTTTTGGCAGATATGGTTGATATATATCTTAAAGATTTACCTGAGAAAATCAGCGTGGAAGAGATAAATACTATTAAATCAAAAATAAGTGCTGAGGAGGAAAAATTCAGCGCAACTTTTTTCCGTGGTATGGAAATTCTCTCACATCAGATTAAATTAACTGACTATAAAGTTTTGAGTGGGGCGACAGCCTTTCTTCTTTACGATACATATGGTTTTCCAATTGATCTTACTATTGATATTTGCAAAGAGAAAAAAATAGAAGTTAATATCGAAGAATTTAATGTGTTAATGAAAGAGCAAAAAGAACGTTCCAAAGATAAAAATCAATTTCAGCAGGCAATCCAAGTGAATGAGCCAAATTTACAGACTGAATTTGTTGGTTATAACCGCTCCTCTGTTGATTCCGAAGTGTTGGGCATATTTAAAGATGATGAAAAATTAGCAGCACTCAAAGAAGGAGAAAGAGCATATTTGGTTTTGGAAAAATCTTGTTTCTATGCAGAATCTGGAGGACAAATTGGTGACACTGGAACAATCACTTCACCCTCAGCAAAGGTTTCAGTTCTTGATACAAAAAAATTTAATAGGATGTTTCTGCACGACTGTGTTGTGGAGAAAGGTACACTAAAGGCAGAACAAAGTGTCTCAGCGCATATAGATAAGATTAAAAGGGAGATGGTGATGTGCAATCATTCTGCAACTCACCTTCTTCACTTTGCTTTGAGACAAGTTTTAGGTAATCACGTTGTACAGAGAGGTTCTCTTGTTACCGAAGAGAGAACTAGGTTCGATTTCTCACATGAATCCAAAATTGATGCAGAAGATATCACTTCTATAGAGAATGTTGTAAATGAGATAATTAAAAAGAACACCATGACCGAGATTAAAAATATGGAGTATTCTGAGGCTGTTGATTATGGTGCCGTGGCTCTTTTTGGAGAAAAATATGGGGACCGTGTAAGAGTATTGAAAATCGGACCTTCTATTGAGTTATGCGGAGGTACCCATGTATCTCGAACGGGTGATATCGGATTTTTTAAAATTATCTCGGAAGGAAGTGTTTCAAGTGGCGTTAGAAGAATAGAGGCTGTTTCCGGAAAAGCTGCAGAGGAATATGTTATAGCATTAGAGAAGACTCTTCGTGAGACTTCTGAAGTACTAAAAGTGCCA
>OZSS01001606.1_pt1 | contig 10324 bp, 10 predicted proteins | sample 1779911 | NCBI WGS metagenome assembly OZSS01 (sample SAMEA2603589, study PRJEB24840) | metagenome | biome: Water; feature: Photic zone; material: Seawater sample | place: Mediterranean Sea | collected 2013-11-12 | depth 10 m | reverse complement strand
GGATTATTTCTTATTTTTATTGGAGCAGCCTTGACTGAGGTTTGAAAGAAAAATGGAAAAAACTTATATTTCATATGAAACCTCCAAACAATAATTTTTTATTTAATTTAAATTAGCCGTCTTTTAAATTAACACGGATTTGCTAAGTAACCAATCAAAGTTATAGGTAAAACTAACACACAGACGAAAGCTTTTTTATGCTGGCAGTTGTTTTATGGCGAATTCTAAATTTGCTAACCCCTGAGGTGAATGTTCGTTTCATGTCCCCTGGAGATATTGATAGAGCCGATATGACTGATATGAAAAAAAACTTGAGGAAGAACCAGCTGGATCGGCACAGAAAGTTAAGCATGAGTCTTACTATGCCTTTTTGTTGTTTAGATGTAGGCTTATGAAGGGTAGTACCGCAAAGTCGAAAGAACTAAAAATCATCGTATTCTTGTTCAAAATTTTATGAGGAATTAGCTTTTAGTCAATTACAAAAGGACGATGCTCGCTTAAATGTCTAATGTCGTCCGATTTTTTTTTCGTATTCAAAAAGACGGTAATTATTGTTATCGAGGCTATCACTACCTAGTTGTATTCTAGTTTAAGTTGGCCTTTTTCTTTTAATCTCAATTTACTATCTTTTTTCGTTGTGCTTAATAGTAGATGCGATTTCATCGATTAAACCCGCAAGCACAGGTTTATTCGCCCTAATCTCGTCCACTGATAATCCATGTAGCTCATGCGGAAAAACAAGCCAATTATCTATTTCCTCAATGTAGAAGTCAGGGGACTTATCAGTAAGATTCTTTTTGGGTTTAAAAAATGGCGTTGCAACCCGAATTTGTGGCGTATTCTTTTTACATGCGCGCTTTAAATCTAAAATAGCTTGTTGTATCGATAACCCAGTATCATAAACATCGTCCACCATCAATAGTGAATCCTCTGATTCTAGCTGACGAATCACATAGCTTAATCCATGCACCTTAATTGTGCGATTACGTTCTCCGATACCTGTGTATGACGAGGTTCGAATTGCAATATGGTCAGACTCGACACCAAGTACATCAAGGAGTTCCTGAACTGCTATACCCACGGGAGCACCGCCCCTCCAAACCCCAATAATATAATTTGGGCGATATCCACTCCGATATACCTGCCATGCTAATTTATATGAGTGACTAAGCAATTTTTCAGCTGAAATATAAGTTTTTTCCATTTTTCTTTCAAACCTCAGTCAAGGCTGCTCCAATAAAAATAAGAAATAATCCCATGCGTAAAATAAGTGCAAGAGGGTTATCAACCACAATAGCCGCATATCAACGAAGCTTCTGTGTAGATTAACATGCTTAATAACATCTAAATTATCTTCATGCTTTAAAAAGAGCGTTTCCTACCATGAAAACACTGACGGCCACGCTGGTCTTCGAAAAGACCTCCAAAAGATCTCATGCCTTAATGTAAGGCCCATAATTAGCAAAACTCCCGTTTCAAAACTTTAAAAGTAGCATGTCACAAACATCTTGTATTTTGCCAGGCATTTTTTATTAAAATTTAACGATATTTTATGGGATATAGTGCTTATATATACAGAGCTTTTATCACGATTATTCATTAAATGCGCACTAGTTTTAGCCCTCTCAATAACCACCTAAAAGACCTTAAAATGCTTTGCCTGACATTTAAAAAGGTGCGTATTTCGGAGATGTTAACCATTTACAGCAAAATCATACGTGTGAATAATATGGACACAATTCCTGCATCAATATGCGTTATTTATTTCAGATATCTCACCAATCCCCTACTATAATGCTTTTCAAATTAATCATCACTTATCTGTACCATGACTGACCCATGCTGGCAAAATATACATAGATACATTTTAAAGCGATCAGAACCCTTCAAAACTTTTCATAGCGCTGTAACAAAGAATGGGATTCTCACTCTCAAACAAACGCAATATCCAGATTTGTTTACATTCATGTGTCGCCAGGTTGTTTCACAGCAATTATCAACAAGATCAGCCATAGCAATATGGAATCGAGTTTTACACCAGTGCAACGGTGGCCTTGAGCTAAAGGATCTATGTAATGGAGAACACTACTCAAAGCTGAGGCAATGTGGGCTGTCGCGAAATAAAGTCAGGGCGATTCAAGAGCTTCGGTTGTCGTTTATTAAGGATGAAATCAACATTTTCAAAGTGAAGAACCTCTCGCCGCAAGAAATAAAAAAGCTAGTGAGCAGCTTTTGGGGATTTGGCGAGTGGTCTGCAGAAATGCTTCTACTTTTTTATCAACGGAACTTAGACATATGGTCATGGAATGATTCCGCTCTCAAAAAAGGGGCAGAAAGAGCATTTGATGGATCACGAAAGAATCAAGAAAGTGTAATTGAGCTATTCAGGCCATATAGAAGCATATTATCTTTGCATGTATGGATGTCGCTGGAAAAACAAACAATTTAATAATTTATTAAAAATCTTACTTTGAGGACCAAAATTTGGCACTTAAATTTATATGCACCCATCAGGTTCCAACTGATGTACCAAGAGTTACAATTTATCTAAGTACCAACATACAGAAAAAATTATTACGAACATGCTCAAAAGCAACAATTTATATTGGCGATTAAAAATATTTTTGTGCTCTCGTTTTAAAAAACCTCCACTAACTGAATCACCACTAACATTGAAGACAACCATAACACCCCTACCCCTACCTTTAGAAATTATGACGAATACAAGTGCCGAGATTAAAAAACCAGAAACGTTCCACCATAGCCACGACACTTCGGGCAAAAAAACAGCAAGGGCAAGATTCGATAAGGCTCCTATCCAGAACCCTACTAGAGCACTTGCTTCGTCAACTTCAGTAATGAGCGTCGCGATGCAAATTAGTGCAAAGAGCGGACCATTAACCATAGATCCAATTTTATTCACCGCTTCCAGTACCGTGGGTGCGATCGAGGGCACTTGAAACGAAAACACTACAGACGCGCAGCCCCAAAAAAACGTAGACACTCGACCATAACTTAATAGGGTTTCTGATGTGACTTCACTCTGTAGATATGGCTTAATGAAATCCTCGACAGTAACAGCAGCTAAGCTATTTATGGACGAATCAATTGACGACATTGCGGCAGCTATAAGCCCAACTAAAACCAGTCCTACGAAACCTGGGGAGAAGTAATTCAATATAAAAACAGGGAAAACTAAATTGTAATTGGGTGTCCCGTCGACCATTAATGGAAGAGAGGGTATAAATTCCTTATCTAGTTGGGCGAGTGAAGCGAGCCCAAGACCCATTAGACAGTAAAGAAGTACTAGAGGAAATCTAAAAATCCCATTAAGCATCAGAACCTGCTTTGTCTCCTCTTCCGATCTAGAAGCCAAAATTCGTTGAGATTGACTTTGGTCACCACCGTAATAGGCAGCATACAAAAAAACACCCCCAAACAGCATTGGCCAAAAACCATAATCGTTGCCCGAAAAACCCCAATCGTTAGATAATGTCTCACTCCTGGCTGTCAAAAAAAAATCCCAAGCAATAGCATCGCCTAAAATAGCTAAAGCAAAAACAACGGCAGTTGTAAGAAGAAACAACTGTACGACATCGCTCATAATAATTGCGGACAGTCCCCCCAAGAGGTCATAAAAAATAGTGAGACCCATTAAAATAAACACGGCCAGCCAAAGGTCTATCTCAAGAAGAAAAGATAGAATTAGTGAGCTTCCGTAGACAGTGACGCCAGTGGCAATTGATCGAAAAAACAAGAAACATCCAGCCGCCGTCAGCCGACTCCTTCTGCCAATATTGTTTTCGACCACCTCATAAATCGAGGTCACTCCTTGACGCCTAGCTGGACCCAATATATAAAGCAATATTAACATAGCAATTGGAACTGCTAACTCGTACTGCAACCATATCAATCCACCTCCTAGTGAAAAACCCACGAAGGCTGGTGCTCCAAGCAAGCTATTTGTTGAACATTGCGTAGCAAGTGTAGATGCTGCAAGGGACCTAGACGAAAACTTCCTTCCTGCCAGAAAATAATCAGACGACGACTTTTGGCCTCGCCCAGTGATCAGGGCGATGGAGAACATACACAACAAATACACAAAGATAATTATCCAATCTAAATTTTGCAACTAAACACCATTTTAAAAGTCTTTAAAAATATTTTTTGCATCTCTACAGCTTAAACAGTAACTGAGGATAACACATCAAAAGGTCGAGAAATTTAATTTGGCTCAAAGAGCAGATCTAAAACGCTCCGATTGGTATCACTGGTTATTTACTGTCAACTTACTAATTACTGCGCGTTACCAGCTGGGAGAACTCCCCCCACAAACAAAATTTACCAATACTCGAAATAATCAAAACAATAATACAAAAGTGTATAGTCCAATATTTTTGACATTTGTTTAATTGTAACAAGAGGATTAATAAATCTTTAAACATTAGCAAGCCTTCTGTCGATCGCGCTTTAAGAAAGGGCTTGGTTTAATAATTAACATATAACTTCACAACTCGGACTTTAACCGTTAGCATACTCACCCGAATAAAGTGGATAGGCTGTGACGTTTTTAATTATTATCTTTAGGTGTTTTACATAAAATATGAAAAATATACCGGTAATGTCAGACAAGCTAGCAATAATGTTATCCCTGGCATGTGTTGCGCACTGTTTTCTGACTCCTTCCTTTGCCATACTTGCTTATGGGTTTTTCCCTTTTGCACTGGACAACGAGTTTATCCATGCACTTATTCTGTTGGTGGCGTTCCCGATAAGTTTATTTGCGCTCATTAAAGGGTACACTATTCACAAAACTATTGTAGCCGTTCCGATAGCATTATTTGGATTAGTTTGTCTTATAGTTGCAGTTATTTTAGGAGAGGCGATTCTTAGTGAGGCTGGGGAAAAAGGATTGACAGTGCTTGGATCTGTGTTTGTCGCCACTGCACATTACAAGAATTATCAAATTTGTAAAAATTCACACTGCTCATGCCATGAAAAATAAACCGCGATCTCAAGAGAATGAAACACTCGCAGTGCTAATCTTCGCTAAGATGCGTAGCTCGATCATACCAACCTACCCCATAAATTTATCACGGAGAACGAACAATGAAACCCGAAATCCATCCTAAGTACAGAGACGTGGTCTTCCATGACACTAGTGTTGATGAATATTTTATTATTGGCTCAACTCTAAGCACCAGCCAAACTATAGATTGGAAAGATGGTAAAACATACCCTTATTTCACAGTTGACACTTCATCAGCTTCCCACCCATTTTATACGGGAGCACAGCAAGTCGCAAAAGCAGAGGGTCGCGTGGCTAAATTCAATCAGCGGTTCAACACAATGTCTAAAGGCAAGCAACAAACTTAGTCATTTTAATTAGACACAAAAACAGCTGGTAGCTCTACAACACCTTTGTGGTTTTCGCCCCAAAGACGGCTACAAGCATTACCAATAAAATTTCGTAAAACAAAAAGGTAGTTATTTACACTAAATCACTCGCTGTCTTTCACCGACCACTTAGATCAGCGTCTGGAATTTTGTTCTTTAATATTCTGTCGATTATAGAAATTATTATTAACTCAAAGTACGACAAGTTGCTCGTTTTTCAAGAAACTTGGTACGAACTTTCAAGCCAATAGAGAGCAAGCTTTGGCATGTCACAATAATATGGTTAGCATTTTAAAATTAAGACGTCAAATCGCTATTTACAAATTTTTTTTTTGAAAATGACCAAACCGGTATTTTTCTCTGATTTATTGGGATATCCAATCAACAAATCTAGGTGCATAATGAACCCTGTAGGAATTACAATACCCCGTACAAAAGGAGAAAGTGTAAGGTTATGATTTAAATGATCTTGAGATTATGACGCAGCCGAACTCTGAACAACGATCTGAGACATCAGGCACCATACGCTGTCTATGTGGCGCTTGTTCAATAACTGTTGCTAATAACCAAGCAAGCTGTTACGTCCGGTGTGGATGCAATGACTGCCGTCAATTCGCTCAGTACGCACACTTAAAAGGCGGTGTTTCCCCCGTATCTCTGCCAAGACTTTTTTATTTTAAGTCAGATATATTAACTGTAGAGGGAAAGGAAAACATCAAAGGTTTAAAACTACGTGCCGGTGGTGCTTCTACTAGACTATGTTGCAAAAACTGTTACTCCGTATTAGCTGTTGATCATCCCGCTCATTGGGGTAATGTATTCCTCATGTTGCCAGATTATTGCAGTCATGATTGTGATTTGACACGACCTTTGAGTGCATATATCAATATGAGTGAATTTTATGCTGAGGAGGATCCAAAGTGGGAGCCTTATGTCCCCCTTTTTGAATCATTTAGATTTCGTCGTCAAAGGATGCAATATAATTTATTGCCAGATCGGATACCTTGGAGAGACTCATTTAAACCAAAAGGAATACGCCTCAGTGATTTAATAAAACAACTCAATACAGTCGAAATCCTTAATTTAAACGAAAGCAAAAAATCAATCCCGGACTTGGAAGAACAAATTGAGAATCTTAATAGAGACTTGCGGTCGTTAAAAAACCAATTGATACTAATGCGAGAGATAGCAGACGCATCGGAATTCAGCAAAAGTAAAGCTCAATCCGAACTGATTAGCCTGAGTGAAAAGCTATTACACTATGAAAAAAGATTTGGTGATACCAGAAGCTCTTAGCAAGAAAAAAGCAATTCACAAGGCTCGGACGAATTAAAATTCGTCAATAAAACTAATGGTATATATTGATCAGAAATACACGCCGTAAATTATAAATGAGGGGATTTTTTTTAGGAACTCCCATCACAAAATTAATACTCAGAATAATTATGATTGATCTTTTGAATCTACAGAGCGCTTTATTTTAAATGACTTACCGGAGACGTACTGATATGATTTTGATCACCCTCCTGACTTCTTTGCACTCACTTTTACGTTTTTTTTCTGTCCATACGAAAACTTTTTTCGACTGAGGATCAGTCAATGAGTAAAACTATGTACTCCAAAGAACAACAAGGTTTGAATTCAAACTCTCCCTGCATAAAACAATGCGACTATAATCCAGAATTGGAGATATGTAGTAGCTGTAAAAGAACAATCAAAGAAATTAGAGATTGGAGCAAAATGTCCGAAAAACAAAAACTATCGGTTTTACATCGAATTAGAAAATTAGATTGATTTATAGCTGTTAGTAAAATGTGAGCACATTTATTCAGTAAAAGCATCGCAATAAGAGAGACTTAACATGGCACTGATATACATTAAATCTGTACTTAAGTAGGATGAACGTGTGAGTTAAAACTACGTAAATAAAATGATTCAAATCTATCTTCTGAAAGAATTCGTTTTAAAGACAAAGCATAAAGGATCATAACGGAACTCTATTTTCTTCTCAGTGCATTGAACACACTAAAAGGAAAACTTCATGGATCTTCAAATCGCAGGGAAAACAGCTATCATGGCTGGAGGTAGTGCCGGCATGGGCCGAGCAACTGCCGAAAGGCTTGCGGAAGCCGGTGTAGAATTGTATATTTCCGCTCGCAGAGAAGAAAGACTCGTAAAGGCCGCTGATGAAATATCAAGTAAGTATCGGGTAAAAGTTACACCAATCGTTGCTGACTCATCTACTGAAGATGGCCGACATATCCTTTTTTCTACATGCCCGAACCCAGATATTTTATCAATAACCATAAAACCTCCTCCACCGAATGGGAATTTTCTAGATGTGACCCCGCAAATGTGGCGAGACTCAATCGAAACAGCCCTCATTGGACCAATTGAGATCATGCGACATTACATACCGGTTATGAAAAGGAAAAAGTGGGGTAGAATTGTAAATATTGCAACTTTTTCTGCGAAAAACCCCTTGGTTTGGCGACTGATGTCAGGACCCGCCCGGTCCGCCTTAATAAATTTTACGGCGAGCGTATCTCGGGAAATAGCCCAATATGGAGTAAACATCAATAATATTCTTCCCGGAATGTTTGCTACAGAGGGATCTCTGGAGAACACAGAAGCTTATGCTAAAGCCTTCAATATTAACCCAGATCCAGACTCAGTGGCAGAACATTTCAGTAAATACAACACTATACCAGCTGGCTTTGCTGGAATCGCAGATGATATGGCACCCATGGCGGCATTGCTCTGCAGCCCGCTATCTCGCTATATCGTCGGGCAAAACATAGTAATTGATGGCGGGCAACATCGATCTCTTTTTTAGCCTGTCTATGGACAAAGTATTCTCTTTAACCAGCGAAATCCTTTAAAAGCGATGCAAAATACTAAGCTCATATTAGCGAGATTATTTAGCCATCATTGGCTGAAGCAATATTTAGAGCACGATCAATATCCCCTATGATATCGTCGATATGCTCAATACCAACGGAGAGTCTTACTAAATCCTTACTTACACCGGCAAGAATCATCTCCTCGTCACTTAGTTGACGATGAGTTGTTGTTGCTGGATGACAAGCAAGTGTCTTAGCATCGCCAATATTAACGAGTCGCTTGATCAACTGTAGTGAGTCGATAAAAGTACCTCCAGCTGTCTCCCCACCGGCGATGCCAAAACTAACGATAGATGATGGTTTACCGCTACTTATTCTGATACTTAGATCATAATACTTATCATCCGGTAGACCAGCATAATTTACCCAGCTTACTGCAGAATGTGCAGCTAAATATTTGGCAACCGCTAATGCGTTATCAGCATGTCGCTCCATTCTTAATGGCAATGTCTCGAGACCTTGAAGAATTTGAAATGCATTAAACGGGGACAGCGCAGCACCCATATTCCGGAGGCTGACTACTCGCGCCCTGCCGATGTATGGAGCATCTAGTGCATCCACATAGACCACACCATGGTAAGACGGATCAGGAACATTAAATTGCGGGAAACGCGGATTATCACGCCATTTAAATTTTCCTGAATCAACAAGAATTCCACCTATCGTCGTCCCATGACCACCAATGTACTTGGTCAAGGAGTGAATCACAACATCTGCACCAAACTCAAAAGGCTTACAAAAATAGGGTGTCGCCACCGTATTGTCTACTAAAAGAGGTATTTCATTTCGATGAGCCATCGCAGCCAAAGCAGCGATATCAACGATATTACCGGCAGGATTTCCAATTGATTCGCAAAAGATACCCTTTGTGTTGTCATCAATTAGGGCTTCAAGTGCGGTAATATTGTCCCCTGGAGCCATTCTTACTTCGATACCTTGCTGTGGAAAAGTATGGGCAAAAAGATTATAAGTGCCACCATACAGTTGGCTGACACTAACGATGTTATCTCCAGCCTTGCAAAGGTTAGTTATTGACGCTGCAATTGCCGCCATCCCTGATGACATGCAGAGTGCTCCCATGCCACCTTCAGCAGCGGCTATACGCTGCTCTAGCACGTCACAGGTAGGATTCATTATCCTCGAGTATATATTACCGGGTTCAGCAAGATTAAATAAATCGGCTCCATGTTGTGTATCTCTGAAGCTAAATGAAGTTGTCTGGTAAATCGGCACTGCCACCGCATTAGTGGAAGGGTCATCGTTAAATCCAGAGTGAATAACCTTTGTCTCAAATTTCATTCTATTGCGCTCCTATTGACATTTTTTCTTCAGTTTCTTAGTGAAAATGTGAAAATTACCTTATCGCCTTACAGATAAATCGTGACTAATGCACGCCTCATCCCGAATAAAATGGGGAAATCTGATGGCTATATTTTTGAGAGCCAGAATCTCAGATGATCACCATTGATCTAGATTGCTGCTTAAAGAAGGGGGTTAAATCTAACAGGTGCCAACATCTTTTTAGCAGAATTTATAAAGCACCCGCAAGCTGAACAAATCGGTGCCTTAATATCATAGAAGATTAGTATCTTACTTAGCAAGTGATTAGTGTATCGTTCCCTAATATAGTAATTTTTAAAGTCCGAGAAATTGTCACAAATCTGAGATAGAATCGGGGGTAGTAAACTCGGGAATAAATCATATGGAAAATGGACATAATCGCGCGTTGGTCATTGGCGCCGGATTTGGCGGTTTATCTCTCGGCATACGTCTTCAAAGTCTCGGATTTGATACGACGATCGTCGAGAAACTTGATGCACCAGGCGGGCGAGCTTATGTTAAAAAAACAAAAGGATTTGTGTTCGACATGGGGCCGACTGTAATTACAGTTCCCCATTTTATTGAGGAGCTATTCGAACTCAAACGAGGGAAACATAATTTGAATAACCCCGATTTTCCATCTTGTGAACGTCTCTTAGCCAAAACAGCAACGCGGAGTGAAACTTCCAGATATGTAACTATTG
>OZSS01001601.1_pt1 | contig 10340 bp, 9 predicted proteins | sample 1779911 | NCBI WGS metagenome assembly OZSS01 (sample SAMEA2603589, study PRJEB24840) | metagenome | biome: Water; feature: Photic zone; material: Seawater sample | place: Mediterranean Sea | collected 2013-11-12 | depth 10 m | reverse complement strand
GAGATTGCCCGCCCAAATACCGGCGTAACGTTGGATTTTGCGCATGTGCTTTATGCGGATGAAATGCCGGCCTTTGCGGCCAGTTTGATTGCGCGGCATTCGAAGCTGCTTGGGGTTCATTTAAACGACGGCTATGGCAAATGGGATAATGGGTTGATGGTGGCGGCGGTACACCCGATCCAAACGGTTGAGCTTTTGGTTGAATTGCAACGTTTAAACTATCGCAACGCCTTGTATTTTGACACATTTCCCGACCATTCTGGCTTGGATCCTGTTGCCGAAGCCCAAAGCAATATTGCCGCAATTCACAAATTACTGCCTGTCGCTGCCCGTTTGGCCGATAATGCCGATTTGCAGCTGGCGATTGCCCAGCAAGATGCGCCCAACGCGATGCGCATTGTTCAGGGCAGCCTCTTCGCATGACACGGCTCTGCGTGCTTGGGGCCCTGCATTGGGATATTTTGGTGCAAGCGCCCAATTTACCGCGGCGCGATGAAACGGTGCGGGGCAGTGCCGTGGCATATAATTTTGGCGGTAAAGGCGGCAATCAGGCGGTTGCGGCGCAACGAAATGGCGCCAATACTTATTTTGTAGGCCGCCTCGGCCAAGATGGGTTTGGTGAAAATTTATTGCGTGTTTTGCAAGAGACTGGCTTGGATCTGTCGCAATTGCAGCAGGATCCGGGGGCCAGTGGGATGAGCGTGGCAATTCTGGAGGCGGGCGGCGAATACGGCGCGGTGATCGTCTCTGAAGCCAATTTGCGGATTGACGCGGCGCAATTGACGCTTGACGCAGAGACCGGCCTGCTTTTGCTGCAAAATGAAATTCCCGAGGCGGTCAATTTGGAAATTGCGCAACGTGCGCGCGCAAACGGCAGCGAGGTTTGGCTGAATGCGGCGCCAGCGCGCGAGATTGGGCCGGCGCTGATGGGCCAGCTCGATGTGGTGATTATGAATCGTGTCGAAGCGCAGTTCTATCAAACCTTTTTTTCCAAGCCGGCCCATCAGAGATTATCTAAAATCATAACCAAAGGGGCGGATGGGCTCGATTTGATTTTGCCTGATGGCGCCTGTCAAAGTTTTCCTGCTTTTGAGGTGCCATCTTTGTCTTCGCATGGGGCAGGGGATGTTTTTGTTGGCGCCTTGGCGGCGCAGCGGCTTGCGCAGATACCTTGGGAAACCGCGCTTAGATATGCGCAGGCTGCCGCGGCGCTGCACGTCGCCACACCGCGGCGTCAGCGTGCGGCGATCACCCCTGGCGACATCAACGCCCTTATGCAGAAGGGCGCGCGTTAGGCCGCGTTATCGTAAGCGATAAAAATTTCGGGCATTTTGCCCAAAAACCTTCGCCTGCTCGAGCGGCGTTGAATGCGCGGTAAGGCTTTGAGCTGTGCTAAGCCAAACGTCATATTCGCCCTTTAGGCGGCAGACCGGCCAGTCTGAGCCCCACATCACGCGATCAGGCCCAAAGCTTTGCAATATGTGATCGGAGAATGGTTTTAAATCGGCTTTTGTCCAGCCTTCGTGCGCTTCGGTGATTAAACCGGAGAATTTACAATATCCGCTGCTAATATTGGCCAGAGCGGTGATCCCCTCAGCCCATTCTGTGAACGCGTCTTGCCCGGCCATGGCATCGCGAATTTGCGGCTTCATACAATGGTCATAGACCGTTCTCATTTCAGGATACCGTTTCGCCAGCGATAAAAAATTTGGTAAATGTTGGGGAAATCCAAGTGCATCAAAGCTCAGATCAAGCTGGCAAATGCTTTCAAAGGCCCATTGGATATCCGCTCTGAGCATCCAATTGACATCGGGTATATCTTGGATCATTGGGCGCACCCCCAGAAACTTTGGATGCTGCGATAATCGTGCTAGCGTTTGGCGGTGGCTGGGGGTTTCAAAATCGACCCAGCCAACGACGCCCAAAATCGCATCGCATCCATCTGCCAAGCCCAGCATATATTCGGTTTCTTCCACACTGGGGGCCGCCTGAACCAGGATGGTGCCGCCAATATTGTGCCGGGTAAGGATCGGCAACAGGTCTTTTGGGGCATAGGCTCTGTTCAGCGTTGGGTTATCTTCGGGCATCCAGCCATAATCGCCGCGCAGGGGCTGCCAAAAATGTTGATGCGCATCAATGATCATCTGGGCCCTCCTGTTGGTGCATCTGGGTGCATCAGCCCGGCGGATTTTAAGCTGGTCCAAAGTTCGCTTGGAATATCACATTCCAAAGCCGCAATGTTTGAGCGCGTTTGCTCTGCGCTTTGGCCACCTGGAATCACCGCCACATGCGTATTGTGCAAGAGCGGAAACTGGAGCGCTGCGGCGATAAGAGGAACGTTAAATTGCGCGCAAATTACCTCGATTTTGGCAACTTTCTCCAGGATATCTACGGGGGCTGGATCATAGTTGTAATATGCGCCTGGCACGGCTCCGGTTGCCAAAATACCCGAATTATAAGGCCCCCCTGTAACGATGCCGATTCCGCGCGCTTCGCAGAGCGGTAAAAAGCTTTCCAAGGCCTCCTGCTCTAACAGCGTATAGCGCCCGGCCAATAAGAAGAGATCAAAATCACCCCGCTCGGCCAAGGTTTGGCATACTTCCCATTCATTCACACCGCCCCCAATGGCTTTGATGACGCCCTGATCGCGCAGTTCAAGCATCGCCGCATAGCCTTTTTCATCAAAAAAACTGTCGATCTTTGCATCTGAGGCCTGTTTTGATCCATGGGTGAAAACGCATAAGTCATGGACATATAAAATATCAATGCGGCTAACGCCAAGCCGCTCGAGCGAAAACTCTACCGAGCGCATGACCCCGTCATAAGAATAATCATAGTGTTCTTGGCGCTGGGGCACCTCGAACCATTTTCCCAGCCCCGTGCGCGCTTCAGGAGCGCAGGGTTTCATAATCCGCCCGACTTTGCTTGACAAAAGATACTGATCCCGCGGTTTATCGCGTAAAAAACCATTTAATCTGGTTTCGCTTAGGCCCAGCCCATAAAGGGGGGCTGTATCAAAATAGCGCATGCCGCTTTCCCAAGCTTGATCCAATGTTGCGCGCGCCTCAGAGTCAGAAATCGCTTTGTATAAATTCCCCAATGGCGCGGTGCCAAAGCCTAATTCGGTGAAATGCAGACCGCCGGTTTTATGCCGATCCCAGTGACGCGTGTTAAGCATATTGGTTCTCCTTGTTTGCCAGAAGCTTAGCGAGTTTTATTTTGCCTGCACAGATTTTAATGGCTAAGCTTTAGGCAACCAGTTCTTTTTGGAAGGCCGCAGGTATGATACGATTTTCTAGGCTGTTTCAAAAGCCCAAACCGGTGATTGCAATGGTGCATCTGGGGGCATTGCCTGGCAGCCCTCTTTATGATGCTGGCGCGGGGCTTGAGGGGCTTTTAAGCGCCGCGCGCGCCGATTTGATGGCGCTGCAAGCGGCTGGTGTTGATGCGGTGATGTTTGGTAATGAAAATGATCGCCCCTATGAGTTTAACGTGGATCCTGCCTCAACGGCTACGGCGGCCTATGTGATCGGGCAGTTGCGCGCCGAAATTACGGTGCCTTTTGGCGTGAATATGCTGTGGGATCCACGCGCTTCGGTGGCGCTAGGGGCGGCAACCGGCGCCGCGTTTATACGCGAGATTTTCACCGGCACCTATGCGTCTGATATGGGATTTTGGGCGCCAGATGCGGGTGATGCAATGCGTTATCGTGATCGCCTTGGGCGCTCGGATATGCTGATGTTGTTCAATATTTCGGCAGAGTTTGCGCATTCTCTTGATCAGCGCTCTTTGCCCGATCGTGCCCGCAGCGCCGTGTTTTCTTCGATTCCCGATGCGGTTTTGGTCAGCGGTCAAATCACCGGAGAGGCCGCCGCCCTATCCGATCTTGAGGCGGTGAAAGCCATTTTGCCCGACACTCCTGTTTTGGCCAATACAGGGGTAAAACACGAGACGGTGGCTGAAGTGCTTCGGGTGGCAGATGGCTGCATTGTCGGCTCTTCGTTAAAACACGATGGCGATACTTGGAACAGCGTTGATCCTGCACGGGCCTTAGATTTTATGGATCGCGTCAGAGTTTTAAGGGGGCGCATGTGAAAAATCGTATAAAACAGGATTTACAGGCCTTGATGCTGATGCCGGGCCTGTCGGGCTATGAAGAGCGTGTGGCAGGCTATCTGAAAAAGCAATTGCATGCGTTGGGGCTTTCAACGCGTAGTGATAGGTTGGGAAATCTATTGGTTCAGTTTCCAGGAAGCGGGCCCAAGGTGATGTTATTCACGCATATGGATCAATTAGGATTCGTGGTGCGCAAAATAGAAGTTGATGGGTTTTTGCGTGTTGAGCGTTTGGGCGGCGTGCCCGAGCGCGCATTGGCAGGGCAACCGGTCTTGGTCTGCGTTGGCGAGGGGCGCGATGTTGCTGGCGTTTTTGCAAATAAAAGCCATCATGCCACCTTGCCCGAAGAAAAGTACAAAGTTCTACCATATTCCGAGATGTATATCGATTTGGGACTCAGCTCGGCCGCCGACGTTAGGGCGGCAGGTATCAATATTGGCAGCCCGGTTGTTTATTTTCCCAAAACGCAGGCCTTAAACGCTGACCGTGTGGCTGGAACCAGCATTGATGATCGGGCTGGCTGCGCGGTGTTGTTAGAAGTTGTGCGGCATCTGGCCAAGCGCACAGCCGGACCGCCCGTGGATATTGTGTTCACCGTTCAAGAAGAATTTAACCTGCGCGGGGCTTTGCCCATGGCGCAACAGCTTTGCCCTGATATTGCAATCCAGCTTGATCTTATTTTAGCGACCGACACGCCCGATATGCAGGGGCGCGGCGATGTGGCTTTGGGCGCCGGCCCGACGATGAGCATGTTTTCCTTTCATGGGCGCGGCACGCTGAACGGGGTTATTCCACACCCAAGCTTGGTGGCGCTTTTTGATCGCGTTGCGCAGGAACTTTCGCTGCCTTTGCAGCGCAGCGCGCATATTGGCGCCTTAACTGACCTGTCTTATGTGCAGCTGGTGGGCGAAGGGGTGGCCGCTTTGGATCTGGGTTTTCCGATGCGATATTCACATTCGCCCTCTGAGCTGTGTGATCTAAATGATTTGGCGGGGTTGAGCAGGCTTTTGATCGCGGGTTTGCAGCGCATTGATCCAGCGTTTTCATTGCTGCGGGGAGAATAGCCTAATGCGCTATACATTAGGGATTGATATTGGCACCTACGAAACCAAAGGTGTTTTGGTTGATGAAGGCGGGCAAGTGATCGCGCAAGCGAGGCGCGCGCATAAAATGTTGGTGCCGCAACCTGGCTGGGCAGAACATGATCCCGAACAAGATTGGTGGGGCGATTTTTGTGTCGTCAGCCAAGCATTGTTGCAACAATCCGGAATTGATCCGATAGATATTCTTGCGGTTGCTTGCAGCGCGATTGGGCCCTGCATGCTGCCGGTGGATGCGCAGGGAAACCCGTTGATGAACGGGGTGCTTTATGGGGTGGATGCCCGCGCTGAACGCGAGGTGCGCGAGCTGACAGAGCGCATTGGTGAAGAGGTGATCCTTAGCCGCTGCGGAAATGCGCTGACCTCGCAATCTGTGGGGCCAAAAATTCTTTGGCTTAAGCGCAATCGAACTGATCTTTATCAACAAACCGCTCGGATTTTAACCTCAACCAGCTTTTTGGTGTATCGGCTCACAGGGCGCTATGTGATCGATCATTACACAGCTGCCAATTTTTCGCCGCTTTATGATGTGTCAACGCAATCGTGGATTGAGGATCTGGCAGATGATATCGTCGATTTGGAGAAATTGCCCGAGTTGCTCTGGTCAACCGATATTGCGGGTTATGTTAGCAAATCGGCCGCGCAGGGAACAGGGCTTGCCGAAGGCACTCCGGTCACGGCTGGCACTATAGATGCTGCGGCTGAAGCGGTTTCGGTTGGGGTGAATGCGCCAGGCGATATGATGGCGATGTATGGCTCAACCATATTTATTATTTTGCGCACCGCGCAGCGCGTCAGCGATCCGCGTTTGTGGTATGCGCCTTGGTTGTTTGAGGGCGAACATGCCTCTATGGCAGGGCTGGCCACCAGCGGAACGCTCACGCATTGGTTTCGCGACCAGTTTGCCAAAGATTTGGATTCCGAAGAGGCTTTTTCCCTATTGGCGCTAGAGGCGCAAGACTCGCCCCCTGGGGCGAAGGGTCTGCTGCTCTTGCCTTATTTTTCCGGTGAAAGGACGCCGATTCATGATGCCAATGCCAAGGGCAGTTTTTTTGGATTAAACCTTACCCATACGCGGGGGGATATGTATCGTGCCTTGATCGAGGGCATTGCCTATGGAACGCGCCATGTCACCGATACATTTTCTGAAATCGGGCATCCTCCGCACCGGTTATTGGCAGTTGGGGGGGGGACCAAGAATGCAGTTTGGCTTCAGGCCACGTCTGATATTTGCGGCTTGCGCCAGGAAGTGCGCAAAAACACGGTCGGGGCGAGTTATGGTGATGCGTTTCTGGCGGCTTTGGCGATTGGCCGAGTGAAGCGCAGCGATATTGAACATTGGAACCCAATAGCCGCGGATATCTGCGCGAATGCTGATCTGCGATATGATCATAACTTTCAAATATTTCGAGATCTTTATGACGCGACAAAAGCCATTATGAAGCGGCTGTAGCGGCCCCTAAAACCTTATGCTTTCTTTCTAGATTGAATGAATTGGGTTGCGCGTGCTGCGATGGAAAGGTTGTGCCGCCATAGCTGACGTGTTAGAGGCAACGCGCAGCGCGGAACCGTGCGGCTGGCTTGACTCGTCAAGCAATGGCGCTAACATGTTAGCATATCACATTGTGTGAACGGGTTTCTGAATTGATAAAGTCAGAGCCAAAAAAGTTGAAAACCATAGAGCCATCGCTAGGCTCTTTAGCGCAACGCACCTATTCTACGCTGCGTGATGCGATCATCAATCTGCAATTCAAACCCGGAGAGTTGATCCGAAAAAGTGAATTATGCGCCAGCTTGGGGGTGTCACGCTCGCCGATTTCTGAAGCCATAAGCCGGCTTGCTCAAGAGGGGCTTGTGGAGGTGTTTCCACAAGCGGGCACCTATGTGGCGCGTTTTTCTATGGATGAAATCAGGGAAGGGGCGTTTATTCGCGAGGCATTAGAGCTTGCCGCGATAGAACGGCTGGGCCGTCAAATTTCGCAGGAGCAGATCGTGCTATTGCGGCGCAATATCCGCATCCAAGAGGCGTTCGTGGCGGATGAGGATTTTCAAGGGTTTTACGGGTTAGATCGTGAATTCCATCAAATGCTTTTAGCATTTACCGGTTTTAAGAAATTGACATGGTTCGCAGAAACCGCGTGGGTGAATGTGGATCGCGCGCGCCAGCTTGTTCTGCCGGTGCCGGGGCGGGTTGCGGAAACCTTGACTGAACATCAGGCTATTTTTCAGGCCCTGCAACGGCGTAATCCAGCGGCTGCTCGCGCGGCGATGCAGGCGCATTTGGGCAGATTGATGTCCTTTTTGACGCCTTTGGAAAAAGAACATCCTGAATTCTTTTTAGAATAAACGGCGGCGACTGATGGCCGCGTTTGGAGCGCGGCCCTTAAGAGATTCCGAGGAAGTTTTCACTTCACCGCGCCGGCGGCCATGCCCTTGATGATAAACCGTTCAAGTACAATACCGATCACGATCAAGGGTAAAATCGCTGCGAATGACAGCGCGGCCATTGACCACCAAGAAATGCCTTGAGATCCGGTTTGGCTTGCTACCATTACGGGCAGGGTTTTGGCATGCGAAGAAGTGAGCAATGCTGCAAAGAAATATTCATTCCACGTCAAAACCAACGCAATGATGAACGAGGCCACCATGCCGGGCAAAGCGATAGGCAGAATAATCGTGACAAACGCGCCCCATATGGAAAGCCCATCCACCAGCGCTGCCTCTTCCAGTTCAACGGGGATTGAGCCAAACTGATCCCGCATAATCCAGATCACAATTGGTAAAACTGTAAGAGTATACAGCCCGATCAACCCAATACGTGTATCCAGCAAATCGAGTTCTTTGTATAAAACGAGGAAGGGTAGTGCCAAGACGACGGGTGGCAAAATCAATTGCGATAGAAAGAAAAACGAAATATCGGAATTGCGCATAAAACCAAAACGATAATTAAACCGGCTGAGGCCATAGGCGGTGCAGCTGCCTAAAATCACCGCCAAGGCTGAGGATCCGGTTGCTGCGATGGTTGAATTCCAAAATCGTTTTAAGAATTCTTCGCGTACAGTGCTTTCTTGGAATATGGTTTCAGGCGATAATCCCAGCGAGCGCATGCCAAGCCATTTTGGGGTGAAATCCCACCAAGGCACCAGATTGCCCTTCATGACATCGGGGGCTGCTTTGAAGCTGGTGGTCAGCGTCCAATAGATCGGAAACAAACAAATCACCGCCCACAGGATCAAAACCCCATAGATCACCGCCCGATTCACCATCCAACTGGGTCGGAAGGCCAAATCTGACTTGCTATCTTTGAATATTTGCGCGCTCATGTTTTAATATCTCGGCCGCATCCAGCGGTCTGCCAATTTCATTAAGATGGTCATCGCAATCACAATTATCACCAAATAAAAAATCGCCAAAAACGTGCCATAGCCCACATTTGAGCGGTCTCGATACTCGCGAAAGATAAAACTGGTGACGCTGTCTGTCGCGCCACCGGGCCCGCCGGAAGTGACATTGATAATCACATCAGCCAGTTTCAATTTGAAAATAATGCGGATTAAAATGGCGGTGATCGACACCGGCAGCATCAGTGGGAAGGTGATTTCCCAAAAGCGTTTCCAGGCCGGCGCGCCATCCACTTCCGCTGCCTCGTGCAATTCTCGTGGGATCGCTTGCAAGCCCGCAAGGATCATAATCATCATAAAGGGAATAAACGTCCAAGCGTCCATAATCATGATCATCGCCCGAGCGATTTCTCCCGAACCAAAAAAGGACGGACTGTCCCAGCCCAATTCGCGCGCAAGCCGTGAAATAGGGCCAAAGCGGATTTCCAGCATTGACTTGCCAATCATCCAACTGACCGCAACAGGTGACAGCATCAAAGGCAGTAAGAAGGCTACGCGAAAGAATTTTCGACCCCGAATTTCTGAATTCAGCAGCAGCGCAAGTGCGAAGGCGATGATATATTCCGGAATGATGGCCAATGTATAATAGACCATGTTTTTCAAAGCATTCCAGTAAAAGGGATCGCTCCACATTTGCCATACATTCTCAAGCCCGTTAAATTGCCGCCCATCTGGGGAGGCTAGATTCCAACTTGAAAAAGCGATGCCAAGCGCAAAGATGAGCGGAAATATCACCATTGAAACCACGAATAGCACCGCTGGCAAAATGAACAAACTGCGCTTTCCTTGCTCGCCCCGCAAGATCACTTGGCCCCAGCATAGGCATGTCGCCCAAAGCAAATAGGCATAGAGCGTGGGCCGCCATGTTTCAAAGCCGATCGATAAAATGGCGCGGTGATCCATCGTTTGAAGCAAAAGAACAACGCCCATCAGCGCCGCAGATCCCCAAATGATTGCACGGCCAAAGCGTTGCCGGCTGGCCGATATTTCATCGGGCATCACAATGTGTAAATAATCGCCTTCTGAGTTACTCACTGCTGCCCAAACCTGATTTTAGCTCGTTTACGCGGGCAGGGCGGATATATACGCCCTGCCCAATAACATAATGTTACAGACCAAGCGACGCTTTATACAGCTTAATCTGGCTATCGCGCCCGATTTGATCGGTGATCTTTTCCCAAGCTGCGGCGATTGCATCTGCGGTTTCTTGCGCAGATCCGTATTGGCCCGCATAGCCTTTTGCCAACTCATCTTCTGCAACGGAATAATATTGGAAGATCCCCGGAATACGCGGTTCGATGGCGGCGTTTGGATGGTTATAGCTATCTGCGTTTGATCCCAGATAATCCTCGATAAAGGCGCGGTCATAGCCCGCAGCTTCCCATTCATCATATTGGAAATGCGAGTTCCGATAAGGCTGAAAGCCCGATGGATAGGCGGACATCCAAAGCGAGATATCTTTGCCGCCCAAATGCGCCGCTGCGGACCAGGCCGCTTTGCGCTTTTTCTCATCGCCTGACACCCGCTTGGTGACGTAGACTCCCCAGCCCAGATAGGCCATATTTGGCGCCTCATTATAGGTGTCTTCCCAAGCGCCGCTAATCGAGTTATAAACGCGATCTGAGCCAGGATTCACGCCAAAACCTACGACATCTCCAACAACCGAGGTATCCGAGGTGCGTGCGTTCGATCCGATATCGCCCCACCACATCAACATTGAGCC
>OZSS01001598.1_pt1 | contig 10352 bp, 10 predicted proteins | sample 1779911 | NCBI WGS metagenome assembly OZSS01 (sample SAMEA2603589, study PRJEB24840) | metagenome | biome: Water; feature: Photic zone; material: Seawater sample | place: Mediterranean Sea | collected 2013-11-12 | depth 10 m | reverse complement strand
TTTTTTCCACTCATTCAATTTAATTCTAAAAAAAACTTTGTGTTTTTCGCACATATATTTTTCAGTATCTTTTGGTAGATATGTTTTTGAAATTTTAATTGGTGCTTTAGCTGCAACTTTTTTTGGTTTGCTTACAACTTTAGTTTTTGGTTTAGCAGCTTTTTTCTTTGCTTTAGTGGTCTTTGGCATAGGTCAATTTTGAGCTCCGGAGTATATTCAGCAAATTAGGGGTGTCAAGCAACCTGATTTAATATAAATATTTATAAATGAGCATTAACAGCAAAAATATAAATAATATTTTTTATATTTTTGTTACAGCTCATCTAATGTTCTGGACTTTAATTCCATCCCTTACGAATCATAATTTACCTCTTGATACCATTGAGGCTTTAGCTTGGGGAAGTAATTTAGATTGGGGATTTAACAAGCATCCACCCATGAGCGCTTTTTTTCCAGAGATTTTTTACCAAATTTTTGGTTCACAAGATTGGGCTTATTATTTACTCAGTCAAATCTTTGTAATTATTTCATTTTATTATGTCTTTAAGCTCTCCAAAGAAATCTTAAACAATAACTTATTAGGCTTAATTTCAGTTTTATTAATCGAAACTATTTATTTTTATAATTTTACTTCTCCAGAATTTAACGTAAACGTTTGCCAACTCCCATTCTGGTCCCTTACGGCTTATTATGCATGGAGAATATTTAATGGAAAAACCATTAAATTTTCTGACTGTTTTTTAGTTGGTCTATTTGCAGCTTTTGGTTTTTTATCGAAATACTTGTTTCTTTATCTTTTAGTGTCTATTGATTTGTTGTTTATTTATCTAATCTTCATCAAGAAAGATCGAAAATTTGATTTTAAATATTTGATAACAGCTGAAGTATTTTTGGTTGCTTTGGTGCCTCACTTTATTTGGCTTACTAACAATGAGTTTATTACAATTACTTATGGTCTTGCTAGAACTGGTTTAGAACAATCAAGCCTAATAAATCATATTCAATACCCTTTAATTTTTATCGGGAAACAAATTGGAATATTAATTCCTTTTTTGATTTTAACTTGGTTGTTAGTTCAAAAATTAAAATTTAAAATTAATATTAAAGATAAAAAATTACTCTTTCTATTATCCATAAATATTTTACCAATTCTGTTAATGTTTTTAACTTCCGTTATAGCTGGATCAAAAATTAGAACGATGTGGATGACTCCATTTTATTTATTTTTTGGGACTTTGTTTGTCTATATGCTTCAAAATCAAATCAATATAAAAAAATTAAAACCATTTGTGATTGGATTTATCTTCTTTTTCTTTTTGTCACCTGTACTTTATGCTTACGTATCAATTTCAAAGGATGATAAGAGAACAGATTATCTAGGAAAAGAAATTGCTATCAAAACTCAATATGCTTGGGATCAGCAATTTGATTCAAAAATAAATGTTGTTTTAGGAAATGAATGGAATGCTGGTAATTTATCTTATCATTTAAAATCAAGACCAGTTTGGGAGGGTTTTGTAGAGAGATCTAAACTAGATCAATTGAAAGATTATATGTGCCTTGATAATGTGTGTGTAGGCTCAAGATAGTTTATGAAAAAGTATACAATTTTAATTCCTATTTATAACGATAGAGAGTCGTTGACTAAATTAATTGAAAATATTAATGGAGAGCTAAATAGCGTAAATGCCGAAGTATCAATTTTAGTAATAAATGACGCCTCATCACAACAAATTGTAGATACTTATCCAAATCTAGAAAATATCCGCTCTTTTGAAATCATTAACATGAAACAAAACAGAGGACATGCAAGGTGTATTGCATCTGGATTAAAATATATTTATGAAAAAAAAGAATTTGATTATGTAATTCCAATGGATGGCGATGGAGAAGATAGACCTGAAGAGATTAAAAACTTCATTGAACTTTCTGAACAAGCAGGAGAACAATCTATAGTAGGAGAGAGAGTGAAGCGGTCAGAGGGATTATTATTTCAAATATGTTATAAATTTCACAAGTTTTTAACTTTAGCATTTACAGGTCAGTCAATTAAATTTGGAAATTATAGTTGTCTATCAAAATCAACAATTGAAAAAATGTTAAAGGAAAAGGCTACTTGGAGTAGCTTTTCTGGATCATTAAGAAAAGTAGAAAAAGATTTAGTATCTTCACCCTCTATTAGAGGTATTAGGTATTTTGGACCCTCACAAATGAGTTTTTTTAATTTATTAAAACATTCTCTGTCAATTATTAGTGTTTATAGAAAAACCGTCTTAATCCGTTCTGCTTTATTTATTGTTTTCTATATTTTGCTAATCAAAAGTAATGCCTCAGTTATTACCTCATTACCTTTAGTTTTGTTACTCATAATGATTTATTCAATTTCTAGTTTAGCTTTAAGAGAAAATATTGACGAATTTAATAATTGTTTAACAAATATTAATGATATTGAAAAAATAAAGTAATTTTAATAGCTTTTATTTATGAAAAACTTTTTTCGAAAAGTTGCATTTGGAATAGGACCTAAAGAGGAAGTTCCATCAGATCCTTTGAACTGGGCTTTAAATCAAGTTAATGAAATTCCAGATTTATCTTGGCAAGGTAAAATATATACTGAAAAAGAATTACGAAAACACTACAGAGATTATGTTTATAATGACAGAAAAGTTTTAAGAAAAAAATATAAAAATGATAAGAATTTATACAAAACTTACAAAGACTTACTAAGACACGAAACAGGACAGAAGTTTTGGGAGTCGTTAGAAATATCAATTAGACATAATGAAGGAATAAATAGTCAACACCCTGTGCTTGCAAAACTCTGGATGTTTTGGGGTAACTTTTTTGCAATCAGTGAAAAAGATATGCTGGCATATTATTCTACAGGTCCTTATCACCGAGAAATAATAAGACCAAACCTAAATCAGACTTTTGAAAAAATGGTTTATGATGCAACTACTTCATGGGCGATGATTCATCATTTGGATAATAGTGAAAGTGCAGGACCTAAAAGTGTTACTGCTAGTGATGAGTGGAGAAGAAGAAAAAAAAGACCAGCAACCATCAATGAAAACCATGCTAGAGAATTATTAGAACTTCATACAGTTTCTCCCAAAGCTGGTTATACACAAGAGGATGTTATTCAGCTTGCTTACATTATGACAGGCTGGCAACAAAGATGGAGCAAATCAAAACTTGAGACAGGGAATGTTTGGTTTAATAGTGAATATCATCAGCCAGGTAAAAAAAATGTTTTAGGAAAAGAATATAAAAGGGGCAAGAAAAGCTTAGCAGTAGTTATAAAAGATTTAGTAAATCATCCAAATTGTAGAGACTTTGTTGCAGATAGACTGTGTAAATTTTTAATTACTGATGAACCAACAAAGCAAATGAAACAACCTATTATTGATGCTTTTAAAAAGTCTGATGGATTTCTTCCTGAAATACATAAAGCAGCAATTAAAGTTGCATTTGAAAATAATAATAAATTCAAAAAATTCCAAACCCCTGAAAATTGGTTCATCCAGGTTGCTAAAATAGGAGATTTAGATTGGCCACCATCACATAAAACAATGGAGACATATGAATTAGGTTCAAGGCCATCAAAAAAACAAAGAACTCCAGAAAAAATCCTTAGAAGAATTGGCCATCACCCTTATAGAGCTAAACAGCCCAATGGTTGGTCAGATCTTTCACCTGATTGGATGTCCCCAGAGCTATTAATCAGAAGACTAGTTTATGCTGACAGAAGTTATAAATTTTCTAAACCAGAAAATGATAACAAGGAGTTTTATGAGAGGATTGTTACTAAGAATTTTGATCAACCAGATAAAATACTAAAATATCTATTTAAAAATATGGTAAATCGAAAAAGTGAAAGAAATGTGTTGTTATTCAATCACCCGGAGTTTTTAAAAGCATGAAGATAAATAGAAGAGATTTTTTAAAAACAACAGCATTAACATCATTGTATTTTGCTGGGTTTGGCGCACCAACGTTAGCTAGCAATGGTCCTAAAAAGAATTTAATAGTTATTATGTTACGAGGTGGCATGGATGGCTTATGTGCTATTCCAATTAAAGGAGATAAAAACTTTGAAAAACTCAGAAGTAAAATTAATCTTGATCGAACTTTAGCATTAACAACAGATTTTGACTTACACCCAGCTCTTAAGACATTTAAAAGACTTTGGGACGAAAATTTAAGTGCTGCCGTCCATGCAACAAATATTCCATACACAGGAAGATCTCACTTTGATGGCCAAAATCTAATGGAGTCAGGAGGGAAGGTACCTTACCAGGAAAAAACAGGTTGGCTTGGAAGAGGCATGAAAGTTGCTGGTCTAACAGGAAAAGGTTTGGCTCTTGCTTTACCTATGCCTTTACTTATTAGAGGGGTGCCCATGAATAATAATTACTTTCCGGTAGGTAAAAGACTCCCTAGCAGATCAACCTTAAGTCTTATTGAACAAGCCTATAAAGAACATGATGAAAAATTATTAGGTGAAAATTTAAATATAATTATGAATCGCGGTTTAAAAAACACTTCAAGTGACGATAGTTGGGTTCTTGCAAGTAATGCAGGTGTGGAACTATCAAAACCAAATGGGCCAAGAGTGGCTGTGTTCGAAGTAGATGGTTTTGATACTCATGCTGCACAAGGAGCAACAAATGGAGCACATGCAGATTGTCTTTCTGATTATGACAGAATAGTAAATGGTTTAAAACAATCAATGTCGAAAGAAGCATTTAATAATTCACTGATTGTAACATTAACGGAGTTTGGTAGAACTATTAAACAGAACAGCGGTAATGGAACCGAACATGGTTATGGCTCAGCTGTTTTAATGGCAGGCGGATTGGTTAAAAAGGCCCAAGTACACGCAGACTGGCCTGGTTTAAAAAGAAAAGAATTATTTGAAGGAAGAGATTTAAATTCTACTATCGATGCTAGATCTATTTATGCTTCTGCAATGTCGACTGTATTTGATTTAGATTTTAAAGATATCCAAAAAGATGTTTTCTGGGGAGAAAATTTACAAAATCTATCTGATAAATTATTCAAAATTTGAGACTGATTAATCAAAAATGAAAATAATTTTGTTTTTTATTTTTTTAATTTTACCAACGTTTGCCAACAGTTTTGATGAACACTATAAATTTGATCACTGGGCTTATGAAAGAATTATGTTTGGTAAAACTGAAAGTCGTGAAGAAGCAAAAAAACTTTTAGACAGTTATAAACTTAATAATCTTGAGGTAAGAGATACAAATAAACCTTATTTAGGACCTATAATAGATGGTCATTCACATCCAAGAAAATCCACCGGAAAAGCTTTAGATATAGGTACTGAGTATTTTATAGAAGATTTGCCAATGTTAACAAATAAGGCAAATGTTTTTATGTCTGTAATTATGGGAACTCCAAATACTTACAAATCAGAAGATAATTGGAATTATTATTATGATTTTGCAGCAGAGCATCAGAATGTTTTAACTAATTGTCATTCCAATTTTATTGGAATGGCAGCAAATAAAAAAAAATATAAGAACTCAGAAGTTAATAAAGAGTTTAAAGAAACTATTAAAAGATTTAAAAAAGGACAATGTTATGGATTGGGAGAAACTGGACTAGTTCACTATAATAAAAAGAAAAAAAATCCCCCTTATGGTGGGTATCAACCGCCATTAGATTTAGATCTTAAGCACCCAATTATTGATAAGGCGTTCGAATTTGTCAATGAACACCGTATGCCGATTAATTTACACCTGGAGCCTTTTCATGAAATAGATGGGATAGATAGATTAACAGAGTTTAAAAATTTTTATAAAAAAAAATGTGAGAAATACCCCAACGCAAAAATTGTGATAGCTCATACAGGAATGATGCCAACAAAAGACCTTGAAGAAATTTTTGATTATTGTCCTAATACATATACTGACTGGAAAATAGCATTTCATTGGTCTTCTCTTTGGGGCTTTGAGGATTTGCATATCCCAAATGATTATAGATTTAAATTACATGAGGTTTGGGCAAAATCGATGGAAAAATATTCCGATAGATATTTTTTTGGTTCTGATCATAAATTAGGTAAAAGCCCAGCACATGATGTTTTTGTTGAACACTATATGAAGCATGTTCGTTTGATGATTGGATCTTTAAGCCCAGATGTACAAGAAAAGATTGCATATAAAAATGCAGCTAAACTTTTTAAAATTAATCTTAATCAACCTTTAATTGTTGGCAAACAATAAAAAATGAAAAAAATTTTTTTAACTTTATTTGGCATATTTTTATGTTTATCTGCTGAAGCAAAAGTTAAATCTAAAGATATATCTTTTCCTAAACATTTTTATACAGATAAGATTAAATCATGCTCATATGTGGGTGGTGAGACTTTTAAATCTAAATATAAAAAAGCTAGAATTGAAAGCTTAATACGTTTAGATTGGATGAGTGAATGGGCGCTGGGTAATTCTAGAAGTGTAAATCACCTAAATCTAACTGGTCCAATGAGCTCGTTTGCAGTTGCTACCCATAATGCAATTGGTAATAATGATAAAACTGACATTGATGTTGCTAAAGGAATATTGACTAAAATAGCTAAAGCAAATGTTTTACTAGATACAATCGGTAAAGAAGAGTTAAAAAAGAAACCAAAATGTTGGAAAGATGGAAATCCCGAGGCACCTTGCTGGTATCATGCATATGAATTTGCACGGGATGCTTTTACAAATTATTTGCTGATAGCAATTTATCTTAAAGATTACTTAAGTGATAAAGAAATTAAAATTGTTAACAAGTATATTAAAAAAATGCATAAAAAATTTATTAAGCCTGAAGAATTTTTAGAGAAAGAAAAAGGATTTTATGCAATGGGAAACGGAGGAATTCCAAACTTAGCTTATGCTCATTGGACAAACAATAAAAAACTAGCAGCAAAAGAATTCAATTTTAGATTTAAAAATATAGAGGAAGTGTTTTATGATGATGGCTATATCAATAATAATTCTTTTAGAGGGTTTCGAGCCTTATGGTACCACTCTTATGGTTTAAATTCAGCTTTAGGATATGTCTACTTAGCTAATTTATGGGGAGCTGAAGTTCCAGACACAGTCATTAATAAAATTACTAAAGCAGCAGAAGTTTTAAATTTAGGGATAACTGATTATGAAAGTTTCTCTTCAAGAAAATACGATGGTGAGCAAAAAAACAATCAATATAAAAAACATAATGCTAGAAAGCATACTCATCAAGACGCTTTAGCTATTGATACTTTAATGGAAATAGTAACTGGAATAAAACTTGAAAAAGATATTACCTATTTAGCTAAAAGACCCATGTATGGAATAGACGATTTAATTGGATTTAATGCCAACTGTATAAAATGAAAAGTTTTTTTTTAATTATTGTTATATTTTTAACACACTTCACTCTGTCACATGCATCAAAATATGATGGAGCTTACACATATACTCATTTTTGTAAAGGTGAAGACAGTTCAAAGTATGATGGCAGCCAATTCATCATTGATGATGGGATACTTTCTAATAACAGAGGTGGTGCGGGCAGATGGATAATTAAGAAAAAATTTAAAGTCAGTGATGATGGCAAGCTAAAATTTAGAGGTAAAAGGAAAGATAAAAAATATTCTGTTAAAGGAAAATTTATAATCGAAGGTGATAAAATTAGCGGAAAATTTTTAGCAAAAAGATATTCAAAATCAGGTGATAGCTATAAAAAATGCGATATGGAATTTAAAAGAGTTGGAGGGGTACCTGAAAAAATATCTTTAGAAGATGATAGAGAAATGACAGAAATAACAATTTTATCAAAAAATACTAATGATGATATCACTTTATTAAATGATGAAGGTAAAGACCAAAAAGTAAGAGTTGAGCTTCGAAATTTAGAGTCAATTTCGAATGGTTTAATTGTAGTTGTTCCATCAAGTACACCTAATATGGAAGATGAGATTTATTATGAAAAACAAGTTAGTAAATTTAAATATGCTACAGCAATAGTTTATGGTGCTGAACCTAGATACCAAAAAAAGTTTACTGGGTCATACACGAGTTCAATGATTTTATATGATACCATATCCACAATTAATAAAGTTTCAGAAAAATTTGGTAAACCAAAAGAAGTAATTATCATGGGTTCATCTACTGGATCTTTAGCTGTTTTTAAATCAGGCTGGCAAGACTTAAGAGATAAATATCCAGCATTGAAATTAATATCAATGGGTTTTATGATTAATGCAGCTTGCCCAGATCAGTCTGATGCAAAGTACAATGATAATATTCAAATGTATGCAATTAATGGTAAGCAAGATGAATCAACACCACCATGGACTTGTAAAAATTTGAAAAACTCATCGAATAATCCCAATCTTCATCTTTTGACATATTCAGGAGGGCATCATTTTGAGAGTGCTATGTATCCACCTTCCAAATATGATATGAATAGTATGCATGCATTGCCAACATGTTCCCTAAACTATAAAGCTAATTTGCATCAGATTATCAAAAGGAGAGATGGTTCACTTGAATGGGATGGTGAAAAAAAAGGCTATAAAAAGAAACAAAAGAAATGGTTTAACAAACATTGTATAGATAAAGGAACTTTGCAGGGCTACGAAGAATATGGAGCCAAAAATTTCTGGGCAGATGTCAAATCAATTATAGTGGATAAAAAAGATGTAAAGTCCTTAAAAGGCTATACTAATTAAGACTTATATTCTTATTTTTGGCAGGGAGTAAAAATCAGCCGTATCAATTTTAGAAGAATACTGCCTTCGCATATTCCATTTTTTGTGAACACCAGCGCTTGCAACACTTAAAGTTGATCTTCCATATCGATGGTTAGTATTATCAATTGATCTCATTAAGCTATTAATTTTCTCATCTTTTTCAGAGGTAAATAAATTTGTTTTATCGCTAGCATTGGATAATCCTGTGAGCATCACCCCTGCTTTTTGATAACGATATCCATTTTTAAATATACTCCCAAGTATTGAAATTGCTGTCTTTACTGTTTCAATACTATTATTTGTTGCAATTGGAAAATCAATTGTCTTTGCAAACCATATAGCAAAGAAAAAGCAATCAGGAGTTACTAGTTTAATTGGGATTGATAATTTAGATCCTGTTCTTGAAAAAGTAGAAATTAATGATGTATAGGGTGTTGGTAGACAGTTAACAAAATTTTATCAAAAGAATGGAATTTATAATGCAAAACAACTTAAGAATAAATCTAATACGTGGATCAAAAAATGTTCAAACGTTTTAAGTTCAAGAACTGCAATGGAACTTAGAGGAGTACCATGTATTAGTTTAGAAACAACACAAACAAAGAGGAAGAGCTGTGTCGTTTCAAGATCGTTTGGAAAAAGAATTGAAAAATTTCAAGAATTAAAAGAAGCAGTTGCAAACTATTGCTTAAATGCATCTGAGAAAATTAGATCTGAATCTTTAGTTGCAAAAGCTATAACTGTATTTGTTAGAACAAGTCCTTTTCAAAGAAACTTTGGCTATTATTCAAATGCAAAAACAATTGATTTTCCAATTGCAACAAATAATAGTATTGAGACTGTTAAGACTGCAGTTAACATTTTAGAAAAGATTTTTAAAAATGGTTATCAATATCAAAAAGCAGGTGTCATGCTTACAGGATTACGTAGTGATGATGGTAGAAAAAATTTATTTTCATCTGAAAAAGATGAAAAGATAGATAGTTTAATGAGATCAATTGATAATACCAATTATAGATATGGTAGATCAACTTTAAGTCTTGCCAGTGCAGGAGTTCAAAAAAAATGGAATATGAGAAGGCAATATTCCTCTAAAATAGATACGGCTGATTTTTATTGTCTACCAACGATAAAAGCTACTTAGTAAAATGACAGTTTGGTTCTACAACTGTCCATGATGAAGTGCCGAAATTTCTTTTTAAAATATTTTCAAAGTTAAAAAGTATTTTTCTTTGATAATTATTAAGGGTGCTTTGATTAGCAGACCATTGTTTTAATCTTTGAACATTCTCATGATCTGGAAATCGAGTTACATAAGCATAGAGCCATCCCCAATTACTACTTGATCTAATATCTAAATCTTGAACTTTATAGTTCTTTGCTGGTCCTGGTGATTTCATCTCTTTTGCATATTTAAATACAATTTTATTAGTCTCTGTGAAATCTATAAAAAACTTAACGATGTTATGAAAATTTTTTCCCTTATAATCATATTCCCAAATGTTATAGCCTTGGTTTTCAGCAATAATTGCTATTCTGACAATGCGTTCATAGCTCTACCTTGGTAAAACATTGCCCTTCCTCCTCTTCTTGTTTCAAT
>OZSS01001597.1_pt1 | contig 10355 bp, 11 predicted proteins | sample 1779911 | NCBI WGS metagenome assembly OZSS01 (sample SAMEA2603589, study PRJEB24840) | metagenome | biome: Water; feature: Photic zone; material: Seawater sample | place: Mediterranean Sea | collected 2013-11-12 | depth 10 m | reverse complement strand
ATGGGGAACCTATTTAGGTGACGATGGACTGCGTCACGGTATCAAGGTGAAAACATCCTCCTTCAACCGCCATCATGTCAACTCTGCACTTGTGAGAGCAAAAGCCTGTGGCTATTATATTAACTCGATACTCGCACATCAGGAAGCTGCTCGCTACGGTTATGATGAAGCACTGATTCTGGATACCGATGGTTACGTTTCCGAAGGAGCAGGAGAGAATATCTTTATAGTAAGGAAAGGTAGCTTGATCACGACGGATTTATCTACTTGTTTGGAAGGTATTACTAGAGATACGGTCATTGCGTTAGCGAGAGAACTTGGCATCTGCATTTTGGAGAAAAGAATCACCCGTGATGAAATTTATACCGCAGAAGAAGCATTTTTCACAGGAACGGCCGCAGAAATTACTCCTATAGTCTCTCTGGATGATCGCGTAATAGGAACCGGTAAACGTGGGGTCATAACTGGGAAACTTCAGGACTCTTTCTTCAAAATTGTTAATGACAATAATAAGTCCTATAAAAAATGGCTAACTTATGTCAAGTAAGACTAATCCTATAGAGCAAAAGCCTCGTATATCAAAAAAAACTGCGGCGGTTGCATCTTGCCCTGATGAAGGTGATTCAAAATGGAACCACCATCCTAAAGTCTTTCTTAATCTGAGTCACGGCAACGAGGTAAAATGCCCCTATTGTGGAACATCATTTATCCGAGTGGTGAACGATAACTACTCATAGACCTTTTTAACCTATCGAGTTCAGCTTCTATTTTTAACTTTAGTATTTTCTCTTTCTTACTTTCTACTGCACGTGCTATCGTCAACTGTTCTATTGCGCCAACTTCATTTCCAATCGCCAGAAAACCTTTCGCAACAAAAAAGTGTGCCTTTGCTGCATTACCTTTCCGAAACTCCATAGAAGCTCTTTTTTTCCAAAACCAGTCATCTTTAGGATAAAGTTTTACTGCTTTTCGTGCGATTAACTCAAACTCTTTTACCTTTCCTAATGAATAAAGTACGCGTAACCGTAGCCTGTCTAGCCCTCTAAGAAGCCAATGTTCCGGAGCATCATGGTTAAAAAGCCTGACCAGCGAATCAGCCTTATCTAGTTTTCCTGTTTTTAAGAAAAATTTAATCTCAGTCATAGAAATAATATCTTCTACGGCTAAATTTAAGCTTCCACGAGAATCATTCTTTAGCTCATTTAACCTGTCAAGTAACCGTCCTGCTTCAACATACCTTTCATTGTTAAACGCATTCCAAAATTCATAAAAGGTTTTTTCCAGCTCTGAGTAAAAATTTGTTTTAACGGGTTTAATTTTATTTTTTATGAGTGTACCACGGAGAAAATTAAAGATTTTCTCATTCTCGTCAGTTACCAGAGGTATTGTGTTTTGTAATTTATTATTTATTCTTCCATTAATTCCTGCAAGCCTTTCGACAGTCAAGGGATGGGTTCGTAGCCAGGAAACTCCGGAACCTATTCCCTCAAGAAAACTTTGCTGTTGCATTCTGTTTAAGATCTTGATCATGTATTTTGGGCTTACAGATAGTATTTCCAAATATTTGATCCCTTTTTGATCAGCCTCATTTTCAGCGTGCCTAGAAAAACTCATCTGTTTTTTCAAAGCAAGCGTCTGTCCTAATGATAAGGTTCCAGCAGCAGCATCAGGCTCAGTAACTCCAAGAACTATGGCTGACAATAATGTCAACAACATAATATCCGACGAATCCTTTTGACTTTTATATAGACGGGAAAGATGACGCTGGGTTAAGTGAGCCAATTCATGGCAAAATACGGCCAAAAGTTCACGGTGGTCGTCTACACCTAAAATGAGCCCCTTATTAATGCCGATGAAATTTCCAGGTAAAGCAAAAGCGTTAAAGCTCGGATCGTCTATAAAAAACAGTCTGATTTTATTGGCTGCCTGAAAATCAGAATATTTCTGCTCCTCAATAAAAGCTTGATCAAGAAGAATTGGGCTTATCCTATTCATGATAAAATCTTCTAATTCTGGGTGATCAAAATAAGATGGAGACAATTTTATGCGAACGAAAACTTTCTTTCCGATGGCATACTCATCGTAAAGAGATATGTTGCCAGGTTCACTCCCCAGAGAGGGTAAAGATTCCGCATACGTAAGGTTTAAATAAGGCAACGCTATCAAAATATTTATTACAAGAGATGCAAATATACCTTTTAATCTGTGAGAGTGGCTAATCGTTAGGGTGAACATAAAAATGGATAGTAAAAAATTGAGTCATTTTAATAAGCACGGGGAAGCGCACATGGTAGATGTTGGTTCAAAGACTATAACCAATAGAAAGGCGATTGCCTCGGGCAAAATATTTATGAATAAACAAGCATTTGGAACTATCTTAGCAGGAAAAATAGAGAAAGGCGACGTGCTATCTGTGGCTAGGCTTGCTGCAATTCAAGGCTCAAAACAAACTAGTTTCTTAATTCCTCTTTGTCACCCTATTGCAATCTCCCACATTGATATTGAGTTCAAAAATTGTCCATCCTCCCTTTCGATAGAATTAGTCGTCACTTGCTTATCTGAAAGCAAGACTGGAGTTGAAATGGAGGCACTAACTGCTGCATCTATTGGCTTGCTCACCATATACGATATGGGAAAATCAATCGATAAAAACATGCGTATCGGAGAAATTTGCCTTCTCCTAAAAGACGGAGGTAAATCAGGTAGATGGGAGAGACCACAAGTTTTTTAAATATGTACTCGCAGAGTTTTTTGTTGGGATATCCCATACACTAAATTCGCAGTCCATTTTTTGTAGCGGCTGAGTCACACTTTGCATTATTCAAAATGCAAAGATTTACCTCAAGGCACCTTGTCTAAATGCCGTACCCTTAATTAATTTAAGTTTCGGAAGCGATTAAACCTAAAATTAATCTTAAGTGAATGTTCTAGAAATGATCATTCAAAAAAGACATCTCTTTTAGAAATTATCTTATTTGTGTCCGGTATTAGACCCGTCCATATATAAAAACTCTCAGCTGCCTGTTCAACTAGCATAGGAAAACCGTCCATTACATTGATACATCCATATTCCTTAGCAGCCTTTAAGAAACTCGTCAGTTCTTTAGCATAGAATAAATCAACTATAAGCTGTGCGTTTCTAAAATATTTTGGATTGATTAAAAAATCCTCCATTGAGACGCTTGAAGAGGTCGCGTTTACTATGATGTCGAATGAACCAGTATTTCCATAATCATTCAAAGTACTATCACCATTTAGATCATTCAATAGGTTAAATGACAAAAGGGGGCTATTAAACTGCTCTCTTAGTAACGCAATCTTTTCATAAGACCTATTTGAAATTGTAATGTTTGCGGGATGAACATCTAAGATTGGGCCTAGTATACCCTTAGTAGCCCCTCCCGCTCCTATGATAAGCAAGTTTTTTTTATGCAAGTTAAAATCATGAGGATAATTCATGGATTTGATAAAACCAGTTCCATCAGTATTGTCGAGAAAAATTTTTTCTTTTTTAATTGACACAGTGTTTGCACTTTGTGCGCGTATGGACCTTTCAGAAAGATCATAGCCTCTCAAAGTGCCGATTTTGTACATTGCTTCTTTAAGAGGTAATGTAACGTTGAATCCTCTATAACCTAATTCAATAAGACTATCTATACGAGACTCTAATTCAGATGAGTGTGTGCGAAACTTTTCGTACGATAGCTTGAGTTTAAATTCGTTTGCAAATTCGTGATGTAATTGTGGTGATTTTGAGTGGGAAATCGGGTCTCCAATAACGGCAAATTTTTCGCTCGATTGCATATTCAAGAACCCTTATCAATGTATTTTCTTTAAATTGAGCACTTCAACAAATGCTTTCAAAATTCCTTGAAAATCTCCGTTAGACATAAATACAACAGTATCTCCTCTACATACTTGCGATGATAATCTTTGAAGAATATTTTGGGCATTGCTCTCAATAAACACTTTTTGTCCAAGGTTGTTTAACGCCAACTTTACATCCCAGTTTACAGACCCATCATAAACATAAATAATATCGGCAGCCTCAAATGACTCAGCGAGTTGCTGCTTACCATGTCCGAGTTTTAAGCTGTTTGACCTTGGTTCAAAAACTACAATCAGCCTGGTTAATTTAGCAGTTCCCACTTTTTTTCTTGATGTATTTCTGAGAGCTTCGATAGTTTTTTTAATTGCAGTAGGGTGATGAGCAAAATCATCATAAATTTTTATGTCAGCAATATTTGCTATAAGTTCTAATCTACGTTTGACACCTTTGAATTCTTTAAAATACTTCACAGTTTGGTTAAAATTTACGCCAAATTCGGATACTATACCGTACGCCACTAAAAAATTACTTGCATTATGTTCACCAGAGATTGGGCTATCGACAAATCCTAGTTTGTTCGTACCATTGTAAATCTGAAAACTATTTTTTCCATTTTTATGAAGCCAGTCCAAACACAACTGTTGCTTATCGTTAAAGTGTTTAACCTTACTCCAAACTCCAAAAGATAAAACGTCGTCAAGAGCACTGCTTTTACGGTTAGAGTAGATTACAGTGTTTTGGTCAAGAGTTCTTATCCAGTGATGAAACTGCGTCTTAATCGCGCCTAAATCACCGAATATATCAGCGTGATCGAATTCAAGATTATTTAAAACAACATAATCAGCTGGATAATGTAAAAACTTTGAACGTTTATCAAAAAAAGAAGTATCGTATTCATCTGCCTCTATCACGAAGGGAGAATTTGATTTGCCAATTCTAGCTGATATTCCGAAGTTCATGGGGATTCCACCAATCAAGAAACCTGGTTCAATTCCGGCACATTCAAGAAGCCATGTTATTATCGACGACACCGTGGTTTTTCCATGAGTGCCCGCTACTGCTATAACAGGTCTGTCTTTTAAAATTTTCTTTGATAGAAATTCTGGGCCGGACATATAATTTTTCTTACCAGAAATTATTTTTTCTATTACAGGCATTCCTCGAGTCGCAACATTTCCAATTATCCATAAATCTGGATTGGTTCTCATATTGGCTGAATCAAAGCCTTTAATACATTCTATTTTATTTGCTTCTAATTGATCACTCATTGGCGGATAGTATTTCGCGTCACAACCAGAAACCTTAAACCCTAATTCTTTGGCCAAAACTGCAAGCCCAGCCATAAAAGTTCCACAAATTCCGATAATATGTATATGCATACTAGTATTTTACTTATAAGTAAGGCCTGTGATGACTAATTTTAAAGAAGACATATTGCAAATTACCACCAGATTAATAGTTGAAGAAGGGTTTGATTACTCAGAAGCCAAACAAAAGGCTGGAAGCATGCTGAAGCCTAATAAACGAAAAAAGACTAAACTAAATAGTTTTCCGACAAACCTGGAGATTGAAAAATCTGTAAAGGATTATCTTCAGATGTTTTATTGGGAAGATTTGAACAACAGGGTTAACGTTCTACGCGAAATAGCAATAAGTCTAATGAGAGAATTAAAAACTTTTGGACCTATTCTCATTGGTGAGTTAAGTAAGGATATAGCAACAGAATACACCATATTACGAATATGTGTTTTTTCCGACTCCTCAAAGGAGGTATTGATGCACTTTTTAGACATTAATGTCGATACTGTTGTTTTACAACTCAAACATCCTTTTCGTAGAAGTAGGGTTGAAGCGCTGGGTTGTCAATGGGAGGGCCACGAGGTGATAGTCTACTGTCTCAACCATAGCGATAAAAACCTGTGTTCTAAAGGAATATCGATAAATACCCTTCAACAAATAATTGAGAATGAAGTTAGGGGAAACAAATGAGAAGAAAAAGTCTTATTCTGGTCTTAATTTTTATTTTTTTTGTAGGGTTGTCTATAAATCTTCTTTTAACAACTAAAAAAACCACGAATATTTCCTGGATTGCCTCTGAGAGACTTACCGACATTAATGGAAGAATGCTTGAAATAAACAACGTTTCCGGGACAAGATATACTATTTTGAACTTTTGGGCGACTTGGTGTGCACCATGTGTTGAGGAGATGCCAATGCTTTCGAAGTTTTACAATAAAACAAAGATGGAGGGAATCTCGGTGATCGGGCTAGCTATTGATAATGAGAAGAACGTTAAGGAATTTTTACAGAAAATCAAAGTTGATCATCACCTCCTCGTCGCAGGAGCTGAGGGTACAAATATTATGGAGAAGATTGGACTAAATCCATCAAACTCCTTACCATTTACGATAATGTTTGATAAGAACTTTGATGTGCTAGAAATAAAATTAGGAAAATTAACGTTAAATGAGCTATTATATTGGGTAAATACTGCAGAAAGATAGATTTTGGTGGAAATAGAAAATTTTTTTCTTGTTCTTCATGGTCCCAATTTAAATAAACTGGGCGTCCGAGAACCTCATATCTACGGGTCGACCACCCTAGAAGAAATTGATGGAATACTACAAGACCTTGCCAGAAAAAATCAGGTCGGTTTGGAGTGTTTTCAGTCAAACCACGAAGGAGAATTAATTGACAAAATACATACAAGTTCGGACAGAGTTAACCTCAAGGGAATCATTATTAACGCCGGTGGTTACACTCACACGAGTATTGCTCTTAGAGATGCTTTATTGACAAAGGAAAATGTACCTATAGTTGAAGTACATTTAAGTAATATTTTCAAGAGAGAAAAGATCAGACATACATCGTTTATCGCTGGCGTTGCTGATTCAATTATTAGTGGATGCGGCCATTATGGTTACATCTATGGATTTCAATTTTTAATGCAAAAGATAAATGGATCTGAGAAAAGTTAAAAGTTTAATTGATCTGGTTTCTGAATCAGATATTTCTGAATTAGAAATATCTGAGGGGCCTGACAAAGTCAAAATTGTAAAATCTTCAAAGGTCATAAAAGAGACCAATATTAGGAAAAGGGAAGATCATTATGTTACGGACCGGAAAACAGATGAAGATAAAAAAGAAACAATATCAAGAGAAGGTGAGCAAGTAAACGATGGAAGCTTTACAATTCTCTCACCAATGGTTGGGACGTTTTATAGGGCTCCATCCCCTAATTCGAAGCCCTTTGTCTCCGTTGGGGATGAAATCAAGGAAGGTCAAACTCTTTGTGTCGTAGAGGCTATGAAATTGATGAACGAAATTCCCTCTGACAAAAACGGGATTATTCGCGAAGTGCTAGTAGAGAACGGACAGCCTGTCGAATATGGACAAATACTTTTCCGAATAGGCTAACGATGCCTTGTTTTAACAAGATATTAATTGCGAACCGGGGTGAAATTGCTTTGAGAGTCCAACGAGCATGCAGAGAATTAGGAATTAAGACCGTTGCAGTTTACTCCACCGCAGATGTTGATGCTAAATACGTGAAACTGGCTGATGAAGCTGTTTGTATCGGCCCTCCTTCTCCTAGAGAAAGCTATTTGAACATCCCAGCTATAATTGCGGCTGCAGAAGTTACAGGAGCTGAGGCAATTCATCCTGGTTATGGATTTCTCTCGGAGAATGCTGATTTTGCTGAGCAGGTTTTGAAAAGCGATTTTGTATTTATTGGCCCCCCTCCAGGAGTTATCAGACTGATGGGAGATAAAATAACAGCAAAAACGGAAATGCTTAATAAGGGCGTTCCTTGTGTCCCCGGGTATGCGAAAAACCTTCCCGATGACGAACGGGAGTTATTAAATATTGCTAGGGATGTTGGTTTTCCAGTTATGCTGAAAGCAGCTGCGGGTGGAGGAGGAAGAGGCATGAAAGTTGTTAGTAAGGAAGAGGACTTGGTAAAGACCCTTCAAATAACTAGAAGCGAAGCAAAGCTGGCATTCGGCAATGCCGAAGTTTATCTTGAAAAATTTCTACAAAATCCACGACATATCGAAATTCAAATTTTAGCTGACATGCATGGTCATTGCATCCACCTTGGGGAAAGAGACTGTTCTTTGCAACGAAGGCATCAAAAAGTGATTGAAGAAACTCCTGCTTGTGTAATTGGTCCGGAAGAGAGGGAAAAAATTGGATCGATTTGTACCAAAGCATGTAAGCAACTAGGGTATGTAGGAGCGGGAACCATTGAGTTTCTTTTTGAGAATGGTAAATTTTATTTTATCGAAATGAACACAAGAATACAGGTAGAGCACGGAGTTACGGAGGCTGTGACGGGGATAGATTTGGTCAGAGAGCAAATATTAATTGCGTCAGGAGAGCAGCTAGGAATTTCCCAGGATGAGGTTTTATTAAGTGGTCACGCCATCCAATGCAGGATTAACGCTGAGGATCCCAAATCTTTTATCCCTTCCCCTGGAAAAATAACCAACTGGCATGCCCCGGGTGGATTTGGAGTTAGAGTGGACTCTCACGTTTATGTGAATTACACAGTTCCTCCTAACTACGACTCATTGATTGGGAAAATTATCGTATACGGAAATAACAGAGAGCAGGCAATATCTAAAATGCAAGTAGCTCTTTCGGAAACAATCGTGGAGGGTATTAACACGAATATATCTATGCACAGGGAATTACTGAATGATGAACATTTCATTTCGGGTGATTTCAGCATTAATTTCCTTGAAGATAAATTCATGTAACCTGATTTTCCTATGTTAAAAAAAATCATTTTTCAGGTGGATTATCTAGGAATAAATCAAATAGAACAAGAAATTCTTTTCTCGTTGATCTCTGACAAATTAATTGCGATTGGATGCCTGTCTGTGTCGAATATCTCTGAAAACAAAGAGCTGCATCAGCCATTACAACAAATAGAAGTTATCGTAGATGGAAAAATACACATTAACCAGGTGAAAAAATGTTTTGAGCCACTTGCGAGAATCACGGATTTCGATGAACTAACACTGATAAATACTACAAACTGGGTAGAATCATATAAAGATACAGTTAAACCGGTTGTTATAAATAATAGCTTTTTCATCGCTCCAGACTGGATTGACGTACCTCAAAATAGCAAACAACTGTCTGTTATTCGTATTAATCCGGGCATGGCCTTCGGTACTGGATTACACCCAACGACACAGATGTGTCTCCAGTTGATATCTAGCTTGCCGTTGTCAAATAAAAATGTGATAGACCTTGGTTGCGGAAGCGGTATTCTGGGGATTGCATGTGCCAAAAGAGGCGCGAAAAGCGTAACATTCGTTGATAATGATTTTGTTGCTTTAGGGATCACAAGAGAAAACATAATAAAAAACAGTTGTCAGGAAGTCGACCACAAAATAACATCCGCTTTGACCAGAAATACAAAAAAAGCAGACTATATTTTTGCTAACATATTACTTAATCCACTAAAGAACATGGCTAAGACAATCAGCTCCAAGGTTAAGAGCACAGGACAGATTTTTCTCAGCGGAATCTTAATTGATCAGGTTGAAAGTTTGCTGAAATCATACGAGGAACATACTGAGAAGAAATTAATTAAGATAGTTGAGTTGCATATGAAACAGTGGGCGTGTGTGCAAATTACTTACGAGTAAAAAATTTTATGGGTAAATCAATTCAAGTTAGCGGTTCAATAGCCTTTGATACTATTTTGCAATTTCAAGGAAACTTTAAAGAAAATCTGGAACATGAGTCGGATAGCGCTTTAAGTTTATCTTTTTTTTGCCCTGAAATGAAAAGAGAATTTGGTGGATGTGCGGCTAATATTGCGTATAATTTGAGACTTCTCAATCAAGATTGTATTTTATTAGGTTCAGTCGGTTCTGATGGAAAAGAATATTTAAAAAAAATTAACGAATCTGGTGTAAACACTGATTTTTGTGAAATTAATGATGGACTTTTTACTGCTCAGGCAATTATTACAACCGATGCTAACGGTAATCAATTAACTAGTTTTCATCCTGGGGCTATGGGATCCGCTGGAAGAATAGGTATTTCTGATGTGATTACAAGCTTCGGGATTGTTTCTCCAAACAGTTATAATGCGATGATTCGTCACGCAAAGGAATTTAGGGAAAAAAATATACCGTTTATTTTTGATCCTGGACAGGCTTTGCCGATGTTTTCCAAAGAAGATATCTGTCAATTTATCAATTTATCATCCTGGGTGGCGGTAAATGAGCATGAGAGCGAAATGTTGTGTGATATTTTGGGTGATAGTCTGGTATCAATCGCCGAGCGTTTAACTGGACATGAGACTAGTTCTCTGATACAGACCTTAGGAAATAGAGGTGTCAATGTATTTATTGGTAAAGAACAATTTTCTCTACCCGCGCTGAAAACAACTAATGAGATTGACCCCACAGGTTGTGGTGATGCATTCAGAGCAGGTTTACTTTATGGGTTAAATAACCGGAAAAGCATTCAAGATTCGGTAAAATTTGGTAATGCTATGGGA
>OZSS01001594.1_pt1 | contig 10367 bp, 6 predicted proteins | sample 1779911 | NCBI WGS metagenome assembly OZSS01 (sample SAMEA2603589, study PRJEB24840) | metagenome | biome: Water; feature: Photic zone; material: Seawater sample | place: Mediterranean Sea | collected 2013-11-12 | depth 10 m | reverse complement strand
GGATATGGGGCGGCAAAGCTGACCCTTCTCTTGCCCACCCCCTTATTGGTGAAGTGCGTCATGAAAATCGATTCTCCGGTAAGGGCACGTTTGCCCACATCCAGCAATTTTCCAAACAATCCCTGATTGGGTTGGGAACCATCGCCCATCTTTGCTTCAAAAGTGATCTCTTCTTCCATGTAATTCATGGCACCCGCTTCCGCGACCACCGTCTCACCGGGATCCAATTCGATTTCGACGATTTGCATATCGTCGCCAATCAATTCGTAATCTATTTCATGACTATTCATTGTATATCCTATTTTTAGGAGTTCATTGCTTCTTTTTCGAGGGGAGTTGCGATAGCATCATTCCGCCAAACATCAGAAGACAACCCAAAAATTCACGCTCCGATAAGATTTCGGTAAAAAAGAGCCAACCCGCAAGCACAGCAAAAACCGCTTCCAAAGTTAGGATGATCGCCGCCCGACTGGGATCGACCCGTTTCTGAGCAATAACCTGCAAGGTGAAAGCAATTCCCACCGAAACCACTCCGGCATAAAGAATGGCCCCTGAAGCTTGCATCACCTGATTTATGCTAACGGTTTCGAACATTAGGCTGAGAATTAAATTCAAGCCCGCACAAACCAAGTATTGAACCAAGGCAAGCCTAAGAGGATCAAGATTGTGTTTATTTGCGGATCCAATGACTTGTACATGAACCGCCCAGAAGATTGCACCCAGCAAAACCAGTGATTCCCCCCACCCCATGGAAAAATCGTCCTTTACACAAAGAAAATAGAGTCCTAGCACCGCAAGCAAAGCTCCACCTATGGTCCATTTATCGATTTTCTGTCGGAGACATAGCCCGAGAATGGGGACGATCACCACATACAGTCCGGTAATAAAACCGGCCTTGCCCACCGTGGTATATTGAATACCCACCTGCTGAAGAGTCGCTCCCCCAAAGAGCGCAAAACCGGCAAGTATCGAAAACTTCCAAAAGGATGGATTGAGTTCACTGGAACCACTCTCTTTTTTCCTCAAGAAAAATATTAGCGGCAGAAGGGAAAAAGCTCCCACCAAAAAACGGCATACATTAAAAGCATAGGGGCCCAAGTGATCCATCCCCATCCGCTGGGCCACAAACCCAAAACCCCAAATCAGGGCGGTTATAAGAAGAATTAAATTTGCCTGGAACTGGTTCACAGTGAACTCGTAACTTTAGCTTTGCGGAAGGATGGTCTTTCTACCTTCCCGAAGAGACCGGCTCGACCCTGAAATGATGAAGGACATTTTGAATCAAAGCACTCAAATTCCGATCATAATACATAGACCATGCAGTGGCAATGGATCCGGTGTGAAAAACACGCCCGCCCTCCGGTCTTTCCCAGTAAATGATTTCCGCAATGGTTGTTTCGTCTCCCTCTCTCTTGCGGTGTCCCTCCGCATTAAAATCTAGAACCCTTCTTTCGCTCTGACTACTGGCGATGGTAAAGATTCCCTCCGGTTCAATCAGTCCCTTTAAAACCGGATTTTTTGTGGCCCGCAATAACGTCGAAAGACGCACATCGTATTCGTGCCCGACCGCGCCTTTGTTGGTATTGGTGAACCCAAAAGGATCTCCCCTTTTGAGATCGATAGGATTCGGCGTGTTGAAGAGAAAGTGATCCGGAGCATCGACTTGGTAGTTCGCAAAATTTGCACCGCCCCACCCGATGCATTCCAAACCAACCAGTTTCCAGGCTGGGTATCCGCAAAAGCGCATCAGGCTTCCGCGTTTGAAATCATGGCTATGGTAGAGCTCTCCCACTTTGGCCAATTTCCTTCCCCCAATTCCACCGCCAAATTTGCGGCACTCCATGACTTCGCCCGTCTCATCGAAGCTCACTCGCCAAAACATGGTGTTACCGGACATGACCACGGCTGCACCACCCCCCTTGAGGTAATCGTCCAGTCCGTCATAAGCCCGGGCGGACCAATACTCACTATGTCCGTTCACCAGGACCGCTTTATATCCATTCAAGATCTGCGGATTGCGGTCAAGATCACGGTCCGTGATGACATCGTACTTGTATCCATATTTATCGAGCCAAAGATGCAGAAAGCGCTCGCCGCGGAGCAGATGGCTGTAGCCTTCACCGATATAGGTCTTGTTGGGGTCGCCCGCCGGCCAAGGTACTTTCAAGCCAACCTTGTAAGTCGGTTGCCCGTTGCGGTGGTCACTGTAGAAACTGTACTTGGGAGCCCTGGGATGGCTGTTGTCCAATCCACCCGTACCCATATTGATCAAGCCCTTCCCATGGTTCACGGGAAAGGGAACCGAGTTGTAGGCCAACCAGGTATTCGAAGAGACAAGCACTAGGAGCGGAGCCTTTGGTTTGGACTCGGGACGCCTTACGATGAAGGAGGTGTGGTATCTCATGGGCTTACCCTTCAACTTAAAGTCGAACCGTCCGGCGTAGACACCCGACTTGGCATCAAAGGGAACACGAAAACGGTGGTTCACCATCCAACGGGCATTGTATATTTCGTCGGACGCCAGACGGAGTCCGTGCCCGCGTTTCTTATCCTTGGTCGGATCGTACTGCGAATCGTGTCGGTTGACCGAAGAGGCATTGAAGCTTGGTCCCCCGATCATCCAGGTTCCCTGGTTAATGATGCGAGCATCCCGCCCGAACTCGCTTGCATCGGCAACTTGCACACCTCGCTCCTCGGTGAACGGCCAACAGGCCAGCAATCGATCTTTCTTTGGAACGCTTAACCCACGATCGGCAAAGCGTTTCCTTACCTGATCTTCATTCAGCGCCCGATCGTAGATGGCACACATTGCAATGTCCCCGTTATAGAAATTCACTGCTTTGCCCTCTTCTCCATAAGCCCCAATTCGCAAGGCGGTCTTACCGGGCCGAACCGCACTGACAAATACAGATTCGGCCACAAGTTTCCCATCGACAAAGATACGCTTTTTCTTTCCATCCCAACTACCGATTAGGTGATGCCATCGGTGTGCCTTGATCAGTCCTGACTTGGTTTGCTGGCTGTCAACCGGATCGTGGGTTCCGCCGGAACCGGTCCCAAACACGATCTTGCCATCGCTTAGAAACAAACCGACCCCGCAATGCTCAGGATAATCGTGCTGGGTGACCAAACCCTGCCAACCGGCCAACTGAAACGGACGTATCCAGCACTCCAAGGTCAAACCGGACAAGCTTCGCTCAGCCGGTAAGGCCTTGTCGATGTGCAAGTAGGAACCGGGGTAAATAGGTTGGGTTTGAGGCTGTTCGACCTCAAAGGATTGTAACACTGGATCCTTGTCACGGTACTCCGGATCGGCTCCCAATTTAACCACCGAAAAATTGTAAGGAACGGTACTGCTCACCCGGAACTCAATCTCCTCGCCAGCGGCTATGCTTTTCTGAGCATAGGCATGCAAGCCAGGCAAATCGATCGCATGATGGGGTGGAATCTCCGCAGCCTCGGACTTGGGTATGCCAAGGCAGGTGAAGGGAAGAAGACCGTTGATCCACAAAGTATATGAGAAGCTGTTTTTCAGATCTTGAGTGGCCCGGGGTGATTGATCGCCGTAGCGTTTTCGGATGCTCCTGGCATTTCGGCATGGGGGTTTCTCGTCTTTGCTTTTCCGGGCGGCAAAATTTTTCCTTTTTCAATACGAGGAGGATCATGACGATTGGGAGTCGGGTTGGCAGGGATGGAATCCCCCGTTTGCTCAGTCCATTTTGCAAGGAGCCCACGGGCCTGTTTCAGTGCCTTGGCGTGCTTTTTATCTTCGATCAGATTGCTTAACTGGTGGGGATCATCCTTAACCTGAAAGAGTTCTTCGGGAGGGCAAGGATTCGCGAACACTTGTTGCTGGTCCAGCTGAGTCTTGCCCGCGGCATGAGCTTTCCACAGTTCTTCCCCGGCCGGGTAATGATCATCTGATTCGTAACAAAGGTTGGGCTGATTAGGGTAATTATTCTTAATGTACAGGTAATCTCCAAAGCGAACCATACGCTCATGATTTCTGTAAACATGCCAATTATGTTCAGCAAATACCACTTCCCTTATGCGTGTCTCTGGTTTTTTTAAAATAGGCAGAAAGCTTCGGCCCTGAACGCACTCGAGAGACTTTATCCCGGCAAGCTCCAGGCAGGTCGCACTCAGGTCAATCACGCTAATCAAACTCTGGGTAGCCGAAGGACTTTTAATGACCTCAGGAAAATGGACCACCCATGGCGTCTTGATTCCGCTGTCGTACATACGAGATTTGCAACGGGGAAAAGGACGGCCATTATCTGCAGCGACCACGATCATGGTATTTTCAAGTACACCTTGTTTCTTAAGCTCGGCAGTCACCAGTCCGATGTAATAATCAAAGCGACTGACCTCATGATAGTATCCCGTCAAGTCCTCACGAGTAACCGGTGTATCCACCAAGTATGGAGGGATAATCACATCCTTAGGATCATACTTGGGGGCTTCTTTGGTAATGCTCCAGGTGCGATGGGCATCGGTCGAAGCAAACCAAAAGAAAAAAGGTTTATCTTTGGGGCGGTCCTTTACATGATTGACCCAATCCTCTTCCTTCCCGGGACCTCCACCGCCGGTGATTCGGTCGAAGGCTCTGTCCTTATTTCCAAACATATGATTCTTACCCGAGAGAACAGTATAGTATCCGGCCTCGCGTAAAAGTTCAGGAAAGCGAACTTGTTTCAGAGGTAAACGAACATGCAATTCAGGAGCTCCAGTATTATGGGGATAACGGCCCGTGATGATACTGCATCGGGATGGGCTGCAACTACTTGTGGTAAGATAAGCATTATCAAAACGCATTCCATTCGCAGCCAGCGAATCAATATGTGGGGTTTTGATCACGGGGTGGCCGTAACATCCGAAATCATCCTGCGATACATCATCGGCAATAAAGAAGACCATATTGGGTCTATCTGGTGAGGAGAGCAGATGGAAAGAAAGGAAGAGAAATAATCCAACAAACTTAAATTTCATAGTCTTTGAGGGAAAACATCTTTTCCTTTGTGGTCGAGATGCAATCCCAAGCTTTTAGTAATTATTATTTGATTGGCTGAACGCCATTTAGATAGACGACATTGTACCCACCATCCTGGTTTTCATCCGTCCAACCATCGAAAGAATTTTTCGAGAGATAAAAGCGGCATTGGTCTCCCTTTTTAGGCTGAGGGTGGTAAGACTGACCTCCAGGTGGTGGCAGGCCAATTCCCTTCCATGCACGACTCCAATAACGAACATATACCAAATTTTCTAAAATCTTCCCTTTCTCCACCTTCTCGATTTTCACTTCCGCAACCTTATGATCATATTCGTAACCGCTTACCAATGGAATCCCCTCCCGCCCCTTGTTAGAATAAACTGACTGCACCTTACCCACAACAATATGTGTTGCGATTTTCTCTAACTGGACCCTTGAAGAGGGAGCTTTTACAGCATACAGGAAATGAATGGAACCAAAGAAAAATACAGTAAGAATGAATGAATATAAAATGGTATTCCTACGATTTAATACTTTCACTTACTCAAAAGTTTCGCCATCGCTTCCCCCATAGCCAATCCAACATTCATGTAGGTCTTGGCATTACCTCCGTAATGAGCATTGGAAGAAGATCCCATGCTTATTGGATTGGTGTAAACGACCGCGGCATCTTCCTTGTGAGAATCTCCAAAAGCAAACATCCCATCGATAATAAGCTTTTCATTTCCGATCGCAGAGTCTTTGTTCGTCTGGCCAAGGGTGGCTACCACCATCTTGGCCTTAGGGGCATTGAAGTCTTTTCTGAGCGCCTTGAAGAGTTGGTTCAAGTTCTTTTCGTAGGTCGCGGAATGAGCGGCGTTATAGCGGTCCTTATCCCCCTGCCACCATAGAAATCCCGCGATCTCATACTTTTTTGCGCCCGGGTAGTGCTTGTCCAATTCGGACAAAACCTTTTTGGCTCGGGCCACATCCCCCAAGTACTGCAGCCCCGCATGCCAGTTGTGACTGGGAGGTGCAGGCACCTCGCCTTTGGTCCAACTTGGATAACGAACCTCATCCTTGTGAGCGGGCGTCATCAAGGTAATCTCTTTGCCGGTCTTCTTATCCGTCGTCACCACTTCATGCCTAGGACTACCCGGAGGAAGCAGGTCCCAACCGAGGCTGCGGTTGCCGATGGAACTCTTGAGAATTAACACGGGCTCATCCAATGCATTTCCCAACTGATGCCCGATTCCAGTCTCAATCCCGATTTTGGAACCGGATACAGTCAACCAATCGTTTCGTCGAACCCCACCGCGCCCATCCGGTCCACCGCTTCCCTGAGTATGCACATTACGAACATCCATGCGCTTGGTCCAATTTCCGCTGCCATCAACCATAAATGGATATAGATTTTCCTCCTGAAGCGCATATTCCAAAGAGCCTTCCTTGTCCCCCTTAACCTTACCCATTTCCAAAGTGTTGGACTGCCCCATGATGATGAATACCTGAACCGGCTTGGACATGTCGGCAGCTTTTCCATCCGGATCAGGCAACGCCTTTACGGGCATGGCTAGAAGCACAAATACATAAATGGTTAGCATGAGAGTGTGGGAGAAGAATGGAGGAAGTTTCATCGGAGAATAGAATTGCGACATAAGCTACCGGGGTCGAGAAAATCTTGCTCGGCAAGAATAATTAATCCCACGCAATGAGGGGAAGTTTCGCCCCTAAGCTCAGGCCTTCTGAATCGACAGGGAAAGGCGACTATTCAATCGTAAAGTTCGCGAATTTCCTCGGCAATCAGGGATATGCCTTGTTCCACCACCGCATCATCCTGTGCATAGGTCACCCGGATGCATTGATCCTTGTGAGCCCAATCGTCTCCTTCCATGCCCGGGAAGAAATAATGACCGGACACCACCAAAACTCCCTTTTTCTTAAGTCTTTGGTAGAGTTCCCGACTGCTTATGGGTAGGTTTTCAAACCAAAGCCAAAGAAACAAAGCCCCTTCGGGTTTGTGAATTCTCAACGGCAGTTCACTCCCTATCTCCTTTTGCAACTGGATGACCGCCCTCTTCGCTTTGGCTTCGTAGAAAGGACGAACAATTTCCCGACTGATTTGGGTGATCTGCCTACTCCGGACAAGATCGAGGGCGAGAGCAGGGCCTAGGCTTCCCGGGGCAAGACTGAATACCGAGGTCATTCGGGAAAGAACCCGGATCACCTCCTGATTGGCGACCACGATTCCGGTACGTAAACTTGGTAATCCGAACTTGGATAAGCTAAGACAAAGCACCATATTCTCATCCCAAACCGGCTGAACCTGAGTATGAATAATATGAGGAAAAGGAGCACCGTAGGCATTGTCGACAATCAAGGGAACGCCTTTGCTGTTGGCTCGTTCCCGAAGACGAGCAACCTCTTCGTCCGTGACCACATTTCCCGTTGGGTTGGTGGGGCGGGAAAAACAAATCGCCCCAATCCGGTCATCCACTTCCAGGCGATCGAAATCCACTCGATACTTAAATAATCCATCTTCCATCAGTTCGAGATCGGGACGATTTGCACAGAAGAAATCCGGCTCCAAGCCAACCTCGGAATACCCAATATATTCCGGAGCCAGGGGTAAAAGAATTCGCTTAGAGACCGATCCATCAAATTTACCTGCAAAAAGATTAAATAAGGAAAAAAAGGCGTTCTGACTGCCATTGGTCAGGGCAATATTTTCGGGCCCGATCTTCCAGCCGAACTCATCGTGCAACAAATCAGCGATTGCCCCTACAAATGACTTTGCCCCTTGCGGTGTATCATAGTTTCCGATCACTCGCTCAAATTCTCCCGCACGGGAAAGGATCGCCTCCATTCTGGATCGGAATAAAGCCTGAACTTCAGGAACATGAGCTGGGTTTCCACCACCCAGCATCAAGGGTGCAGGATCTGAGACTAAGGCATCGCCCAAATCATCCATCAATTCACCAATGCCAATTTCTCCGGCAAACCTTTTTCCAAAATCTGAAAATTTCATTCGTTTACGATTTCAATGGAATAAAACCTAAATTGGTTACCTTACGATACATTCGATGATTTTGAGCAGTATACTAAAGCTTCAGTTTCACCTGATTGATCTTCCCCTGGAACCGAGTGCTTCCCTGATAATTGGAAACCGAGGAGAGCGAATCGTTGCCAACCTCAAAAGGATCGTGGGGGAAGGTCTCGATCAATGGAAGCGACCCACCTTCAGCCAGCACCTTTTCTTCCAATCGTACTTCCGCCCTTCCGTCTCCTCCCAGTCTTGCGGTTACGATGATCTTCCCAGTGGGAAGTGGTTCGTTCGACATTAACAGATTCAGGGTTCCCCTGTTTCGGCATGCAAAGACAATTTTTCCATCCTCGAGATAAAGGGAATATCCGCTACTGGATCCACCGTGGGAAACCAAAACCCCATCCTTTGCCTTCCCCCGCTCCAAAGAAACGATCAACTCGAAGGGCTTCCCCGTAAAATCAGGCGCTTGTTCTCTATTTACCTGATCCCCATGTTGAAAAAGATAATAGCCCTTTTGGTTCTTGCGTATTTTAGTAAGAACTCGGGGCGGATTCTTTTCCACGAATTCATAATAGGGGCTAATCTTCATTCGCTTGGCCCATGCCAACCATTCCGCTTCCAATTCCTTCGCTAACTTTGGCTTCTCACTGATGAGGTTCTCCGTTTCACAGCGATCCTTGGACAGGTCGTAAAGCTCCCAGATCCGGTTTTTGTAGCGGTTGTTTCCACGGACCAGTTTCCAGCCTCCCTTGCGAATGGCGCTGGATTCAAAGTGATCGAAACAAAGAACCCGCTCGCTTGCCTCACTCGCGCCCTGAAAAAAAGGAAACAGGCTCCTTCCTTCCAACGGATGAACCTCTTCTCCTCTGTGAGATTCGGGGTATTCACCCTGAGCAACCTCTAGAACCGTGGGCATGAAATCGATCAGATGGACCGGCGAACGAACCCATCGATCACCCTTTGATATTCCGTCCGGCCAGTGGGCAAGAAGCGGACTGCAATTCCCGCCTTCATGATTGAAGTGCTTGTACATACGCAGAGGGGTATTGCTGAGGCAGGACCAGGCACTTCCTACAGAATGATAGGTTCCCGGACCGCCCACGCCCTGCAATGCTTCTCCCTCGTGCAATTGCGTGAATCCCTTACGACTACTTTGGTCGAAACCATAGGGCCCCCACTCGTAGCAGGCTCCATTGTCACTGGTGAAAAGAATGAGGGTATTCTCCAAATCTCCACTCTTTTCCAGAAGTGAGAGAATCCTTCCGATCCCCTGATCCACATGATCAATCATAGCGGCAAAAGTGGCCATCCTGTAGACGAGGTCTTCCTGACGGTTTGCAGGAACATCCTTCCAGTCAGGGTTAGGTTTTCCCGCGAAATGGTTGGCAATGTCATCCCGGTCAACGGGGACCTCCGAAAGTTTGGTGAACTTCCAGGAATCGGTCAGTAAGCCCGATTCTTTTTGCCTAGAAAAACGTTCCTTCCGCAGTAGATCCCATCCCTTGCGGTAAGTTTCCAGATACGCATCACGGGTCTCAACAGGAGCTTCCAAGGGAAAATGCGGCGAAGAATGAGCGAGGTAGAGAAAGAAAGGGGATTTCTTTTTCTGTGCCTGACTCAGAAACTCGATCGCGTAATCGTTAAAGGCGTCGGTGGCGTAAAACTCATCCTCTTTATAGTGGAGTTCTTCCGGTCTTCCCTCAGGCAATCTTAGGTAATTACTGATTTTCCATTGGCTTGCACTATGTCCCCGAACATAGCCGTAATAGTCATCAAAGCCACGATCCGTAGGTAGTTCCTCATGTCCGACATGCCATTTACCGACTCCATATGTGGAGTAACCTGCACCCTTCAGGACCTCGGCCAGGGTCATGCATTGCTTATTCAGTTTACCCAAATAAGCAGGTCCCAACCGAGCGCTTTTGTCACCGCCGGTAAAATTCGCAATTCCCGCCTGATGAGAATACAAACCGGTTAAAAGTGAGGCTCGAGAGGGACAACAACGGGCGGAATTGTAATTTTGAGTAAACCGCAGACCATTTTTTGCTAAACGATCCAAATGAGGAGTCCGGACTTCCCCCCCAAAGGAACCTAGGTCCGAATAACCCATATCATCAACCAAGACTACGATTATATTAGGACGACCTTGCCCGTTAAGGGATAACGATAAAAACAAAAGGAAGAACAGGGCGGCAAGGATACGCATACCTGATTCATCTTCCTTTTCAGAAGTGAAGTAAAATAAATTCGGAATACTCCTTCCTATTTGATTGAGTACCCTGAAGTATGCCCACTCAGGAAAAAACCGATAATCACAAACCGTCCGAAGGATCTTCCTCCTTGTTTCTGTGG
>OZSS01001592.1_pt1 | contig 10368 bp, 4 predicted proteins | sample 1779911 | NCBI WGS metagenome assembly OZSS01 (sample SAMEA2603589, study PRJEB24840) | metagenome | biome: Water; feature: Photic zone; material: Seawater sample | place: Mediterranean Sea | collected 2013-11-12 | depth 10 m | reverse complement strand
GGCCTTGGGCATGCTGGCTAACATTATGCTAGCTCCAATCACCAAATTAGTGAGGACTTTGAATGAAGTTCCAACGAAGACGGTGAGAGTTTTAGCTGCGATTAAAACTCATAAAGAGAGCGAAATTTAAAGAAACATATTAAACAAGGAGGACAGAATGTCCCTATCAAATGAAGAAATACTTAATGCAATTGCTGAAAAAAGTGTCATGGATATCGTAGAGCTTATCAGCGCGATGGAGGAGAAATTTGGTGTGTCAGCGCAAGCTGCAGTGGCAGTAGCAGCAGCACCAGCTGCGGGAACAGACGGCGGCGAACAACAAGCTGAAGAGAAAACAGAATTTGACGTTGTTCTCAGTGCAGTTGGTGAAAAGAAAGTAAACGTGATAAAGGCAGTGCGCGCAATAACAGGTTTGGGTTTGAAAGAAGCTAAGGATATGGTGGATGGAGCGCCATCTACCATCAAAGAAGCTGCGCCCAAAGCAGAGGCAGAAGAGTTTAAAAAGCAACTTGAGGAAGCAGGTGCGTCTGCGGAACTAAAGTAAATAATTTGGGTCTAGTCTATTGCACGAAATCGGTCTCGTTGTGAGGCGGTACCCTTATGTGTGTGCGTATGGGCTTGTAACAATCTTTTATTGAAATAATTGACTTATTCAGAGGAACACAAATGACGTACTCCTTTACGGAAAAGAAACGTATCAGAAAGAATTTTGGCAAATTGCCAAATACCATGGATTTACCCTACCTTTTGTCTATCCAGTTAGATTCATACCAAAAATTTACTCAAATAGGTTTGGATGATAATGAAAGAACAGATACCGGCTTACACGCTGCATTGAAGTCTGTATTTCCAATTATCGGATACTCAGGGAATGCGGCGCTTGAATACGTTGATTATAAATTGGGAAGTCCGGCTTTTGAAGAAGAGGAATGTAAGCTCAGAGGCGTCACCTTTTCGGTGCCACTGAGAGTTCGAGTTCGTTTGATTATTTATGATAAAGATTCAGCGAGCAAGGCGGTCAAGGATATCAGGGAGCAAGAAGTTTATTTGGGCGAAATCCCGCTTATGACTGATAATGGGACGTTCATTATTAACGGTACAGAGAGAGTTATCGTCTCTCAATTGCATCGATCTCCAGGTGTAATATTTGATCATGATAAAGGAAAAACGCATTCTTCAGGAAAGCTTCTCTATACGGCTAGAGTGATACCATATCGTGGATCTTGGTTGGATTTTGAATTTGACCCTAAGGACCTGCTTTACGTCCGGATAGATAGAAGAAGAAAATTGCCGTCGACTATCTTACTGCGAGCTTTGGGGTACTCCTCTGAAGAGATTCTGAACGTGTTTTTTGATACAAGCGTGTTCAGTGTCAAAAAAGACCAATTCTCATTGGCTCTTGATCCAGAGAGGCTTAGAGGAGAAATAGCTGCGTTTGATATCAAGGGTAAGCAAAACAAAGTAGTGGTTGAGAAAGGTCGAAGAATAACTGCCAGACATATACGTCAACTAGAGAAAGATAAAATTTCCTCCTTGCAAGTTCCTAGAGAGTACCTGATCGGAAGACCCGTTGCTATAGATATTGCCGATGAGAAAACTGGTGAGTTGATGCTAGAGTGTAATACGGAAATTAGTGACGAAAATTTAGATGTACTTCTTAAAGCGGGTGTCACACGTATCGAAACTCTTTACACGAATGATCTGGATTGCGGTCCATTTATCTCTGACACCTTACGGTCAGATGCGACAAAAACGCAACTTGAAGCTATGGTAGAAATTTATCGGATGATGAGACCTGGCGAGCCACCCACCAAAGAATCAGCAGAGAATTTATTCCATAACTTATTCTTCAATGAAGAGCGTTATGATCTGTCTGCTGTGGGTAGAATGAAATTTAACAGAAGACTGGACAAGCATGATGAGTCAGGCCCAGGAATACTTTATGATCATCGATATCTTCTTCAGAACAAAGCGGAAGAATGTGCAGATTTGATTGAACAACACGGTGATGCTTCCGATATTATCTCAGTAATGCAAAAGCTCATATCTATAAGAAACGGAAAGGGTTCCGTTGACGATATCGATCATTTGGGTAACCGCAGAATCCGCTCAGTTGGAGAGATGGCAGAGAATCAATTCAGAGTAGGATTAGTCAGAGTTGAGAGAGCAGTGAAAGAAAGATTGGGAGTTGCTGAATCCGAAGGCTTAATGCCGCAAGATCTCGTAAATGCAAAACCTGTGGCAGCCGCGATGAAAGAATTTTTTGGGTCAAGTCAACTTTCTCAATTTATGGACCAAAATAACCCGTTGTCTGAAATTACCCATAAGCGACGTGTTTCAGCTTTAGGGCCAGGTGGTCTAACAAGAGAGAGGGCTGGATTTGAAGTAAGGGATGTGCATCCTACGCACTATGGAAGAGTTTGTCCGATAGAAACACCAGAGGGACCCAATATTGGCTTAATAAATTCTTTGGCTAGTTATGCGAGGACAAATGATTATGGATTTATTGAGACACCTTACCGAAAGGTCATTGATGGAAGAGTTACATCAGAGATTGAATATCTATCAGCTATAAATGAGTCACAATTTGTAATTGCGCAAGCATCTGCATCCATCGACGAGAAAGGTAATTTCAAAGATGATCTTGTTGCGGTCAGGCATTTAAATGAATTTACCTCTAAAAATCCGACTGATATAGATTATATGGATGTTTCAGCTCAGCAAGTTGTATCTGTTGCTGCGTCACTCATTCCTTTTTTGGAGCATGATGATGCGAACAGAGCACTTATGGGTTCGAATATGCAGAGACAAGCTGTCCCAACTCTCAGAGCTGAGACACCTTTGGTTGGTACTGGTATTGAGAGAAAAGTAGCAAGTGATTCAGGAGTTTGTAAGGTGGCACTTCGAGGTGGTTATGTAGAGAGTGTCGATGCGGGGAGGATAGTTGTCAGAGTTGATCATAATGAAACTCAAGCTGGCGAAGCGGGAGTAGATATTTATAAACTAACTAAGTACACAAGATCTAACCAAAATACTTGTATAGATCAAAAGCCTATTGTGCGTCAAGGCGATGTTGTGGCTAAAGGAGATGTTTTGGCTGATGGGCCATCAGTGGATTTGGGTGAATTAGCTCTTGGACAAAATATGCGAATAGCTTTCATGCCTTGGAATGGTTATAACTTCGAAGATTCGATTCTTATTTCTGAAAGGGTTGTTCAGGAGGATCGTTTTACGACTATTCACATCCAAGAGCTTAGCTGTGTTGCAAGAGATACAAAATTGGGTTCTGAGGAAATAACAGCTGATATACCAAATGTTGGGGAGGCTGCATTGGGTCGACTTGATGAGTCAGGGATTGTGCACATTGGTGCTGAGGTATCAGCAGGTGACATATTAGTTGGTAAGGTTACTCCAAAAGGTGAGACTCAATTAACACCCGAAGAGAAGCTGTTGAGAGCAATATTTGGAGAAAAAGCGTCAGATGTTAAAGATACATCTTTAAGGGTGCCAAGCAGCATTAAAGGCACAGTAATAGATGTCCAAGTGTTTACTCGGGACGGTTTGGAAAAGGACCAACGTTCAATTGATATTGAATCAGCAGCATTAGATCAATTTAAAAAAGACCTAAATGATGAGTACAGAATAGTTGAAAATGCTACGTTAGGGAGGCTTTCAGATTTAATCAAAAATAAGAAAGTAATGAAGGCTAAAGGTTTTAAAAAAGGCGATAAGTTTGATCTAAAGAAATGCGCAGAGTTTTCTGTGGAGGATTGGATGGCAATAAGAATGGAAAATCCTGAAATCAACGAACAGATCTCTGAGATGAGTGGTCAATTAGAGCTACAAAAGACCGCTATCGACTCTCGTTTCGAGGCAAAGAGAGAAAAATTACAAAGCGGCGATGATTTGTCACCTGGAGTTTTAAAGACCGTTAAGGTCTACTTGGCGGTTAAGCGAAGGATTCAGCCTGGTGATAAGATGGCTGGTCGCCACGGGAATAAAGGAGTAATTTCAGTTATCAAACCAGTGGAGGACATGCCACATGATGAGCATGGTGAGCCAGTTGACATCGTCCTCAACCCACTCGGTGTTCCATCTCGCATGAATGTTGGTCAAGTTCTAGAGGTTCATATGGGTCTCGCGGCGAAAGGATTGGGAGACGCAGTAAACCAGATGATTGCTAAAAGTTCGAAAGCATCAGATATGAGAGACTTTATGCAAAAGATTTATAACATCGGCGACACTGTTTTTGGGACTGACTTGACTGATCTTTCTGATGATGAAGTGATGGAGCTTGCAAACAATCTAAAGCATGGAGTTCCAATTGCAACCCCAGTATTTGATGGTGCGCATGAGAGTGAGTTAAAAAAGATGCTTTCGCTAGCTGGGTTACCGGAAAGTGGCCAGATGACACTTTTTGACGGTCGTACTGGAGATAAGTTTGATCGTCCAGTTACAGTGGGCTATATGTATATGTTGAAGTTAAATCACCTAGTCGATGACAAAATGCACGCCAGATCTACAGGGTCTTACAGTCTAGTTACGCAACAGCCACTAGGCGGTAAGGCGCAGTTTGGAGGACAAAGGTTTGGAGAGATGGAAGTCTGGGCGCTTGAAGCGTATGGAGCATCTTACACTCTTCAAGAAATGTTGACTGTTAAATCAGACGATGTTGCCGGAAGAACTAAAATGTATAAGAACATAGTTGATGGTGACCACAGAATGGAGCCTGGGATGCCAGAATCATTTAATGTTTTGGTGAAGGAAGTAAGATCTCTCGGGATCAACATGGAATTGGAAAACGATTAGTACCCTAGGAATATTTTTTTTAACAAGTAAGTTGTCTTAATTATTGGAGGATTTCCTTTTGAAGGACTTAATTAATTTATTAAAGCAAAAAGAACAAAATACTGAATTTGATAATATTAGAATCAGCTTAGCATCCCCTGAAATGATTAGATCTTGGTCTTTTGGAGAAGTTAAAAAGCCTGAAACAATAAATTACAGGACTTTTAAACCTGAAAGAGAGGGACTTTTTTGCGCAAAGATATTTGGTCCGGTAAAGGATTACGAGTGCTTGTGTGGTAAATATAAAAGAATGAAACACAGAGGAATCGTCTGTGAAAAATGTGGTGTTGAGGTGACCCTTACTAAAGTGAGACGGGAGAGAATGGGACATATAGAGTTGGCATGTCCAGTTGCACATATTTGGTTTCTTAAATCTTTGCCATCAAGAATTGGATTAATGCTTGACATGACATTGAGAGAAATAGAGCGTGTTTTGTATTTTGAGTCTTACGTTGTTACCGATCCAGGATTGACTACTTTAGAAAAAGGACAGCTCTTAACTGATGACGAATATTTTGATGCATTGGAAGAATTTGGGGATGAGTTTGTTGCAATAATGGGAGCTGAAGCGATCCAAGCTTTATTAGGTGAGATCAACATTGAGGAGGAGATTGCAACTATAAGAAGCGAAATTCCAAACACCAAATCAGAAACAAAGATTAAGAAATACTCGAAGCGACTAAAACTACTGGAGGCATTCTTTGGATCAGGAAACAAACCCGAATGGATGATACTAGAAGCTTTACCGGTACTTCCCCCAGACCTAAGACCGCTTGTGCCTCTAGATGGCGGAAGGTTTGCAACCTCTGACTTAAATGATCTTTATCGGAGAGTTATTAACAGAAATAATCGATTAAAAAGACTTTTGGAACTCAGTGCTCCAGACATTATTGTACGAAATGAAAAAAGGATGCTCCAAGAGTCCGTGGATGCATTACTTGATAACGGAAGAAGAGGGAGAGCTATTACAGGTTCAAACAAGCGGCCATTAAAATCATTAGCAGACATGATTAAGGGTAAACAAGGAAGATTCCGGCAGAATCTTCTCGGAAAAAGGGTTGATTATTCTGGCAGGTCTGTAATAGTTTGTGGACCAACTTTACGGCTCCATCAATGTGGATTGCCCAAGAAGATGGCTTTGGAATTATTCAAGCCATTTATTTTTAGTAAGCTTGAGTTGCGCGGCTTGGCAACTACAATAAAAGCTGCTAAGAAAATGGTTGAAAGGGAAGAGTCTATCGTATGGGATATTTTGGATGAAGTCATAAGAGAGCATCCAGTACTACTCAATAGAGCTCCAACTCTTCATAGGCTTGGCATTCAGGCTTTTGAACCAACCTTAATTGAAGGTAAAGCGATCCAACTGCATCCACTAGTATGTGCGGCATTCAATGCTGATTTTGATGGGGATCAAATGGCAGTTCATGTCCCATTAACTATAGAAGCTCAAATGGAATCTAGAGCCCTCATGATGTCCACAAATAATATATTATCCCCTGCCTCAGGAGAACCTATAATTGTTCCCTCCCAAGATGTTGTTCTTGGTCTTTATTACATGACCCGTCAAAAGCTCAATGCAAAAGGCGAAGGCATGGTTTTTGCTGATCATAAGGAGGCGTCCCGAGCTTATCATTCAGGAATTGTAGATCTCCAAGCTATCGTGAAAGTAAGAATAGCTCATAAAATAGTGGACGACATTGAAAACCATGAGTATGAAAGTGAATCTAGGATATATGAAACAACCATAGGAAGAATTTTACTTTGGGAAGTCGTCCCAGCCAAACTAAACTTCGATTTGGTTAACAAACCAATGGCTAAAAGAGCTATCTCGGAAATTATTGATGAGTGCTACAGACATGTTGGACTGAAAGATACGGTTATTTTTGCAGATCAGCTGATGTACATGGGATTTAAATATAGTACTTCTTCGGGAGCTTCGGTGGGGGTGAATGACTTCGTTATTCCCGATGATAAAAACGAAATTATAGACAATGCTGATAGTCAAGTTAGAGAAATAGAAACTCAGTTTGCGTCAGGATTAGTAACGCAAGGTGAAAAGTATAATAAAGTTATTGATATTTGGTCGCAGGCTAATGACAGAGTTGCAAAATCTATGATGAAAGGAATAAGCACCGAGCAAGTCGAGAACAAAGACGGTAAACTAGAGGAACAAGAGTCTTTCAACTCTGTGTTTATTATGGCCGATTCGGGAGCAAGAGGTTCTCCAGCACAAATTCGTCAATTGGCTGGAATGAGAGGATTAATGGCTAGGCCTGATGGTTCAATCATCGAGACTCCGATTACGGCAAACTTTCGCGAAGGTTTGACAGTGATGCAATACTTTATTTCAACGCATGGTGCTAGAAAAGGTCTTGCAGACACAGCTTTAAAAACAGCAAACTCAGGATATCTCACACGTCGTCTTGTTGACGTATCGCAAGATGTTGTTATTACCGACGTTGATTGTGGCACCTCTAATGGCTTGCTCATGGCTCCGGTGATTGAGGGGGGTGATATTATCTCGTCACTTGGAGATCGGATATTAGGCCGAGTTGCGGCAGAAGATGTCCTTATTCCAGGATCTGAAGATGTTGCGGTAGAAGCAGGCACAATGATTGACGAGAAATGGGTTGCAAAAATTGAAAAGCTAAATATATATGAAGTTAAAGTTAGATCTCCAATAACCTGTGAGTTAACACATGGAATTTGTGCTGCATGTTATGGTAGAGACTTGGCTCGCGGACATCTTGTAAATCAAGGTGAGGCAGTTGGAGTAATTGCGGCTCAATCTATAGGTGAGCCAGGCACGCAGCTTACTATGAGAACTTTCCACATCGGAGGTGCAGCATCCAGAGCGTCAGCAATGGATATGGTGCAGGTAAAGCATGATGGAAGTGTTAAATTGATTAATGTCAATACTGTAGAAAATAAGGATGGCAATTTGGTGGCTGTCTCAAGATCTGGAGAATTGGCTGTAACTGATCAAAATGGGCGAGAGCGTGAGAGATACAAACTTCCCTACGGCGCTTTGATTACTGTTAAAGACGGGTCAAAGGTGACTTCAGGAGAAAAAATAGCTAGTTGGGATCCCCATACTCACCCTATTGTCTCCGAGGTAGCAGGTAAGGTTCTTTTCACCGGTATGGAAGAGGGCTTGAGTGTGCGTCAGCAAACAGATGATATGACCGGTCTTACAAGTATTTCTGTCATTGACATAAATGACAGAAATGCTGCTGGGAAAGAGTTAAGGCCTATGATTTCTCTTACGGACAAGAAGGGTAAGGAATTATTTTTCCCCAACTCAACCGTACCGGCTCACTACCCCTTGCCTGCGAATGCTAGCATAAATGTTTTGGACGGAGAACAAATAGAAATTGGACAAATTATAGCAAGAATCCCTCAAGAAGCCGGAGGTACGAAAGATATTACAGGTGGTCTTCCTAGAGTTGCAGATTTGTTTGAAGCAAGAAAACCAAAGGATCCAGCCATTCTAGCTGAAGTCACGGGAACCGTTACACTTGGAAAGGAAACGAAAGGTAAGTTGAGATTGGTCATTACACCAGATGACGGGAAACCCTTACCCAACGGTAAAGACCATTATGAGGAATTGATACCAAAATGGAGAACACTCAGTGTTTTTGAAGGTGAGCGTGTCGAAAAAGGCGAAGTTATCTCTGATGGGCCACCTACGCCACATGATATTTTAAGGCTTAAGGGAATTAATGAGCTGTCAAAATATATTGTAAACGAGATCCAGGATGTATATCGACTCCAGGGTGTAAAGATAAACGATAAGCATATTGAGGTAATCACTCGACAAATGTTGCGCAAGGTGGAGATTTTAGACATGGGTGACTCTCCATTCATTAAAGGCGAACAAGTAGAGTATAGAAGGGTGATAGAGGAGAATGAAAAACTAGAGAGTGACGGGCTGCGGCCAGCAAGATTTGATCGCCTACTTTTAGGTATAACAAAGGCATCATTAGCTACTGAGAGCTTTATATCGGCTGCTTCATTTCAAGAGACAACAAGAGTTTTGACAGAAGCGGCGGTCACTGGTAAGGCCGACAAACTGAGAGGTTTGAAAGAGAATGTCGTGGTTGGAAGGCTCATTCCTGCTGGAACTGGTATGTCTTATCATCAACAGTTGTAGGGGGCAACGTACCCAAAGAATTTTTCCCTGCAATAGAAAAAGGCTTCAAAGGGATGATGGAAGAAGGCCCATTAGCTAACTATCCAATGCTTGATGTTGAAATAGAACTTTTCGATGGAAGCTATCATGCGGTAGATTCGTCTGCTGTAGCGTTTGAATTGGCTGCCAAAGGGGCTTACAGACAATCTATGTCAAAAGCTGGACCCCAGATAATTGAGCCCATAATGAAAGTAGATGTATTCACTCCTGAAGATCATGTGGGTGATGTGATCGGTGACTTAAACAGAAGAAGAGGCATGATCAAGGATCAGGAAGCCGGCACAACAGGCGTCAGAATTAAAGCTGATGTCCCCCTTGCTGAAATGTTTGGATACATTGGACATCTGAGAACAATGACATCAGGGCGTGGTCAGTTTTCAATGGAATTCGCGCACTATCTCCCATGTCCTCAAAATGTGGCAGACGACGTGATAGCAGCATCAAAAGAACTCAAGAATTAATAAGTTTCAAAATCAGAAAATTAAATAATGCTGAGGGGTAGGTATTATTTAATGAAATTTATTTACCATCGCGTCTTTTACATGGTCCGGCGCTGCTTCATATTTTTCAAATTCCATTGTAAAAGTAGCACGACCTTGAGTAGCTGACCGAACATCGGTCGCATATCCAAACATCTCTCCCAATGGAACCAATGCTGATATCACTTTACCAAGTGCGTTTTCTTCCATGCCCAATATCAAACCTCTGCGCCTATTTATGTCACCTACCACATCACCCATATAGCCCTCAGGCGTAACTACCTCTACGCGCATGACTGGCTCTAACAACTCCAAACTACCCTGAATTAACAATTTTTTAACTGCCATTGAACTCGCAATTTTGAATGCAATTTCAGACGAATCAACATCATGAAATGAACCGTCAAACAACGTCGCTTTTAATCCAAGCATCGGATATCCAGCTAAAACACCATTCTGCATTTGCTCCTCGATTCCTTTTGATACAGCAGGAATATATTCCTTGGGAATCACCCCACCGACAATTGAATTTTCAAACTGCAATCTCTCATCTAATGGATCATCCGCTCGTTCAAACCTCACACAGACATGCCCAAATTGACCTTTTCCACCTGATTGACGCACAAACTTGGATTCCACCTCACAACTACCTACAATTGTCTCTCTATATGCCACTTGAGGCTTGCCAATATTAGCGTTAACTGTAAATTCCCGACGCATGCGATCAATAATGACATCCAAATGAAGCTCACCCATCCCCGAGATAATTGTCTGACCACTTTCATTGTCCGTTTTTACCTTAAATGAGGGGTCTTCCTGTGACAATTTGGCTAACGCGTCACTCATTTT
>OZSS01001590.1_pt1 | contig 10374 bp, 11 predicted proteins | sample 1779911 | NCBI WGS metagenome assembly OZSS01 (sample SAMEA2603589, study PRJEB24840) | metagenome | biome: Water; feature: Photic zone; material: Seawater sample | place: Mediterranean Sea | collected 2013-11-12 | depth 10 m | reverse complement strand
ATGGTTGGTCCACCACAGAACAGAGAGAGGGTGCGGTTACCTAGATAACCTTACCTTAATATCACCATAAGCTTCTTCAGGATTGAACTATATTTCAACCCCACACTATGTCGCACCCTTAAAATCACACTACCCCCAAATGCACAAATGGGTGCGCCCGGGCGCGCCCGGGGCTGAGTCATATCTCAAAAAAATCGTATGGCCAAATGCTTTCAGGAAATGTAAAAAAATTTTCTGTCCGTGCATGTACAGGGTGGCTACACGCCTTCAAAGTTTTTTCCGGAAATATCGGTATTAAAGGGTTGAGGATGAGTTTTTTCAGTCAAAAAGTCACTATTAACATGCCAGAATGTATATATGGCCATGTCCTATCATAGTAGTGTCATGTTCAGCTGTTTTCCAGTGTTTTCAGCTGTGAATACGACGTAAAAGTTAACCGTAAAAGTCCGTTACTCTCATATTAGCGTCTGGAACCTTCAATTGAGTAATCTCTGACATTCTCTAACTTTATATAAGTCTGTGACTTCATGACATAACATGGAGACAAGGTTGGCATAAAATTATAAACATCAATATGACGTTTAAAGTCTTACAAGTTGACCGTAACAGTCCGTAATTCATTTGACTATAATCTTTGATATTTTATGCCTATATCTTGGTAAATTTTATTTACTGTGGGACATCATGACAACCAGCTATAGTTTATCAAAATTATTGACAGAAAATATGATGTTACAAGTTGACTCAAGAATGGACAGAAAATTATCTAATAAGTTCTAGAATCTACATTTGAGTTATCTTGACATTCTGTATATATATCTGAGTGTGTGACATCATTACATAATATATTGACAAGGTCAGTTTCAAATTATTTTCATCAAACATGACAGTTGAGGGTACATATCTGAGTATTATAATCTCACCAAAAAACTAACCAGCCTGGTGGACCTTCAATAATGTTATTAGCAGGAGGATTTATAATAGATGTTATCTCAACCACAGCTAAATATTAAATGGTGAATCTTCATTGAAGCAAAACAAGCATTTACATTCAGAAAAGTACTTAAGTGAAGACACATAAATGTCTTTCCTTTAGGTTGTTAACTTCAAATGAATAGTGTTGTATTGATAAACAGGGAAAATCAGTTATAGTTTGATGTTCACAGGGGTAACATCTTAACATGTGTCTCTGCTGCAGTCCAGAATATATAGGACTGTTGGGATTGATATTTCATCTGAGAAGAAAATATGAGCAATTAAAATTACTATTCACAAGTACTTCTTTTTGATCCCCACCAGATCCCACACATTGTTATTCTTGGCACCCATTGTTTCTATGTGAAAATCTGTTTCTAAATTATGTTGAAATCCTTCCCCATAATATCCACCATCTCAGTATTGACAAGCTCTGCTCAGCTCTCACCTCCATCTCAACCTGAGCAAGAGCTAGTCTTAGTGTTTACCCTCTACAGCCACCCCCACAACCACCACCACCACCACCCATGACCCATGACACCCATGGGTATGATGGAGACAGTCCAGACATGTCCTGGAACATCATATCTGTCCATAATAAGCATTTTTTGTTTCCATGACATGTCTCTAAAATCAATAATATTGAAGATATGATATCCCCACCATGTTCATCATGTCGGGCCTCTCACCGTCCATGGGCACGATGGAGATAGTCCAGAGATGTCCTGGAACATCATATCTGACCATAATAAGCATTTTTTGTTTCCATGACATGTCTCTAAAGTCAATAATATCGAAGATATGATATCCCCACCATGTCCATCATGTCGGGCCTCTCACCGTCCATGGGCACGATGGAGATAGTCCAGACATGTCCTGGAACATACTATCTGACCATAATAAGCATTTTTTGTTTCCATGACATGTCTCTAAAGTCAATAATTGGAATGTGCAAAAGGGGGTAGTGTGATTTGATGGATCGCGGCATCTGCGACATAGTGCCCCAGGTATTTCCTTTTCAGAAATATTATGAGCTAAGAATAGGATGAGATAAGTTCACCTGGATCTTATCCACCTTTCCACTATGGACGACAACATCCAACTCCAGGGTTACTCTGTCTCCAAACTTGGTAAGCAAAGCATTTGAAAGGTTCAAATGAAAAGTTGATGGTTTCTTGAAAGTCGGCAGAGGAACCCAGGGATCGGTTTACAAAGCCTACACCAAAACCTCTCCAAAAACTGCTGTAGCCATCAAGGTGAACATATTTTGGAAAAATTACTAGGAAGCTCAACCACATTGATTTGCCACTTTGCCAGGTTATCCACAAGAAAAACTTGTCCAAGAAAGGTCGAGACAATCTAGTCACTGAGATTGGAATTTTAAAGAAGCTGAAACACAAATTTATCGTTGACCTGGTGGACTTTCATTGGGATGACAAGTATATTTATATCGGTAATAGTCCTCACACTGATTGTGCTTTGATAATCTCCCTGATTCAGTGATGGAGTTCTGTGGAGGAGGAGATCTCTCCTCGGTCATCAAACAGAGGAAATGTCTGTCAGGTTATTGCGAGGTTAACTCTCCACACGACATTTGAATTGAAATACTTTTCCTAGAAATGTCATGTCAGAGATTTCTTCAGCAGTTAGCCTCAGCCCTCAGCTTTCTGAGGTAAAATGTGGTGAGGAACTGAGTGCCATTCTATCTGTTGTATTGAAGAGAACACAACATTTCCCACATGGATTTGAAGCCCAGCAACCTCCTGATCAAGGGAAGCAATCCTCCCATCTTGAAAGTGGCCGACTTTGGTTTCGCCCAGCATTTAGAAGAAGACAGTAAAGACAAGGGCCTTAAAGGTGATAATTTCTCAGTGAAGACCTGAGTGCTGACTTGATAGTTCAGGGTCACCGCTCTACATGGCTCCAGAGATATTTCTATCCGACCAGTATGACGCAAAGGCAGACCTCTGGTCCATTGGAGTTATTTTGTACGAGGTCAACCAACTAGAAGATTGTTTTTATACTGAGTTGTTATTTTTTTCCCAGGCAATATTTGGTCGGGCGCCTTTCAGCAGCGAGACTCTAGAGCAGCTTGTTGTGAAAATTAAAGAAGACGTCCCAGTTGTGATTCCAATCAGTAGAAAGTTGAGGTGAGAAATCTCTTCGTTATCCACAGTGATCTCTGAACTGTGACAAACTTTGTATTTCCAGTGATCACTGTCGCGACCTGCTCACTCGCTGCCTTGTCAGATGTCCAGAGAAAAGGATCGACTTCCCAGATTTCTTCTCCCACCCATTCCTGGACCTCCAGCATTTACCCGACGAGGATTCCTTACAGAAAGCCTCTGCTCTCGTAACCAGAGTAAGCCGTGTTTGCTAAGAGCCGGAGATTTTTATTAATGTTGACCTCACCGGCAGGCTGTGACTGCGGACAGGGACAAAGATGTGGGGAAGGCCGTGGAGCTGTACGAGGAGTCACTCAAGTATTTCCTGCCTCTCCTCCACTACGAGACTGACCTGAAGAGGAGGGAGAAACTGAGGAGCACAGTGTCTGGCTACCAGCGCAGGTGGAGGGAGTTGAAGTCTCGAGACTCCGGCTCGCCATCCCCCGGGTGCGGGTTCTCCACGACCGAGAGTCTCACCTCCCTCCTCGGGCTCTGCAGGACCAACTCCAGTCTGGTGACGGGGCTAGAAATCTGTATCTCTGGTGACGACTACCTAAAAGGCGGAGAGCTGACCATGGGAATGGACAAGTAAGCCATTTCCTAATTGAGGACAGCACAGTACAGCCTAGATGTTAGGATCACCACGGGATTAGGAATACTGGTACCGGCCTTGCAACAGGAACCCAAGGGCGCTAGGCGAGACCTGCTCAGGAAGGAGGTGGGCTTTTATTTTGTTTAAAAAAGATATTTTTTTTCTGATTCTGGTGTAATAGGTAACTGCCTGGATGGAAAAGGCTGAAAAAGTGAAGAAAGTCCTCGCATCCCAAGAAACTGTCAGCGAGGAGAGCTGTGACACCTCGGAGGAGAAGCAGAGCTGTAAACTGCAGTGATTACTTCCTTACTAAACACTACTATAGACTGCACATTTATTGTTAGGATGACATATTGTAATAGTCAGCTAGTCAGAGCTTTCTCAATACTGTGATGTGAAAATTTGAAGAAAATTTATTTCAGATGAATTCTCAGGACTCTGGCTAAAGACTGCATATTAAACTACCTGACCGAGCCCTCACTGACAGACTGACACGCAGTGGTCCAGTGATCTCTCTTCTCCGTCAGAATTACTCAATATCAGCCCAGCTCGCATCGCAACCGGAACACAGAAACGAGATCTGATCTGACAGAAATGTAATCTTTGAACTTTGGACTCTCCTGGTGGCCAGACAGACAGACAAAGCCAAGCTGTCAACAATGACAGAGTTTGAGGCCTTCTTCGAGGAGGAGGTGCTAAGTGAGGTGAGCTGAAGACGAAGATTTACATCAAGAGATTTTAATTAATAATTAATTTCCGGCAGGTTGACCTGAAGGAGAAAGAATTTCACGGGATTGTGCGAGAAATAACAATCCTCTGTATAATATCAATCTTCCTGTACATTGGATCCTTCGCATTTCTCAATATATTGAGGAGAGAGAAGGATGAGGAGTTCCTGCCGTACACCGACAACTCCGACCTCTGGGTCTACAAGATATCTCTGTGGTGCTGCAGCTTCTCCCTGGCAGTCTCTGTTGGAGCCTCGATGTTGCTGCCTATCTCCACCATCAGTAACGAGGTCCTCCACAGATATCCCAAGTCCTGGTACATCAAGTGGCTCAACTCCAGTCTCATCCACGGGATCTGGAATCTCATCTTCACCCTCACCAATGTTGCTCTCTTCCTTCTACTTCCATTTGCCTACCTCTTCTGTGAGAGTGAGGGCTTCACAGGTCAGACTTCAAAGTTACTAAAACTTTATTTTTGATGAATATTATTGTCTTCAGGAGCCAGGCGAGGACTGTTCAACCGAGCCAAGGAGACCCTGGTGACTCTCCTCTTATTCTCAGTCTTTGTCTGCGGGTCTCTCTACATCCTCTCCGCCCTGATAGACCGGGACCAGCACACCATCGACACCCTCGTCAACATGTACAGCTACTACCTTCCCTTCCTCTACTCCTGTGTCAGGTCAGTCACCAACATCATCATTGTTCAGTCTGAGTCATCCTTTGGTTTTCAGTTTCCTCGGTGTCCTCTTGTTGCTGGTCTGTACTCCGCTGGGCTTTGTAAAACTGTTCACCCTGGTAGGTCATCTCTCTCTCCTATAGTTTCTAGTCCTTACCACCATTGCTTTCTCCAGGTGGCGGAGTTGGTCACCAGGCAGCAGTTCCTCAGCGACCTGACCGAGGAGTACCAGGTGGCCGTGATGGAGGAGGCCGCCGTGAAGAAGCAGCTGGACAGCAAGGGGGCCAGTTGTGGTGGGGAGATGACTCTGGCTAACGGTTACGACGGGTCAGTGCCGTCAGTCCGGGGAATATTTCTCTCCAATGACTCGTTATATTTCAGTGGGGCGGAATATCTCCAGATCAAGTACTCTGAAGCCGTCACCAAGAGAGAGATCATAGGTGAGACCAGACCTGACCATTGACCGTTCTCTATCTGATTTTCTTTCCTAGAGAGAGACAAGGCGAGGGGAGTCATCATCAGGAGGCTGGGCTGGCCCGCGGCCATGTTGACCCTGATCGGACTGACCGGGCTCTCTCTCTACCTGGTGGCCACCAACATGCTCCTCTTGCTGGCCGGCTGGCGGGCTCTGCCCAGCGCCCAGGTGGAGCTCGACCTCGGCACGACCTCCCTCTCCACCCTCGGCGTCCTGGGCGTCGTCATTGAGGTTCTCATCATCGGATACTTCCTCGTCTCCAGCATTGTCGGCCTCTACTCATTACCACCGTTGAAGAAGATTCTGCCAGTTAAAAGGTCTTGAAGCTACATTTTTGAAGACCATAGGATTAATACGATTACCTTTTTCAGAGACACATCCATGACCCATTTGATATACAACTGTGCCCTCTACGTAATTCTCTCCTCTGCTCTTCCACTTCTCGTAAAAGTTCTCGGTAAAGTTACCATTCAACAATGTTTGATATTTAACACTCACTCTGTTCCCTCTCTGTAGGTATCACCAACTTTGATCTACTGGGGAATTATGGGAAAATTCGCTGGTTGGGCAACTACATCCTGGTGTTTGCTGTCAACGCTCTGTTCGGAGGTAGAGATCAGTCTCTCTTCTTTTTATGAATTCAATATTTCTTTTCTTGTAGGAGCCGCAGCTCTTTGTCTGTTTGACAGAGTGACTCACAGGTTAGAATTACTAGACGAAATTGTATTTAAATTGACACTCAATTTGTCCTCAGGGCTCAGCTGGAAATCTGGCGACGGATCAGTAGCTTTGTCAAAGGTTTGACTCCAATAATTTGGAGAGTCGGAAATACATTTCAAATGTTTCAGGATTCAAAGAGAATTTCGTGAGGAAGCTGGGATTTTTTGGGAAAAACTTCGGCCTCACGTTTGCCGTCACTCAGAAACTTCCGTCAGTGTCCAGTCCCGTGAGACTGAAGTCTGAGTGATCAGACTCTATACTAGTGAAGTTAAGTCAACAGCACAGCCCGTCTCTTGAGTCCAATGCAATGATGATCTACGAATATAAATAAGCAACTCTTGCCATCGCCTTTCTGACCTAGGCTTATAGTAGTCAGAATTAAAGCCACTGCACTTGCATTTCTGAAGTTATAAAGATGAAGATGAAACACACAAACCCAGAGCACAGAAATCTTCCTATCATTGACAAAATTCTTCTTCAACGTTATCTCTGCCAAATTGATGTAAATAATCTTCCTGTCGTTCAATGTAAAAACAAAAACAATGCTTCAGCAACAAAAAGATAACATAATTTGTAGCTCAAACGATCTCGTACATTTTGTTTTTTAGTTGTGATTACATTTGTTTAGTGATCTGTACCTTACGTTACGGCTAAATCATTTGTGAAGAATACATCAGATGAAAAGTGTAATATTTCCTCGTTTCAATCCTCCATTTTGTATATATATATGTGTTATATTTTTATATTGTCCAATTTTGGTGTTATAAGTCATATATCGGTCTGTTGAGGAATCTGGACATTCTGCTGTTGTTGTTCTCTTTGGGACCCAGGGCGTTCAGAGTTTTCAACCAGAAATCATTCATCATCAAGGATTTGTCTCTAAAAATATAAAAAATAGTTTCTTTGCAAAAATTAAAGAAAACAACCTGGAGCCGCTTATGATTCTGCAGGCATTCAGTTGAATGCAAACAACGTGTCCTGTAATAATATTGAGTTCAATGATATTATACTAGGTCAGCCTTGGTAAGTTGAAGGGAAAGGAGGAAGGTTGTTCAATGTTTAGTTTTTGCTGACTGCCTGACCTGTGTGACACTCCCACTTCCTGTAATGCTTGACGGAGGGTCTGAACAAAGAAACAGAAAGGCAATGTCAACATTTCTTTTTGTATCGGAGCTTTACTTTTCAGCTTGATTGAAGGAGATTTCCCAAAAGTGAACGAGTCCATCAAAGTCCCCCGAGACTATTCTGTTTCCTGTAAAAGGGAATGTTTTATTCTTAGCTCTGCAATAACTCTGATCAATGGTACCGTGGAATGCGACACAGCGGCAGAAACTGTCAGAGTTGTGAAGTATGAGGACACATTCCCCTCGCTCTATGTCCCACAGTCGTACCTGGAGAATTACAACCTTTTCTAATATTCATAGAAAATACTCAGTACTCACCGTGGAGTCATACGAGGAGGTGGCCACCAGGTTGAGCTGTATCTGTATCCCGGTGACTCCACCGTTGTGGCCCGGCATATCTTGGACCTGAGACTGATCTCTAGAGGCCTGATCATTCACCCGCAGAACTGACCTGCAGTCCAGTCTCCATGGACCAGACGCCAACATTGGAATCTTCGTAGCCAGTCACCAGATAGTCCTCGCTGAAGTCCACAGCCGACACCAAGTCTCCGTGAGCCTTTAAAACTTCACAGTTACCATCGGCCGACTCCATTACAACTTTTTTTTTGTTAAAAAATTTCATGAGAGTACAGAAACAAAAAAAAAATCATTAGAATAGCCAAGACTGACTTTACTGACCTGAATATAACACCTCACTCTGAGATCGTAGTCCGACACAAAGTCGTAAAGGATCACCGCACCGTCCAGCCCCGCTGTGGCCTGGGGCGGGGGAAAATATTTTGAAATTTCTTAAAAATATTTGGTTATTTAGATGTTTTACCACTGTGTTGTTATGGAGCTTCAGGTCCCACACACTGTCAGTATGGCAGGGGAATGTCTGTAATCAGATATCTTGCAGTAAAACTGACTGGTATTTCATCACAATATTTACCTTCACACAAACCAACGAATCTTTTCGCCAAACCTGAAATATGGACTTGATGATGACAACCATTGGGGGAAGTTGGTGCTAAGTGTTATAGACGGACATACAAACAGAGTGACCAAGGTTGGTGCTTTTGTTTTTTAGGCAATACAATCCTGGTGGTTATCGACATATGTATCACCAACCCACAAACTAGTCGGATACATCAAAACATTTAAATAAATTAAGAATAAATATTTAAGATATAAAATGTCTGTATCAGTATCAGAAACTTTTGAGATATTTATAGCAGTCACTTGCATTATTCGAGCTTGTCATAGAAATTTTCCAAATATCTCACCTTCAAGGTGGCGTCGTAGCTGCCAGTGAGGATGACTTTGTTGTTGATATCAATACATTTCACCCCTTTATCATGCAATTCTTGTTCTCGTATTTTTGCCAGAGTGTTGAGGTCCCAGATCTTGATAGAAAGTTTATCCCCAGCTTTACTGGGTTGGTTCTGACTCACCTGAACACAGCCATTGTTGAGGCCGCAGTAAATCCTCTCCTCGTCAGACTTGACACTCAGCACAAAACTGTCGCAAAATAATCTCTTGCTCTAAACAATTAAAAGTTACTTAGTTCTCTCTTAAGTTTGCATAATTTCCCACCTTGGGTTCTCTGTGTCTCCACATGTCCTTTAGAAGAAATATTTTTGCCAACATTTTCTTATAAACCGAGCAGTCGGTCAGCTCTGTGATGGGACAGTGGAGGTGTTGGTCCCAGTGCTCGGACACAGCCAACTCCTCCAGGCCCTCATCTCGGTCCACTGAAAACAAGACATGACAGAAAATATTTCTCTCTCAATGACCCACCGAGATATTCCACTCTCCGCTTGAAGACGTGGCCACCGATGAAGTCGTTCCACAGCCTGGAGACGAGGAGACAGTTGAGTTGATCCTCAAAGTCGAGTAGAGAGAAGATGTACTCGGCACAGTGGTCCATGTTCCGGCAGAGCAACTCTTCTATCAGGTCCACCTTGCTCGTCTCATATCTAGTCCAGGTTCCACAGGAATCAAGACAAATATTTCAAAATTTTCTTACTTGAACTTCTCAATCTTGCTCTCCAGCGTGAACTGCTTCTGATATCTGTTGACTCTGAAGATGCCCAGGACCGGGTTCCACTGCATGACGTGGCTGTCCGAGCCCAGGAGGACCTGGGGCTCGTACTTCAGTCTCGGCATCCTCACACCTCTCACCTCACTCCCTCACTTGCTCACTGCTCCTCTCTCCTCTCTCCGGCCTCGTCAATATCTCTATTTCTCATCCGGTGACATTGACAATGACTCGGACCCAGCTGATCTTACTTGCAGTCTATCAAGGAAAAACATTGGCACCGGGCCAGACTCCTTGATTGGTCAGAACATTGTCATCTGACTTCCTTTACAACACTCTCATTGGACCCTTGCCAACAATTAAAAATAACCAATCTGTCCCAAATATCTAAACACAGAGATGCAATTTCATAATAATGCGATGTTGCAGGGATTTTACTACCAACTGGTAAAATACGGATTGCTATTTTCTCTTGATAAGTTTGAGACTTTTAACAATATAAGTAAGTATCCTATATCAACCTCATAGCTATATCTATATCAACGCCTTGGAGTTCAATGTCAATGTCATACATATTTTGGTGAGTCATAGCAATATCAATATCCAGTATTAATTCATTTAAACTGAAGTTAAGTACATTTTATTAATAAAGTTTCAAAACTATAACAATAGAATTATGTTGATCATCTTTATGCAGCTGTAGCTAGCTAGTTGTAGATATTATGCATTGTAATCATAATGCTCAGTTATGTTTGTTCTTCCCTCTCCTCCACCTCCTCCTCCTCCTTCTCCTCCTCCTGCTCAACTTCTCTGTTCCCGCTGCTCCTGTTGGCCCCCCCTGAGTCGTTTCCTGTGTTCCCTCTCCATGTCCTCCTCGGTGATGTCCAGCTTGAGGACCT
>OZSS01001589.1_pt1 | contig 10382 bp, 7 predicted proteins | sample 1779911 | NCBI WGS metagenome assembly OZSS01 (sample SAMEA2603589, study PRJEB24840) | metagenome | biome: Water; feature: Photic zone; material: Seawater sample | place: Mediterranean Sea | collected 2013-11-12 | depth 10 m | reverse complement strand
TAAGATCAGCGATAAAATTATGATAAAGAAATTATTTGATATTATTAATGGAAGGTTCATAATTGAACAAACAAATCTCAAAAACATAAGGTTCATCATGTTTTTATTCTTTCTCGCTTTAATTATGATTTACTCTTCGCATAGTGTTGATACAAAAATCTACAAATTAAATGATTTATCTAATAAACTAGCAATGGTTGAAAATGAATTTGTTGACGTGAGAAAAGAAATAGTTACACTAAAAATGGAGTCAAATATCAAAATTCAATTATATGAAAGAGGAATTGGACCATCATTAAACCCACCAACTAAAATTATTATCACAAAAAAATGATGGAAAATAATTTTTTAATACGATTATACACTGTTGGGTTTTTATTACTAGTGTTTTCTTTGGGAATTTTTTACAAACTATTTCAAATACAATTCATTGATGGGGATAAGTATAGAAAGATTGCGGAGGATAAAACTTTAAAGAATTTTATAGCAAAACCTGTTAGAGGTAATTTATATTCCAGCGATGGCAGCATACTAGCAACTACTGTATCAAAGTATGATATTTTTATTGACACAAAAATTATATCTGATAGAATTTTTCAAACTGAATTAAGACCTCTTTGCGAAAAAATTTCACAATTTAAGAAAACGAGGTTTGATGATGAATGTTCAAGAATAAAAAAAGCTCGTGAAAAGAATAACAGATATTTAAATATTTTCAGAAACATTGATTTAAAATCACTAGAAATAATTAAAAGTTTCCCCATACTTAAATATGGTACAATAAAGGGAGGACTAATTATAGAAAATAAAGTTAAAAGAGAACTCCCCTTTGGGAAAATTGCTGAAAGAACAGTTGGATATGAAAGAGTAGATGAGAAAGGAAATTTTAGAGGTGTTGGCTTGGAGCATGCTTATGGGAATTTTTTGAGAGGGAAAAACGGACTTGTAACAAAGAGAAAAATCTCAAATGGACAATGGAAAATTCTGGATAATGATTTAAACAGGAACCCTATTAACGGGTCAAACGTATATTCAACAATAGATGTTGAAATCCAAGATATAGTTCATGATAATCTTTTAGAGCAAACTATAAATTTTGAAGCTGATCACTCATCAGCCATAGTCATGGAGGTGAGTACTGGTAAAATTAAAGCAATATCAAATTTTGGTAGAACTAGTGAGGGTAAATATTACGAAAAATTGAATTATGCAGTAGGTGAATCTTTAGAGCCCGGCTCAACTTTTAAGTTAATGTCTGTTATTTCCCTATTGGAGGATAATGCGTTCGATACAATTCAAAAAATAGATACAAAAAATGGCAAATTAAACTTCTATGGTTATGATGTTAAAGATTCAAAAGAGGGTGGCTATGGGGAGATAAATTTGATGGATATTTTTAGATTATCCTCAAATACAGGGATTGTATCAGCGGTAAATGATTTTTATAAAAATCAACCAAGAAAATTCGTAAATAGAATTTCAAATATTGGAATTGATGAACCATTAGGAATCGAAATAAAGGGTGAACCAAAGCCAATATTTCCTCATCCTGATGATAAAAATTGGAACGGATTATCATTACCATGGATGGCATATGGTTACGGAATATCATTAACTCCGCTTCAAATTTTAACATTTTATAATTCAATAGCAAATAATGGAGAAATGGTAAAGCCAAAATTTTTAGAAAAGGTTATTAACTCCGTTGAAAATGATCACAAATTTAAGAAGGAGATTATCAATTCATCCATTTGCTCTAAGAAGACACTCAAGATAATTAATAAAATGCTTTATGATGTTGTGCATCATCCAAACGGTACGGCCAACAATATAAAGTCTAAATATTTTGGCATCTCTGGAAAAACAGGTACTGCTCAAATTGATTATAATACAGATAGTATTAATTATAATTCAAGTTTTGTTGGCTTTTTCCCGTCCGATAAACCAAAGTATTCATGCATAATAACGATTAATAAGCCAAATAAAAAATTAGGGTATTATGGATCAACAGTGGCTGGTCCTGTTTTTAAAAATATTGCAGAAAAAATTATGTCCAAGTATCCTGATCATCTTGAATTTTCTCTAGCAGAAATTGAAAGAGGATTAATTAGCAACAAAATAACTAGTACAAATCAGTGAAAAAACTTGAAACCATATTAACTGGTCTTGATCCTACCAAAGTAATTGGCAAAATGGATTTAGTTATTCGTAATATTTCTAGTAATTCAAAAAACATTAATACTAAATATTTATTTGTGGCAATTGAGGGTAATAACTTTGATGGCCATGAGTTTATCGAAAATGCTGTAGAACAAGGTGCTTCTACAGTTGTATGCGAAAAACTGCCTGATAGTTTAGTCAAAAACATAACCTACATAAAAGTCAAATCAAGCAGAAAATCATATGCAAAGATTTGCTGTAATTTTTTTGGAAATCCATCTAAAAAGTTAAAATTAATTGGTGTGACTGGTACAAATGGAAAAACAACGACCGTCTCCCTTGCTCATGATTTAATGTTAAAAATGGGTTATAAAAGTGGATTAATTTCCACAAATACGATCAAGATTAATAATAAAAATTATAAAACCGATTTAACTACACCAGATTCATACTATACTAATTTGTATTTGAGAAAAATGGTTGATTTAGATGTCAATTTTTGCTTTATGGAGGTATCTTCCCATTCGATTCATCAAGACAGAATCAACTCATTAGAATTTTTTCTCTGTGTATTTACAAATATCACTCATGATCATTTGAATTATCATGGAGATTTCAAAAGTTATTTAAATACTAAAAAGAGGCTATTTGATAACTTAAAAAACAATCAAAAATCATTGGTGAATATTGATGATAAAAACGGAATGTACATGATACAGAATACAGGGGCCAAAATCTATACAATGTCCTTAAAAAAACCAGCTGATTTTAAATTACGTGTGCTAGAAAATTCCTTAGATGGTATGAAATTAAAAATTGATAATGTAGAAATTCAAACTTCACTAATTGGAACTTTTAACGCATACAATATACTATCAGTAACTTCGATAGCCAAGGTCCTTAATCTGAATGAAAAAAATATCTATGAAAATTTATCTCTTTTAAAGTCACCGACTGGTAGATTTGAAATTGTTACCCACAAAAACGTAACTGCAATTATAGATTACGCCCATACACCTGATGCATTATTAAATATTTTGAACACTATTCATAGTATAAACATTAATAATTTCAAAGTGATTACGGTGATTGGATGTGGTGGTGGAAGAGATAAAGATAAAAGAAAAAAAATGGGTTTAATAGCAGTGAACAACAGTTCATTTTCTGTTTTCACATCTGATAACCCTAGGGATGAAGACCCTGAAAAAATAATTGAAGATATGATATCAGGTATTGAAAAAATCCAATTGAAAAAAGTAATGATTGAGTTAGACAGAGAAATAGCAATAAAACTTGCTTTATCAATGTTAAATGAAAAATGTATAATTCTAATAGCTGGTAAGGGACATGAAAAATATCAAATTATAAAATCAAAAAAAATTGAGTTCAATGATTTATATGTTGTCAAAAAATCGTTAAAAATTGCTGTCTGATGTTATATTATTTATTTGAAATATTAGAGAAAGAGTTTCAGTTAATGGGGGCTAGTTTGTTTCAATACATTTCTTTTAGATCTGCAATAAGTTTTATTCTAGCTCTTTTTATCTCAACAATTTTTGGAAAGAAAATAATAAAATATTTAAGAGAAAAACAAATAGGGGAGAACATCAGAAACCTCAATTTACCAGGTGAAAAAGCTAAAAAAGGAACACCAACAATGGGAGGTGTTATAATATTATTATCAACCATAATACCCATTTTTTTGTTTACTGACTTTAAGAATATTTATATAGTAATTCTATTAGTTTCTTTTATTTGGTTAGCTCTAATTGGTTTTGTTGATGATTATATTAAAGTTTTCAAGAACAGAAAATCAGGAATTAATAGTTGGGTAAAAATTATTGGTCAGACTATTTTAGGTTTATTTATTGGTTTTACAGTTTACTTTCACCCTGGAATTCAGGTCAAGCAAAATAAGGATTTTAATGATGAACAAAATATAGTTACAAATCAAAAGTCCTTAAAAACAACCATTCCTTTTGTTAAAAATAATGAGTTGGATTATGTTCAGATATTTAAAATTTCGAAGAATAACCCTAACTGGATTTTTTATGTTTTAGTAATAACATTTATAATAATTGCAGTTTCAAACGGATCTAACCTTACAGATGGTCTTGATGGTTTAGCAGCTGGAACTTCAGCAATAGTTGTTTTTGTTCTTGGAATTTTGGCTTGGGTATCTGGTAATTTTATTTTTTCAGATTATCTAAATATAATTTATATACCAGGAATAGGTGAGATACTTGTTTTTGTCTCTGCTTTGCTTGGTGGATTGATAGGTTTTCTGTGGTACAATACTCATCCTGCTCAAGTTTTTATGGGTGATACTGGAAGTTTATCTGTTGGAGGTATAATAGCTGTTATTGCAATTCTTGTCAGGAAAGAATTAATGCTACCTATTTTGTGTGGTGTTTTTCTTATTGAGACAATGTCTGTAATAATCCAAGTGAGTTTTTTTAAATACACTAAAAGAAAATATGGAATTGGAAAAAGAATTTTTCTAATGAGCCCAATTCACCATCATTTTCAGAGAAAAGGATTAAGTGAAACCAAAATTGTTACAAGATTTTGGATCGTTTCAATTTTGCTCGCAATATTAACACTAATAACACTAAAATTAAGATGATTGCTAAAAGTAAAATACTTATTCTTGGCTCAGGTATTAGTGGAGTTGGAGTTGCAAAATTAGCTCAAAAAAAGGGTTTAAATGTTTCTCTTTCAGACTCAAAAAATATTAAATCAGAAACAAAAAAAATCTTATCAGAATTAGGTGTAATATTTGAGGAATCAGGACATACTGAAAATTTAATAAAAGATTCAAATGAAATAGTGATTAGTCCTGGGATTGATCTTAAGTCACTAATTAAGTCTAAACCATCACTCCAAAACAAGAATGTTATTTCAGAAATTGAATTTGCCAGTAGATACACCAATGCATTTATTATTGCCGTAACTGGTACAAATGGAAAAACAACAACATCAAAATTAATTTACCACATACTAAAAAATAGTGGATTTAATGTAGGATTAGCTGGGAACATCGGATACAGTTTTTCCAGATCAGTATCAGAAAATAAATTTGATTATTATGTTGTGGAGGTTAGTAGTTTTCAACTTGATCATATTCTGAATTTTAGGCCTGATATTTCTATTATAACCAACATAACACCAGATCACCTGGATAGATATGATCATAAATTAGAAAATTACATAAATGCAAAGTTCAATATAATAAGCAATCAGAAAAGTTCAGATTATCTTATTTACAGCGGTGATTGTACCAATACAAAAAATAAAATTAATGATTTAAATAGCCAGATTTTTACTATTCCATTTTTTACCGGAAACAACAAAAACCAGAAAAACAACTATTTAGTAAAGCTCAAAAACAAGATTAAATTATCAATAAATAACAAAGAAAATATGATAGATATTAGTAATACCTCATTGATTGGGTTACACAATGTAAAAAATTCAATGGCAGCAATTGCTGTTTCAGAAATTTTAAATATTTCAAATAAAAAAATTATTGAAAGTCTAAAAACTTTTCAAAATGTACCACATAGATTGGAGCATTTTTTAACTATCCACAAAGTTAAATATGTAAATGATTCCAAAGCAACAAATGTAAATGCAACCTTTTATGCTTTAAATTCATACAATAAACCAATAGTTTGGATAGTTGGAGGAATAGATAAGGGAAATGATTATGATCTATTAATTCCGTTAGTAAAGAGAAATGTTAAAGCAATCGTTTGTTTGGGTACAGATAATGAAAAAATAATATCAATATTTTCTCAGTATTGTAATCTTGTAGTTTCCACTAATAAAATGGTGGATGCTGTTAAAAGTGCATATAATATATCAAAACAGGGTGATATCGTTTTACTATCACCTGCATGTGCAAGTTTTGATTTATTTAAAAATTATGAGGAGAGGGGTAATTCATTTAAAAATCAGGTTAGAAAATTATGAGTATACTCAAAAATATTCACGGGGATAAGGCTATTTGGATTGTAGTCATAGCTTTAGCAATATTTTCATTCTTACCGGTCTTTAGTGCTAGTTCAAACTTTGGAGCTAATTTAATTTTTTCAAATATTATAAAACATATATCAATCATATTTATTGGTATTATGATAATGTATTCAACCCATTTGGTTGAGTATAAATACTTCAAAGGCCTTTCCTTAATTATTCTTCCATTGGTAATTTTTTTATTGTTTTTTGCATCTTTTCAAGGAAATGTGATTGATGGTGCAAATGCTAACAGATGGTTGAATATACCAATACTGAAAATCTCGTTTCAACCATCAACTATAGCTTCAATTTTCTTATTAATTTACTTGGCAAATTTTTTATCCAAGGAAAAAAACAAGAATCTTAGTTTCATCAAAACATTTTTATTAATGTGGCTTCCAATAATATTAATAGTCGCATTAATTCTCCCATCTAACTTTTCAACTGCGTTGTTAATTTTCACAATGTCCATAATGATAATATTTATTGCAGGATACAAACTAAAGCATCTTGCTACACTATTTTTTTTATTCGTTTTATTATTGTCATCATTTTTGTTTGCGGTCAATAAATTTCCTGAAATAATACCTAACAGAGTTGATACATGGACTAACAGAATTGAAAATTTCGTAAAAAATGATCTTGATGACACATCAAATTATCAAATAAATAGAGCCAAGGCAGCAATAGCAAATGGAAAAATATTTGGTGTTGGGGCAGGTAAAAGCTCTATGAAGTATATTTTACCACAAAGCACCTCAGATTTTATTTATTCTATCATTGCTGAGGAGTATGGTACTATAGTAGCATTTATAATACTATTGTTGTACATAGTGTTGCTATTCAGGATTATAATAATATCCTATAAGTCGCAAACAAAATTTGGACAATTAGTATCTATTGCTGTAGGTATCCCTGTAGTTTTTCAAGCTTTTACAAATATGGCAGTTGCCGTTCAATTGATTCCAGTCACTGGACAACCACTTCCGTTAGTAAGTACTGGTGGAACTTCCATTTGGATAACTTTTTTGGCAATGGGAATTTTATTAAGTGTAAGTAAAAACAACATAAATTATAACACAGTTGAATTAGATGGCTAATAAAAAAAAATATAGGTTTATTATATCTGGAGGTGGATCTGGGGGCCATATTTACCCAGCATTGAGTATTGCAGACAGTATAAAAAATAAATTTATAAATAGTGAGTTGTTATTTGTGGGTTCAAAAAAAAGAATGGAAATGAAAATCATTCCTGACAGAGGCTACAGAATTAAAGGATTAAATATATCGGGATTTAACAGAAAGGTTTCGGTTTCCAATTTATTACTCCCATGCAAGTTGATTATAAGTTTATTCCAATCCTTAATTATTCTTATAAAATTTAGACCAAATCTAGTAATAGGAACTGGTGGTTTTGCAAGTGGTCCAATTTTATTTGTTTCTAGTTTGATAAAAATACCAACTTTCATTCAAGAGCAAAATTCCCATCCTGGAATTACAAATAAAATTTTGGGTAAGTACTCAAAGAAAATTTTTGTTGCATATGATGGCATGGATAGATTTTTTGATTCAAAAAAAATAGTATGTTCTGGAAATCCTGTAAGAGAATCAATTAGATTATTTAAATCTGTCAATAAAAATGAAGTTTACGAGAAGCTAAATCTTACAAGTAATAAAAAAACAATACTAGTATTGGGAGGTAGTCAAGGAGCAGATAAGCTTAATAAATCTATAATTGACTCAATTGATTTTATAATAAAAAATAACCTACAAGTTATTTTGCTAACTGGAACGAGATATTATGAGACCTACAAAAAATTTAAAAATAAAAATCTAGTAATTATTCCATTTACGGATAAGATTGAAGAGTTGTATTCAATTTCGGATTTGATCATTTCAAGATCAGGTGCAAGTATTATATCTGAGCTGTGTATCGTGGGAAAGCCTGTAATATTTATTCCATCTCCGAATGTGGTTGATGATCATCAAACAAAAAATGCTAGAAAAATTTATGAAAATGGGGCTTGTGAATTTATAAACGAGGACGAGCTAGATTTTAAATTTACACCTAAGCTTTCAGACTTTCCTAAACCAATAATTTTTAGCTTACTATATTCATTAACATGTCCAATCATTGCAACAATCTTAGTTGTCCCAATATCTAAACCTATAAAAAGCTCATTATTTTTCATTTTTATTATTTTCGATTACCACTTGATTTTTAAAACTTAAATTTATTTTCTCAATTTCAGAGAAAAGATCTGACTTAACTTTAGCACCATAGAAAATCTTATATTTTTTAAGCTTCTCTTGTATATTGTTAAGACTTCCAAATTTTATTAAATAATTTTGATTGACCGCTTTTAAATACATATTTGTTTGATCCATAAAAATATAGTCAATATGAGAAAACAAGAACTCATCATTTTTTATTACAGAGCTAATTTTTATAGCCTTCATTAAATTAATTGAATCTATTTTACCTACAAAAAATGTTGTTTCTGGTTTATAAATTTTTGATAATGGAATCATTTCACCATTCAAATCGACATACTTATTTTGATATTCTAAAAACATTACAGGATCTTTTTCATTAATTTTTATATTAATTTTTGAGTCAACAGTCCTGTATACATTTGAATTATAAAAGAAATCGATATTATTGATATGATTTTCTAAACTTGAAAAACTGAATTCTTGATTTAACAAAGAATCATTTATAAATTTATTTTCAACTAAATTTCCTTTCAAAGAATCTAATTCTATATAGTTTAGCTTTAAATAATTTAAGTCTTGGTAAATAAAATTATTTCTTTTGCTATTAATGAAATTTGCCCAAATAGTTACACAAACAGTGAATATTAGAAGAATGGAAAAAATTATTTTTTTATATAGCATTTTGTAAAATCAATTTTTTTATAGTTTCAACTTTTTCAGAAATATCACCAGCTCCCAAGGTTATAATTATATCAGAATCATCAATTTCTAGGTTTTCTATTAACTCCCCATCATGAATAATTTTTTTGTTATCATTTTCTATTATTTTTAATAACTGTGTTGAATCAATTCCAGCTATTGGCTTCTCCCTTGCTGGATATATATTTAATAAGAATATTTTATCAAATTTTTCTAATGCTCTTGCAAACTCACTCATAAAATCTTTAGTTCTTGAGAAAAGATGAGGTTGAAAAATTACAAGATTCGATTTGTTTGGATACATTTTTTTTACTGAATCAACAATTGATTTTATTTCATTAGGATGGTGTGCATAGTCATCAATCAATATTTTAGGAGATTTTGTAATAATTGAAAATCTACGTTCAATACCTTTAAATGATTTAATAGCATTAACAATTTTTTTTGGACTTAAATTAAGATTGACAGCTATTGAAAAGGCAGCTAAAGCGTTAAGTGCATTGTGTTTACCAGGCATTCCAAAAATTACCTTACCATAATTATTTTTCTCTGACTTAATTTCAAACTGCGTCTCAAATGGCCCGTAAATTAACTTATCAATATAATAGTCAGATTTATCACTTAGCCCATACTTATATCCTCCAAATCCTAAATTTTCGTTCTGAAAAATAATTCCGTCTTTCTTTAAATTTCCTACAAAAGCTTTAAATGTATTTATAAGATTTTGATAATTTTTATATATATCTAGATGATCAGGATCTATATTATTTATACATATCACATTTGGTTTGAGTTCTAAAAATGATTTATCAAATTCATCAGCTTCAACTATAAAAATTTTATTTCCGTTGATTATTAAATTAGAACCATAATCATTCATAATTCCACCTACAAAAGATGTAAACTCTAAGTTGAATTGAAATAAAATGTGGGAAAGTATTGAGCTAATAGTTGTTTTTCCGTGAGTACCCGATATTGCAATACAATATCCATCGTTTACAATTTCTGAAAGAATTTTAGCTCTTTTAATTACTATAAATTTTTTATCGTAGCAGTATTTTAGAATTTTATTATCATTACTTATTGCTGGTGTGTAAATAACAAGAGTATTTTTTGTATTAAACTTCTTAAGGTCAATCATTGATTCTTTTAAGTTATGAGAAACTCCAATTCCTGAGCTAACCAACTTTTTAGTTAGATTCGTTTGAACTTTATCATAACCTGAAATATTTTTTTTGTTGTAATGTAAGTATTTGGCTAAGGCCGACATTCCAATCCCACCAATT
>OZSS01001588.1_pt1 | contig 10386 bp, 10 predicted proteins | sample 1779911 | NCBI WGS metagenome assembly OZSS01 (sample SAMEA2603589, study PRJEB24840) | metagenome | biome: Water; feature: Photic zone; material: Seawater sample | place: Mediterranean Sea | collected 2013-11-12 | depth 10 m | reverse complement strand
TAATATGAGTAGACAAAGACCGCTTTCACCACATCTTCAAATATATAAACCACAAATAACCTCTGTCTTGTCAATTCTTCACAGAGGAACGGGTATTATATTATCAATAGGAAGTATAATTTTAGTGTTATGGATTGTAGCGCTTACTTTAGGTGAAAGCACTTATTTAATGTATTCAAATGTAATTAATAACTGGTTCGGCAAATTGATAATTTTTGGTTTCACCTTTGCCTTGTTTTATCATCTTAGTAATGGTATTCGGCATCTTTTTTGGGATGCAGGTTACGGATATAACTTAAATCATGCATATATTTCTGGCGTATCTGTAATAATTTCCTCGTTATTATTGACTTCTATGACATGGTTAATAGTCTATCTCAGAGTTGTTTAAAGAAAGTGATGAAAATGCAATCTAAATCTCATGGTGTAGTTCACTGGAAGTTACAAAGGATTTCAGCAATTGCAATGATACCTCTTATAATTTGGTTTGTTTCTTCGCTTGTTTTTAGCTTAATCAATGGCTATGACGAATCTATTACTTGGTTACAGAGTCCCCTTAACGCAACAGGAATGGTTCTTTTATTTGGGACTTTATACTTTCATGCAGCATCAGGATTGCAAGTTGTAATCGAAGATTATGTGCATAATGAGGGGTTGAAAATTATGTCTTTAATACTTATAAAATTACTATCAGTTCTTTTAGGTGTTTTATCAATCCTTTGCGTTTTGAAAATTTATTTATAATTAGAAAGTTATTTTATGTCTGAATATGAAATTGTAGATCATGAACATGATGTTGTAGTAGTTGGTGCAGGTGGTGCTGGGTTAAGAGCAACTTTAGGCATGGTGTCTGGTGGTTTAAAAACTGCCTGTATTACAAAAGTTTTTCCTACAAGAAGTCATACTGTTGCCGCTCAAGGTGGCATTGGAGCTGCGCTTAATAATATGGGTGAAAATGATAGCTGGCAGTTTCATATGTATGATACAGTTAAAGGATCTGATTGGCTTGGTGATCAAGATGCTATTGAGTATATGTGTAAAGAAGCTATTCCTTCTGTGACTGAGTTAGAGAATTTTGGGGTTCCTTTTTCTAGAACGGAAGATGGAGAAGTTTATCAAAGACCCTTTGGTGGCCATACCTTAGATTATGGAAAGAAAATGGCAAGAAGAGCTTGTGCGGCAGCAGATAGGACTGGGCATGCTATTTTACACACTCTTTACCAACAGTGTTTAAAACATCAAGCTGAGTTTTTTGTAGAGTACATTGCGCTTGATCTTCTCATGGATGATAATGGTAAGTGTGTTGGTGTACTAGCTTTATGTATGGATGATGGTAAGATCCACAGATTTAGAGGCCATCAAACAGTTCTAGCTACTGGTGGTTATGGTAGAGTATATTTTTCTTGTACTTCTGCTCATACTTGTACAGGTGATGGAAACGCAATGGTTTTGCGAGCAGGCTTGCCTCTTCAAGATATGGAGTTTGTTCAGTTTCACCCAACAGGTGTTTATGGTGCAGGTGTTCTTATAACAGAGGGATCAAGAGGTGAAGGTGGATATCTTACAAATTCTGAAGGTGAGAGATTTATGGAAAGATATGCACCTACAGCCAAAGACCTTGCTAGTAGAGATGTAGTATCACGGTCTATGACTATTGAAATTAATGAAGGTAGAGGAGTTGGTCCAAATAAAGATCATATATTTATGCATTTAGAACATATTGATCCAGCTACATTACAGATGAGGTTACCAGGCATTAGTGAAACTGCAAAAATTTTCTGTGGTGTTGATGTTACTAAGGAACCAATTCCAGTTTTACCTACAGTTCATTATAATATGGGAGGAATTCCTACAACTTTCCACGGGGAAGTTCTCACAAAAATCAACGGGGATCCCGACTGCGTTGTTGATGGATTAATGGCTATCGGGGAAGCAGCTTGCGTTTCGGTCCATGGTGCAAACAGACTAGGCTCAAACTCCCTTATAGATTTGGTCGTTTTTGGTAGAGCTGCTGGGCTGAGAGCTGCAGATACAACGACAGCAAATGCTAATCAGCCACCACTTCCTGACAACGCTGGACTGAATGCTCTAGAAAGACTCGATAAGTTTAGGTATGCAGATGGCAATACTTCAACCTCCGAATTACGATCCCAAATGCAAAAAATAATGCAAAATAACTGTGCTGTGTTTAGAACAGGCGAAGTTTTAGATGAAGGAAAAGACCTCATTAATAAAACTTGGAACGGTCTTGACGATATCAAGATTAATGACAGATCACTAATATGGAATACGGATCTACTAGAAGCTCTTGAGTGGGATAACTTAATTGTACAGTCTGTTGTTACTGTTGAAAGTGCAGCAAATAGAAAAGAAAGTCGTGGCTCGCATGCCCGCGAAGATTATACAGAAAGAGATGATAAGAATTGGATGAAACATACGCTGGCATGGATAGATAATGATGAGAGAACTACCACAATAGATTATAGGCCTGTGCATGAATATACTCTGAGCAATGAAGTAGCCTATATTCCGCCAAAAGAGAGGGTATATTAAGAAAAGCATGGTTGAATTAGCACTCCCAAGAAATTCCAAAATTACAGAAGGAAAGAAGTGGCCCAAACCACAAAACGAAAATAATATTCGTGAATTTAAAGTATATAGATGGAATCCAGAGGATAATCAAAACCCATCCATTGACACATACTATATTGATACTGAAGATTGTGGCCCAATGGTCTTAGATGCTTTGATGAAGATTAAAAGCGATATTGATACTTCCTTAACTTTTCGTAGATCTTGCCGTGAAGGAGTATGTGGCTCATGTGCAATGAATATTGATGGTGTTAACAGACTGGCTTGCACAACAGCAATCGAGGACGTTAAGGGCGCAGTGAGTATTTATCCGCTGCCTCATCAAAAAGTAATTAAAGATTTGGTTCCAGACCTAAAGAATTTTTTTGATCAGCATAAATCTGTTGAACCTTGGTTGCACACTAAGAAGGAAGATCCAAAAGAAGAGTGGCTTCAATCAAAAGAGGACAGAGAGCAACTTGACGGTTTATATGAGTGTATCATGTGCGCATGCTGTTCAACCTCATGTCCAAGTTATTGGTGGAATTCTGATAAATATCTTGGCCCGGCTGCCTTACTTCAAGCTTATCGTTGGATAATTGATAGCAGGGACGATGAAAGAGATGAACGACTTGATAAGTTGGAAGATCCATTTAAATTATATCGCTGTCACACTATCATGAACTGTGCAAAAGCATGCCCTAAAGGACTAAATCCTGCAAAAGCAATTGCTAGTATTAAGAAAATGTTAGTTGAAAGAAGGGTTTCCAAATAACTACAGCCCTCTATTCCCCCTTAGGCTCTAATATTTGTTTTCCTCGGTACATCCCAGTTTTTAAATCGAGATGGTGTGGTCTATGCAACTCACCAGTTGATTTATCTTCAACATAAGCCTGACTTTTCAGAAAGTCAGTTGATCTGCGCATACCTCTTTTTGATTTGGTTACCTTCGTTCTTGGGACCGCCATAATCAATAACTCCAATTTATAAAATTAAATAAGATTTATTACATATACATATTCATTTATTATTTGTCATCATTAATATATATTAAATTCAAATTTTTTATTAATGACTATTTTATTATTTATATCTGTAAGATTATGACTCTAGGCAAGAGCTATAATATTTTGCGATCAGAGATTGATCAACTGCTTATCAGAAAGATTGGCATTTCTGGGTTTCCTGCGACGTTAGTCGAACCAATCAAGTATATTTTTGTGAATAAGGGAAAAAAAGTAAGGGCTATCCTTTTAGCAGAGTCGTGTGCACTTTTTGGTATTCATTATACAAAAATACTTCAAATTGCACTAGCATTGGAATGTATCCATACATATTCACTCATACATGACGACCTCCCCGCAATGGATGATGACGATTACCGGAGGGGCGAGCTGACTTTACATAAAAAGTATGATGAAGCGACTGCAATATTAGTCGGGGATGCACTAATCTCACTAGCATTCGAATTGATTTCTGGAGAAAAAGATTTGTCAGCTGAATGTAGGGTTAAGTTAATAAATAACTTGGCATTGTATAGTGGGGGAAAAGGCATGGTTGGTGGACAAATGCTTGATCTTAGACTTAATCCAGCAGAGGCGTCTATCGAAAGTATAAAAAAAATGCAACAAATGAAGACGGGAGATCTCTTCTGTTTTGCATTTACAGCTGGACCGATTATTGCAGGCAGTGGGAGTGATGATGAAGAGAAATTATTTGAGTTTGGGAAGCTATTTGGTTTGATATTTCAAATAAGCGATGACCTTATTGATGTGGAGTCAACACTAACAGAGGCAGGTAAATCCGTAAATAAGGATCAAAAAATGGATAAAGCAACTTATGTGGACCATTATGGGATAGAGGAAGCAAAAAAACTTATGCAAAATTATATAAAAGAAGCGAAGGTTATTTTAGAAAAATATGGATCAAAAGCACGGTCATTAATTACATTATGCGAAAGTCTACCAAATAGAAGATCATAAAATAATATTATCAATCAATCTTGTTTCCCCAAGCCTTATTGCGCCAAGTAATATATATTGACCACTTATATTTTTATAATCTTCAACATTACTTAGATTATCGGTTTTTCTGAGTTCTAAATAATCAACATTTAAATCATCTTTATTAAGTCTCTCTATTTCCGTATCTAAAATTGACATATAATCCCTGGAATTTTTATAAATTTTTTTGCTTGCTCTAACAAGTGACTCATATAAATATACCGCTTTTGAGCGCTGATCAGGATTTAGATAGCTATTTCTTGATGACATTGCTAAACCATCATTTTCCCTGATAATGGGGGCAAGAACAATATCAATTGATGTAAATAGTTGCTGGACCATGTCCTTTATAAGGATATATTGTTGGTAATCTTTCTGCCCAAATATTGCAATGTCAGGTCGAACGATGTTCATTAATTTATTCACAACTAACAGGACTCCATAAAAATGCCCTGGCCTATATCGCCCGCATAGCTCGCTCATAAGACCGGGGTTATTAGTCGTGATTAGATTTTTTTCGTTGGGAGGGTAAATCTCCTTATCACTTGGGCAAAAAACACAATCAACATTTAATTTTCTAAGTAGCTTAATATCTTCATCAAGAGTTCTTGGGTATTTTGTATAGTCTTCTTCAGGGCCAAATTGTTTTGGATTTACATAAATGGAAACAATAGTTTTTGTCGCGCCGCACCGTCTTATTTTGCTTATTAAACTTAAATGTCCTTCATGTAGATTTCCCATAGTTGGAACAAAACCAACTACTTCATTATTTTGTTTCCAAGAAAGAACCTCAGCTTTTAAATCTGATAAATTTTCAGAAACTATTAGCATTCTATTTGAACGAGTGTTTATCTGTGGGGTATTTTAGTGTTTTAACTTCTTGAATGTATTGCTTTATTGCATCCTCTATTGTGTTATTTCCATCCATGTAATTCTTTGAGAACTTTGGTAATTGACCTTGAGAAATACCCAAAATATCGTAAAGAACTAGTATTTGCCCATCAACTTCTGAACCTGCGCCGATGCCAATTATTGGTATGGATATCTCACTTGCTAGTTCTTTTGCTGTTTGTGAGGAAACACATTCAAGAAGTAATAGATCAGCACCTGAGTCCTCTATTTTCTTTGCTTCTTGAATGAGTGCATTTGCCTCATTTGAACTCTTGCCCTGAACTTTATAACCTCCCATCTTATTTACTGATTGCGGTCTCAATCCAATGTGTGCGCATATCGGTATATCTGAAAGCGCTAGCTTTTCAATAATATTTATTTGAGACCTATTCCCTTCTAATTTTACCATTTGTGCCCCACCATCCTGCATCAGTCTTTTTGCACTATCAAGGGCAACATTGGCATTATAAAAACTCATAAAGGGCATATCAGAAATTAAGAAAGAATAATTCACCGATGATGCAACGATTTTTGTGTGATAAATCATATCTTCAATTTTAACTGGTACCGTTGTTTTATGTCCCTGCACCACCATTCCTAGGGAGTCACCAACAAGAATTATTTCTGTTCCAGCCTTGTCGACTAAATTTGCAAAAGTTGCGTCATAGGCTGTAAGGCACGCAATTTTCTCACCTTTTGATTTTAAATCTCTCAGAGTATTTAGGGTAACAGTTTTTAATTCATTATTAGTATACATTTCTGAGCCTAAATATTTTTTTCATAGTTCTCATCGATGTAATTATACAGAATTTTTTTAAAATCATCTGCTATATTTTTACCTCTGAGTATTTTGAACTTATTTCCATCAACAAATACTGGCGCTGCAGGTTCTTCGCCAGTCCCAGGTAGTGAAATCCCAATATTCGCATGTTTTGACTCCCCTGGTCCATTTACAATGCAGCCCATAACAGCAACCTTTAGTTGATCAACGCCGACATAAAGTTTACTCCATTTCGGCATTTCTTTCTCAATATATTTTTCAATATCAATCGCAAGTTCTTGAAATACGGTTGAAGTTGTTCTACCACATCCAGGACATGCAACAACATCAGGCCGGTAAGCCCTAATTCCCAAGGATTGGAGTATTTCTTTTGCAACCTTGACTTCCTCAATACGATTTTCGTTAGGTCTAGGTGTTAGTGATACTCTTATTGTGTCACCAATATTTTGATTTATTAAAATTGATAGTGCCGAGACTGAGGATACAATTCCTCTCATACCCATCCCAGCCTCAGTCAGACCGAGGTGTAGAGGGTATACAGTTTTTTCTGCTAGGCTTGTGTAAACTTTTATAAGTTCTGAAACATTGCTTACTTTTGCTGAAAGAATTATCTTTGATTTCTCCATTCCAATTTCTTCTGCCCTACTCGCGGAATAGATTACTGATTTAATCAGTGCATCGCGTAATATTTCGGCTGAGCTTTTTTTCACTTCAGCTCGGTTATTTTCATCCATTAAAAGGGTTAACAATTCCTGATCAATACTACCCCAATTAGCACCAATTCTTATGGGCTTATCGTTTTTACACGCTATTTCTATGATTTCAGAAAACTGCTTATCTTTTTTATTTTTAAAGCCAACATTTCCTGGGTTTATCCTGTACTTATCTAAAGTCTTCGCACAATCGGGGTAATCTTTTAATAATTTATGACCGATGTAATGAAAATCACCTACTAAGGGAATAGAATAGCCAGCTTTATCTAAACCTTCTCTTATAAATGGAACTGCTTTGGCAGCTTCCTCTCGGTCAACTGTTATTCGGACAATTTCTGAGCCTTCTTCATATAATTCAATTATCTGTTGAGTTGTTTTTTTTATATCAGCGGTATCTGTATTTGTCATTGATTGAATGACAATCGGCTCACCACCACCAATGGCTACACCACCTATTTTTACAACTATTGAATTTCTGTCCTTTGGCATCACGCTCGGGCTCTATTTAAATGTATAGAATATTTATATATGAATTAATTAATAAAAAAAATAACCAATTTATAAATTGATATATGGTTTTTTTTAAATATTCTTATAGAATATAAAGGTTGGTATTACAAAAAGTAATTATTACTCTGGAGACTGACCCAAGCCGGGAGTTAAATAGAGACCTTAATAATGTTAATCTCTCCATATTTGCTCTTAAGATATTTATTGAAGGTGTTAGATGTTACCTGAATCAAAAAGACAAAAAATAGCAAGCTATTTCAATGTTGGTAAGCCCAAGCGGGGTATTATGCTTTGCGGCCATGGAAGCCGCAGTGAGTCGGCTGTAGCTGAATTTGCGAATTTAGTTTTCAGATTAAAAACATTGCTACCAAATATACCAATAGAGTTTGGTTATTTAGAATTCGCAAAGCCTATAATAAGCGATGGACTAGATAAACTAAGAGAGGCTGGTGTTACTGAAATAGTCGCATTGCCAGCAATGTTATTTGCCGCCGGCCATGCTAAAAATGATATACCGTCTGTGCTAAATACATACAACTACAAATATCCAAAACTCAAGATCACATACAGTAGGGAATTGGGTATAGATAATCTGATGATCAAGGCGGCATCCGAAAGGATAATTGAGTCTATTGATAGTGCGAAATTAAAGATTGATAAACATGACTCGATGCTTCTGGTCGTTGGTAGGGGAGCATCTGATCCGGATGCAAACTCAAATATATCAAAGATTACACGATTACTATGGGAAGGCATCGGTTTTGGTTGGGCTGAAACAGCTTACTCCGGTGTTACTTTTCCACTCGTATCACCTGCCCTTGAGAAGATTGTTCAGGTTGGATATAAAAGAATTATTGTATTCCCCTATTTTTTATTTACTGGGATCCTTGTCGATAGAATATATAAATCCGTAGATGAGGTAAGTAAAGTTCATAGTAACATAGAGTTTTTAAAAGCGCCCTATCTTAATGATCATCCAAAAGTGGTAGAGATTTTTTGTGATAGAGTAATTGATGTAATTGATGGTGACATAAATATGAATTGTCAACTTTGCAAATATCGAGAACAAGTTTTAGGTTTTGAGGATGAGGTTGGATTGGCTCAAGAAAGTCACCATCACCATGTTGAAGGGGGTGGTCAATCGCATGATCACACCCATGATCACACCCATGATCACACCCATGATCACACCCATGACCATTCTCACCATCATCCCTACCCGCATGCGGACCATCCACTAGGTCCAGTAACCCTTAAAAAATAGAAATCATGCAACAATACATAAGAGAGCCCACTGAAATATATAAGAAGTCATTTGATACTATATCATCTGAAGTTGATCTAACAGGCTATAATGATCAAGAAAAAAAAATAGTGACAAGAATAATACATTCTTGTGGTGATGTATCAATTGCAGAGGATATTTTTATTTCTGAGAATGCAATTGAAAGTGGAATTGGCGCCATGAGATTGGGTGAAAAAATATACGTTGACAGTAAGATGGTCGCAGCTGGAATAATTGAAAAAAATATAAAACTGAGCAGAATTTACTGTCATATTGGCGATGAAGATGTTGTTGGTATAGCAAAAAAATTAAATACAACAAGGTCAGCTGCTGCGGTCGAGCATTGGAAAGAGGGGATGTCTAACTCTATCCTTGTTGTTGGTAACGCACCTACCGCATTGTTCAGGGTATTAGAAATAATTAATGAATACAATATAAAGCCAAGTCTAGTCATTGGAATGCCATTGGGCTTCGTTGGTGCGGTTGAAGCGAAAGAGGAGCTTATAAATTTTTATCAATCAACTGGGTTAAATATTATAACTATCCGCGGGAGACGAGGCGGAAGTGCTATGGCCTCAGCAACAATTAATGCGATAAGTTTGTTGATTGATGACAAATAGAAAAATACAATTAATTGGATTAGGTGCTGGAGGTATTGATACATTGCCAACCAGTCACAAAGAATTAATCTTTTCCGCAGATTTAATATTCGGAGCTGAAAGACATCTAGAGGATATTCCCGCAAATATCAAAAAAAAGTCATGGTCAAAAAATATTAGAAATGATCTCAAGAAGATAAAAAATATAAAGAATAAAAAAATATGTATTTTAGCAACGGGTGACCCACTTTTTTATGGTGTTGGTAATCTAGTTATGGAATTTTTTTCAATCGACGAAGTGGATATATTGCCAAGCCCTTCGATATTATCATTATGTTGCGCAAAAATTGGACAAAACATTAAAGATGTGGATGCAGTCTCCCTTCATGGAAGAGATTTCAACTCGATAATTAGTTATTTACAGCCAAATAGTAAATTATTTGTTTTATCTCATGACAAGAATACTCCAACTAAAATCATTAAGTTATTAAAAGATTTGAACTTCGAGAGTAGTTTAATTTATATTTTTGAAAATGTTGGCAGGAATGACGAGAAAATTACAAAAAAAATTATAAAAGATTGTCATAATTTTAGTTGTGCTAATTTAAATTCAGTTTTTATTGATATTCCTACTTCAAAAGATACGAATTTTTATCCAAATTCAGTCGGGTTAGCTGACTCATTATATAAAAATGATGGGCAAATCACAAAAAGTGAGATTAGAGCGATAACGATTTCAAAATTAGAGCCATTAAATAATTCTATTATGTGGGATATTGGTGGTGGTTCTGGATCTATATCCATTGAGTGGTCATTGATAAACAATGCTGCAAAAATATATACGATTGAACAAAATAAGAAAAGAATTGGTTTTATAAGAGAAAATATAAAAAAATTTGCAATCAAAAATATAACAGTCTTACACGAATCTGCGCCAGATAAATTAGAAATGTTGGAAAAGCCAGACAGGATATTTATTGGTGGGGGTCTTGCTTCAGATAAGGGAGATAAGATTATAAATAAGTCATTAGAC
>OZSS01001587.1_pt1 | contig 10395 bp, 8 predicted proteins | sample 1779911 | NCBI WGS metagenome assembly OZSS01 (sample SAMEA2603589, study PRJEB24840) | metagenome | biome: Water; feature: Photic zone; material: Seawater sample | place: Mediterranean Sea | collected 2013-11-12 | depth 10 m | reverse complement strand
AATTGAGCCTGAAGTTTTAGATTTGATTGATTGCTTGAGCTTTTCGTTTCTTCAAATTCTCTTTCAAAGCTGTTGCTAATTTTTGATTGTCTTTTTTTCTTAATTTTGCCATATTTCGAGTTGTATTTTGTTTGATTGATTAATATTCTACAAATGCATATGAAGCCGCAGTAGCTCAGTGGTAGAGCGCACCCTTGGTAAGGGTGAGGCCGAGTGTTCAATCCACTCCTGCGGCACCATTTACCATAAATATATAATTAAAAGATTATATTGAAAATCCTTTCTTTGTTATTTACTCTAAATTGATGATGAAGAAACTACTTATACTATCAAATTTACCAACAAAAAATACTGAGATATTACTTTACGAGACACAAAAAGGTGCCAAATCTATTGAGTCAGATAATATTAAAATATTGGCTTGCGATGCTCGAGAAGTAAACCATAACCATATCCTAGACTCAGCTGGGATAATAATTGGCACTACCGAAAACCTTGGTTATATGAGTGGGGTTGTTAAAGATTTTTTTGATAGAAATTATAATCACTGTATCGATAAAACAAATGGTATGCCTTACGCATTATACATTCGAGCTGGTCATGATGGTACAGGAACCGAGGTTAATATAAAAAGAATAATAACTGGTTTAAAGTGGAAAGAGGTACAAAAACCACTTATACTCAAGGGTAGTTGGAATGACAATTTCAAAGACCAATGCTTCCATCTAGGCGCAACGATCGCGGCTGGACTGGATGCAAATATATATTAAATTTAATGTAATGAGATAAAATGTTCACAAAAAATATAAATAATGCAATTGAAATTGAGCTTATAAGTAAAAATAAATTAAACAACTATATCAAAGAAAACCCAGATCAAAGAAGATGGATCGAGCAAAATACATTTACAGCTGATCCTGGTGAGCTGGTCATAATCCCACAAGATAAAGATAATATAAGAAAAGTTTTACTAGGGAAAACAAATGAAAATGATGTTTACTCTAAATTTATTTGCAGTAATTTGCCAAAAAAATTACCCAGCAATAATTTTTACATTTCAAATTTAGATCCTGACGATATTTTACCGTATATAAGCTGGGCTCTGGGTTGTTATAAATATGATAGCGCACCAATTTCCACTTCAAAACTTTTCCTTCCGGATAAGATCCATAATGAGGTAAGTATTCATGTAGAGAGTATCTTTTTCACAATGGATCTTATAAATCATCCAGCCAATAGACTTACAACAGAGGAGTTTGCAAAAATAATTGGAGAATATTTTACGAATAAAAACTGTAAAGTCACTGAAATAATCGGAGAAGATCTGCTGAAGCATAATTTCCCTCTGATATATGAGGTTGGAAAAGCAAGCTCGCATAAACCAAGGTTAGTTGAGATTCAGTGGGGGAAAAAAAATGATCCAAAAGTTACACTAGTTGGAAAAGGCATTACTTTTGATACAGGTGGCTTAGATATTAAACCTTCATCTGGTATGCTTCTAATGAAAAAAGATATGGGCGGGGCGGCGAATATATTGGGCCTCGCAAATATGATAATTGGAAATAAACTGAATTTAAACTTGAGAGTATTGATACCAATTGCCGAGAACTCAATTTCAAGTAATTCTTTCAGGCCAGGCGATATTTTAAATTCAAGATCAGGTTTGACGGTTGAGATTGGAAACACTGATGCAGAGGGTAGATTGATATTAGCAGACTCTCTAACTCTCGCTGATGAGGGCTCCCCAGACTTAATCATCGATATGGCTACCCTGACAGGAGCCGCAAGAGTGGCGGTGGGACCGGAGATAGTTCCATTCTTTAGTACTAGTGAGGCAATTTCTAATATCCTAAAAAAAGTTTCACAAAATGTTCAAGATCCAGTTTGGGAACTTCCATTTTTTGCCCCATACGGAAAATGGCTCAATAATGAGATCTCAGACCTGAATAATTCACCAAATACACCGTTTGCAGGCTCTATTATCGCAGCAGAATTTTTGAAAAAATTTATTACCAACACAAATAATTATTTACATTTCGATGTTTATTCCTGGAATAATGGTACAAACAGGTATATCCCCAAAGGTGGAGCTGCACAGGGCATCAGAGCTATTTACCAGCTGATAAAAGAGCTTTATATTAATAAATAATTTGAAGGTGTAGCATTCAACGCATTATTACAATTCCCAAAACAGATATTAAAAAAGAGCCATCACATTCTTCTGAAACAATATCAGAAGCTCTTTACGGTGAATTCATAGGAATTGAAGATGAAGATGAAAAGTGGATATATGGAAGATTATCAAATGATAACTATCGTGGTTATGTAGTAAAAACCGCAACTAAAGTTAAGGACCACAAATTAAATAATTCTTCTCTTAAAATCAGTGCGAATAGTTCCCACATATATTCCGCTCCAGACCCAAAATCACCTATTAAAAAAACTTTATTCAGAAATTCAAGAGTACTTTGTGACCTGTCCAACGTAAAAAATGATTTCGTAAAAGTTAATTTTGAGGATGGGTTTATAAATATCAGTCATGTTCGGAGAAATCTCGAAAAAAAAACAGATTTTGTTGATGTAGCAAAAAGTTATGTTGGGGCACCATACAAATGGGGTGGAAGGACTATTCTTGGAATAGATTGTTCTGGATTAGTTCAAACTTCACTCAATGCGGTTGGTCAGGAGTGCCCGCGGGATAGTATACAGCAATGTGAACAATTCTGTGGCACTACAGATATTGATCCAGAAATCAGTAATTTACGAAGGGGTGATATTATTTTTTGGGAAGGTCATGTAGCGATATATGTGCAAACAAATAAAATCATTCATAGTAATATGACCAGTATGGATGTACGAATTGAAAATTTTACAAAGATAAGAGAAATATTAGATAAAGAAGATAATCACATTAAGTCAGTCGCTAGGATGATACCTGAATTTATTTTTATGTAGCTAACCCAATAAGGCTGAAGAAATTAATTTTTTTGTATACTCATTTTTAGGCTTATTAAATATATTTTCTGTGTAATCCATCTCAATAATTTCACCAGAGTTTAAAACCATCACTCTATCCGATATATATCTTATGACACGAAGATCATGACTTATAAAAATATATGAAGTATTAAATTTATCTTGTAATTTTTTGAGCAAATTTAGTATTTGCAGCTGAACAGTTGCATCCAAAGAACTCGTTGGCTCATCTAAAACAAGTAATTTTGGCCTTAATATAATCGCTCTTGCTATTGCAATTCTCTGTCGCTGACCGCCAGAGAACTCATGCGGGTATCTATTCAATTGGTCAGGCTCCAGGCCAACATCCTTGAGTATTTCGAGAACCCTCTCCTTTCTGCCATTTGCATCCAACTCGATTTTTTGCGCAATCAATCCTTCTTCAATTATCTGCTCTACTGTCAATCTTGGTGATAGTGATCCGAAAGGGTCCTGAAATACAATCTGTAAATCTTTTCTAATTCTTTTAAGGGCTTTGAAGGATTTTCTTGCAAGATCATCCCCCATAAAGATAATATTACCATCAGATTTTATGAGTCTTAAAATTGATAATCCAATAGTTGTTTTACCTGAACCTGACTCGCCAACTAAACCAATTGTTTCCCCTAAGTTAATTGATAAATTGATATTACTGACAACTTTATTGACTCTTGTCTTACGAAATAATTTATTCTGTTCATATTGGGCGCTAAGGGAGTTAAGTTTCAATATCTCGAGTGACTTATTTCTTTTTCGTCTTTTTCCCACAAGATTTCTTGCATTGACTAATCTCTTTGTATAAGCATCGCTTGGCTTACTGAATATACTGTCCGTTGAACCCTCTTCCACTAAACATCCATTTTGCATCACATAGACATAATCAGTGAAATTTTTTACAATACTTAAGTCATGCGTTATGAATAATATAGTCAGATCTAATTCACTCTGAAGAGTTTTCAATAACTTTAGTATTTCAAATTGTACAGTAACATCAAGTGCAGTTGTTGGTTCATCTGCAATAAGAAGTTTAGGATTATTTGATAGAGCCATTGCAATCATAACTCTTTGCCTCTCCCCACCAGATAACTGATGTGGATATCGTGTGAGCTTTGTCTCTGGTTCATTAATCCTTACTTTATGCATTAAATCGATAACTGCGCCTCGAATGTCTTGGGATTTTTTTGTCGTATGCAATATTAGAGCTTCACTAATCTGTTTTTCAACTGTATGTAATGGGTTCAATGAACTGAGTGGTTCTTGAAAAATCATAGATATTTCATTACCCCTAATTGCGTTCAATTCTTTCTTATCTATTTTTAGTATATCTCTACCTGAAAAAATAATCTTACTATCATTTGAAATAATGGATGTATTTGGGTTAAGCCTTAATATTGATAATGCTGTAAGAGTTTTACCTGAACCTGACTCACCGACAATAGAAATTGTTTTACCTCTGGGGATTGATATATTTAAATTCTTAATCCCAAACTCTCCATTACCACTAGCAGGAAAGTTGAGCGCCAAATTTATTATTTGCAGTATATTTTTATTACTCTCAATCATGTCAATCAATAAATACCTTTCTTGGATCAAAGGCATCTCTTACACCTTCACCGATAAAAATCAATAAACTTAGCAAAACAGCAATACCAAAGAAACTAGTCAAACCTAGCCATGGTGCATGAATATTATTTTTACCTTGCGATAGGAGCTCCCCAAGTGACGCCGATCCAGGGGGTAGGCCAAAACCCAGAAAATCGAGCGATGTGAGAGTGACAATTGATCCATTTAATATGAAAGGTAAAAATGTTAAAGTCGCGACCATTGCATTTGGTAGAAGGTGCTTGAACATGATTTTGATATTTGACACTCCTAAAGCTTTCGCAGCTAACACATATTCAAAATTTCTTGCTCTCAAAAATTCTGCTCTTACCACCCCAACCAAACTAACCCATGAAAAAAGTAATAAAATCAATAAAAGAAGCCAGAAGGATGGTGTTATGACGGCAGATATAATAATGAGCAGATACAATGATGGAATTGAATTCCATATTTCGATTAATCTCTGTGAAAACAGATCCGTTAGGCCACCAAAAAAGCCTTGTAATGCACCTACAATTATCCCGATACACGATGATAAAACTGTTAAAATTAAACCAAATATAACAGAAATACGAAAACCATACACTAATCTTGCTAAAACATCCCTGCCTTGGTCATCTGTGCCGAGCCAATTCCAATTCCAAATATTGCAATTTTTATCATCGATGCCTCCCAGATAATTCTGACATCGCATTTCCTTCTCCATTAAAAAAGATGGTGGTGAAGGTGCTGGAGATGGAATCTCATAATTGATTGTTTGGTAATTATACCGAACTAAAGGCCACAAAATCCAGCCATTCGCTTCAATCTCATCTGAGATAAATGGGTCCCTGTAGTCAGTTACCGCCAGAAATCCACCAAATTTTTCTTCGGGATAATCGATAATAATGGGCATGAGTATTTCACCCTTATAATAGGCGATTACCGGCTTATCATTAATTAAAAGCTCAGAAAATAATGATATTAGGAAAAGAAGAAGAAAAATTCTCAATGATACGAAAGCGCGTCTATTTTTTTTAAAATTATTCAGCCTTCGTCTTGTTACTGGGGTAATATTTTTGTATGGGTTCCACATTTATATATATCTGAACTGCCTCGCCTATATCTCTCTCGTTTCAAAATCAATCCTTGGGTCAATCCAATGATATAAGAGATCCGAGATTAGATTTATCAATAAACCAATAAATGAAAATATATATAGCGTCGCAAAAACTACTGCATAGTCCCTGTTTATAATTGACTCAAAACTCAATAAACCTAGTCCATCTAATGAGAAAATTGTCTCGATTAGAAGTGAACCGGTAAAAAATGCTGAAATAAATGCTGCGGGAAAACCAGATATTATGATTAGCATTGCATTACGAAAAACGTGCCTTTTTAGAACTTGATTATCAGTCAAACCTTTTGACTTTGCCGTCAGAACGTATTGCTTTCCAATTTCATCTAAAAATGAGTTTTTTGTCAATAGGGTGGTGGTCGCGAACGCAGCAAGTACCATTGAAAAAAGAGGTAGTGTTATGTGCCACATGTAATCAATTATTTTTCCAAATAGACTCAAATCATGAAAGTTATCTGATGTTAGGCCTCTCAATGGAAACCAGTCAAGATAGCTCCCACCAGCAAAAAATATTATCAAAAATATCGCTATCAAAAAACCTGGTAAAGCATAACTAACGACAATAATCGTCGAAGTCCATAGATCAAATTTTGTGCCATCTCTAATTGCCTTCATCATTCCAAGTGGAATTGAAATTATATAAGATATGAGGGTCATCCAGAGCCCTAAAGATATTGATACGGGCAGTTTTTCCTTGACGAGATCTATGACTTTTATATCGCGATAATAACTCTCGCCAAAATCAAACGTCATGTAATTGATTATCATATGATAGAATCTCTCAATTGGAGGCTTATCAAAACCAAATTGTTTTTCGAGCTCTAAAATAAAGTCTTCATCCAAGCCCTGACTGCCCCGATATTTACTGTTTGTACCCGAATTTTGAATACCTTGGCTGAAATCTCCACTGTAACCTCCAGAAATTCTTGATAAGGCTGAGCTATCAGTTCCCTCAATTTGGGCAATTATCCTTTCAATTGGTCCGCCAGGAGCAAATTGGATAATTATAAAGCTTATTGCCATTATGCCAAGAATAGTTGGTATTATTAGAAGTAGTCGTTTGATTGTGTATGCAAGCATAGTAACTGATCAATATTTTGGTATATGGGGTTTATTTACTCCACCAAGTAAATAAGTTTACATTGTAGTCAGGTAGATTATCAGAATATTCGAATTTATTCCATCTTGCCACTCTCAACCCTTCTGAATAATAGTGAGGGACAACAAAATAGTTCCATTTTAATACTCTATCCAATGCTTTTGTTGTTGATATAAGCTCAGCCCTTGTATCTGCATAGATAATTCCATCAATAAGCAAATCAATTGCTTCATCTTTTATACCAATTATATTTCGACTACCTTCAGAGTCAGCGGCCTCCGAGCCCCAATAGTCTCTTTGCTCATTACCAGGCGACAAACTTTGCGGAAAAGTTGCAACTATAATATCAAAGTCAAACTGATCCGTCCTTAATTGATATTGCGCAGTATCTACCAATCTTATACTTACTTCAATGCCAATAGATCTTAGGTTTGTTTGGAATTGCGTTATAATTCTTTCCATATCAGGTTGCGATATGAGGAACTCAATAACAAAGGGTTTATTTGTATTTTTATCAATCAGTTTGCCATCAACAATTGTATAACCTGCATCCATTAATAGCGTCTGCGCTTCTCTAAGATTTCTTCTCATATTTTGTGGACTACCACCAATAGGATTCTCATAAACCTCATTAAAAACTACATCCGGAATCAAATTACTTATTTCTAACAATATCTCATACTCCTGCCCGTCAGGCAAAGATGTAGACTCCAACTCAGAATTATCGAAAAAACTATCGATTCTCTGATATTGATTATAGAATAAATTTGAGTTCAGCCATTCGAAATCGAAGGCAAGATTAAGAGCTTTTCTTACAGCTAAATCTTGAAACTTGGGCTTTCTTAGATTCATTGCAAATGCTTGCATACCTTGAACATTTTTAAGTTTAAAGAGCTCAAGTTTTACATCTCCATTATCCCTTGCAGAAAAATCATAACCGGTAGCCCATCTCTTTGAGGAGTTTTCAAAAATAATATCTATCTCGTTTGCCTTAAATGCCTCCAACTGCACTTGTCGATCCCTAAAGTATTCAAAAATAATAGTATCAAAATTATTGAATCCTCTATTTACTGATAAATCTTCCCCCCAGTAATCTTTAACTCTCTCATATACTACCTTTTTGTTTACTTGAACCTCTGCATATTTATATGGTCCTGAACCTAAAGGAAAATCCAGTATTGTCTCACTAAAATCCCTTGTCTGGTCACTCCAAAAATGTTTTGGTAATATTGGAAATTGACCTGTAATTAGTGGCAGCTCTCGATTGCCTGATTGATCAAATTTAAACTCAATTGTTTTTTCGTTTATAATATTTATTTCACTGACATTACTGTAGTAATATTGATAATTTGGATTATATTCCTTCAGGGTTTCAAGTGACCATTTAACATCTTCTGCTGTTATTTTTTTTCCGTCATGCCATCGCGCATTATCTCTTAATTTATAAATTACATACGAAAAGTCAGCGGGGTGGTATATAGCTTCTGCTAACAACCCATAATAAGAGAAAGGCTCGTCGTCTGAATTCTTAAGCAAGCTATCATATATGTAATAGCTGCCCATTGCCGGCACACCTTTTAGATTAAAAGGATTAAGTGTATCAAATGATCCAATTGCTGGCTGTGTTAGGCTTCCTCGCTTTGGGGCTGTTGGATTGACGTAATCAAAATGGGTAAAATTACTTGAATATTTTAATTCATCTAAATTTCTTATCCAAAAACATGATAATTTTTTAAAAAAGTATGTATTTTCACTAGTTTTAAATGGACAAGTTAAAAAAGGAATAGACCAAATAAAAATTTCAAAAAATGATATTAATTCAAATACCTTTGAACTTAACCTTCTCCTTTTAGTTGATAGCTTTAAGAAAAAAGATTTTAAACAAGCCAATAAAAGAATCAAAGAATTTCAAATGGACAAAGATGATGGAACTTACGAATACGTAATTTACAAAATTTTAAAAGATTTTAATTATCTGTTTATTAAAAAAGAGGCTATTGAAGATAATAAATATGGATCATTAAGTTTAATTTCAACTGCTTTTCAGAATTGTTATTTAAACTCACAAAAAACAAATTCATATTTTGAAAGGTTATTAAATAGTTCTGATGGAGATTATTCGAGATATATGTATTTTTATTTTGCAAATCTCATTGAGAATAAAGAACTTAAAAAAGTAAATGAAGTATCAAAAAGAATTGAACCTTTGGGAGATAGTATATTATTACATCAAATCAAAGATTGGATTGATAATGAAGATTATAAAAAATTTAAAACTCATTTCTCTTGTAAAAATGAAAATGATATTTTGGCTGAGATTTTTTATTTAGTATCTAATTTATTTTCCACGCAAAATATTTTTGATCAGTCAAATTTTTATTTAAGAATATCAGAATACTTAAATCCTAAATTTTATTTCAATCGGACTTTGCTTGCTGAAAATTATTACTTAAATAAGAATAATTACCAAGCTAGTAAAATTTTAGAAGATTTCAAAAAAAAAGATAAATTATACTTTTGGTATAAAACAAAAAAGATTGGGAGAATATTATCTGAAAATAATTCAGAAGAAGAAGCTACAATTTATATTAAGAAGCATTTCAATTCTATAAAGTCTCCAACTTTAAAAATCCTTTATGACTATGCAAACATTAATAAAGGTTTTGAAAATTATGAAATTGCTATCGAATATTACACCGAATTAATGAAAAAGGTTGAAAAGAATTCTTATGCACTCTCTCGGATTCTTTACAGAAGAGGTAGCAGCTATGAAAGGATGGGAAATTATGAAAAAGCGGACAAAGATATGTTGGAGAGTTTAAAAATATATCCAAATGAACCATATACTATGAATTATCTTGCTTATAGTTGGCTAGAGAGAAACCACAAAATAGATGAAGCAATAGAAATGATACAGTCAGCCTACAAACAAAAAGAGGACGATCCGTATATAACAGATTCTGTTGGTTGGGGATATTATTTGATAGGTGATTATATCAATGCTGAAAAATATTTAAAAAGAGCCTTGCAGCTTATGCCAGACGATCCAATTGTTAACGATCATTATGGTGATGTTCTTTGGAAACTAAATAAAAAACTACAAGCAAATTATTATTGGCGGGCTGTTTTAGAGCTTGAGGAAACAGAAGATAAAATGAAATCAAAAATAAAATCTAAGTTATTAGAGGGTTTAAAAAAATCATAATTAATGAGATTTGAAAAGATTAAGTCACACGCAAAAGTTAATTTATCTCTCAACGTGCTAGGAAAACGAAAATCAAAACTTCATGATTTAGAAACTCTAGTTGCTTTTGTCGACTTACATGATCAAATTTTTATAAAAAGAACAAATAATAAAAATCACATAGTAAAATTTTCAGGAAATTTCTCCAATAAAGTGCCAAAAATAAATACTGTTAGTAATTTGCTAAATATTCTCGATAAAAAAAAAAAATTAAAAAATAATAAATATTCAATTTTGATAAAAAAAAATATTCCCCAAGAAGCTGGACTTGGCTACACCCCAAAATTAATTTCATATATCACAAAAAAAAAGCTTTATATAGTTTTTGATAAATTACAC
>OZSS01001586.1_pt1 | contig 10399 bp, 7 predicted proteins | sample 1779911 | NCBI WGS metagenome assembly OZSS01 (sample SAMEA2603589, study PRJEB24840) | metagenome | biome: Water; feature: Photic zone; material: Seawater sample | place: Mediterranean Sea | collected 2013-11-12 | depth 10 m | reverse complement strand
CCGTAACGATTTATAAATTCATACTTCGTTACTTTGTTTCAACGGACCTAAGTTACCCCCAATTTGAATATGGAAGGTTTTATGTACGTTGAAATTTTTTTCCGTTGAAAAACGTACAAGAAAATTTGAAAAAAATGAAAGGTCGTCAAGATGATGTACGTAAAAATTGTGAAACATTAGCAAATGCTATCCGTGCTGAATGTGACGAAGCAATTGCAAGTCTGTACGATGTCCAGGAACAAAAGCTTGCACTTCTTGCCTGGGATGAAGCGGAATTGAAACGAAAATTGAACCACATGGAAACTGCGGAAGATTTCTTGAAAGCTCAGCAGAAATCGCTAACACCGGTTGATTTTCTTTCTTCATGGACACGTCACGCCGCGATTCGCAAAGAAATGAGTCGAATTGCAGCTGGCGATCAAAGTAGTTATGATGAATTTCCATCATCTCTTGTTGAGGTTGAAGCCGATGCAATTCTAAGGGGTTCACTTCGAATTGATTCTCGCTCATGGAAAGATCTCCAGACTGTCAATGATGAAAGTAGTGAACTGGAAGAAGAAATGCTTTGGAAAAGTGAAAATGCAAAGCTTCAGAAACAAGCAGAGGAAGCAGAACGACAACAATTGGCAGAAGAAGAAGAAGAACAAAGAAAGCAGAAAATGGAAGACAAACTGCGAAGAGAAATCAAGGAAAATATTAAAGAAAACCGCCGAGTCACTTTAGCAACAAAGTGGGAGGGCACAAAAAAGGGTTGGACGGTTGGTTACGTTCCGAAAGGTAAGAAAATGAAGCATGCCTCTGGATCGACGACTATTCAAGAGGAAGATGTAACTATTATGGGAGTCGGTCATGGTAATGAAGACTCTGTCCTCCAACAAATTACTGAAAATGTCTAAAAATATTATAAAATCACCAAAAAAAATTTATATAAAATTTTAAAACTTTTAGTGTATAAAAAGGATTTTTTACTTTTGATAGGTGACTTCTTCTATACGTATATCATATTTGAAATGTAGCATATCTATATATACGCTACATTTTATTACTAGTTTTTGCTGAACTTATTTCCTTTGCCTGTTTGATAATTGCTTTTGCAGCATCCTTACCCAGTTCATTGATCATTGAGCGGAATGTTCCTTTTTTGTTTTCAATCAAATTTACGGGCGAATCAAATTCATCGACTCGGCCCTTATCAAGTACAAGAATTTTATCTAGTCCAATCACTGTATGTAATCGATGCGCTATAATAATCATAGTAACGTCCTTGATTTCACTTAACGTTTTTTGAATAACACGATCTGTCTCGTAGTCAACCGAAGCGGTTGCTTCATCCATCACAATGATCTATTATGATCATTTATTTTATTTATAAGTAAAAAATTTTATAGCGAGTTAGAAAAGAAAAGCAGAGATATAAAAGAAAGAAAAGTACCGGTAGAGATATAAAAGAAAGAAAATCTAACAGTATAATACGCAAGAACGTCTAGCAGTGTAAACACAAGTGTTAGATACGTACCTTAGAGTGCCGAAGTAAAGCTCTTGCAAAACACAGTAACTGCCTTTGTCCCGAAGAAAGATTTTGGCCATTATTTTCCACCGGTCGATCAAGAATTGGTAATAAATGCAACTGCTGTGCATCGGTATCCGTATGAAGCTCCTTTGTCACGTGTGTCTCAGCCTCGCCCTGTCGTCTCTTCTCTTCCTCTTTGTCGCCCGTTTTTGGTAAGAGACTCGATGTAAGCTGAACTGTTTCCAAAGCTTTCAACATCGAAGTGTCATCGAATTCATTGAATGGGTCCAGGTTGTAACGGATGGTTCCTGAAAATAAAACGGGGTCTTGTGGAATTATAGATATTGCCCTTCGGAGACGCTTCATTGGTAACTTTGCGGTATCCCAACCATCAATTGCAATGACCGGTGCTTCATTACCGCCAGGGTCATTGGATTGTCCAGCTTGAGCAGAAGGTTGACCCATTATGTCAGAAGGTTGACCCATTTTGTCAGAAGGTTGTTGACCCATTTTGTCATCGGATTGATCCGAAATAGCATCTTTCATAACATCATCTCGCTCCATGATACGAAACAGAGCCATTGTAAGAGTTGTCTTCCCGGACCCAGTTCTTCCAACCACCCCAACTCTTTCGCCACCTTGAATACGAAAGGATACATTCTTTAATATCAGAGGCAGTCCTGGACGATAACGAATTGAAACATTTTGAAATGTTATCGAACCTTTGGTAGGCCATTGATCTATCGCAAGTTGAACATCCGATACATCAGTACTTGTTGTATCATCACTGCTGGGTGTTGTCTGAGCCAAGCTTATCTCTTCTTTCTTTTCCTGTTCATCATCAAATGATTTCTCAATAATAATCGTCTTTTCACTAAAATTACGGATTCTTTCGACAGATGTAAACAATGCTTCCGTTTCGGCAATCAAACGAGTTCCGAATTGAAAAATACCGGCCATTTGTAAAGCATAGACCAACAGTAAACCCGCATCGGAGCTGTTAAACCAGGGAAAGATTGCTTGGGAAAAACAAGAGAGAAATGCAACGACTGTCGTTACAGTTGTTGTAAGGACATCCAAACGAATACCTATCCATCGATTCACAACAAGAAATGCCAGTGAAGCTGTGGTGCTTTCATCCCGCAAGAAAGCGTTTTGTAATGAATAACGTTGGCTATCACCGTAGGCATTAATAGTGACCACACCACGTAGAGTTGATCCGACGTGAGCTAATAAAGGAGATCGTTTCGAATTATCTAATCGTTTCGCTTCGCGAACGGCTGTTCGAAAGATTGAGAAAAGGAAATAGTATGCACCAATGATTGGTACAAGTGCAACGGAAAACACTGGGAGAAAAACACAGATTAAAATTATTGTTAAGATACAATTGAAAAGTAGAAGTAACATGGTCTCCATGGTATTGGGTAAACGCACGTCCACTTGATCGAGGTCAGCACTGAACTTATTGAGAATTGTTCCCGAATTGGTTGTGTCAAAGAAAGCCATCTGAGCGTGCATGAGTTTTAAGAATATGCTGTCGTGTAGGAGACGGGCGGCTCGAAGTGTACATGAGTAGAACACAAGACCCCGTATGGCTGTAATTACAAAAACAAGTCCAAAAAAACCGGCACTAGAGAGAGGGAGTGAGTGAGTGAGTGAGTTTGTATGAGCGAGTGAGTGAGTCAGTGAGTGAGTGAGTGAGTTTGTATGAGTGAGTGAGTGAGTGAGTCAGTGAGTGAGTGAGTGAGTGAGTGAGTGGGTGAGTGAGTGAGTGGGTGAGTGAGTGAGTGAGTGAGTGAGTGAGTGTGTGTGTGAGTGAGTGGGTGAGTTTGTATGAGTGAGTGAGTTTGTATGAGTGAGTGAGTGAGTGAGTGAGTGAGTGAGTTTGTGTGTGTGTGTGTGAGTGAGTGAGTGAGTATACTGTTGTTTTCAGTTCATTCAGTTCAGTAATATACTTACTATATACCCATGTAAGCATTTGGGGAGAATCCAAATTCATTAGATACCCAAACACTAACCCACCAATCAGATAACAATCGAGAGCTAACAGATGCCACAAAAAGGAGAAATAAAAGAAAAAAAATATGCCATCCTCCAATGAGACGAATATATGCATAATAGTCTTCCCATTTAACTCCACCTTTCTTCTTGGGCATCTTTGCTTTCAACCCAAGACCACCTTTTGTTGTGGTAACTCCATCTACTTTCGTAGGGCTATTTTTCTCCGATATAGTATCACTGACATCGCTTCCTACAATAGGGCCAGGAGTTAGCAGCTTGTCAGATGTTGCGGTGCCACTCTCCTTCTCTGAAGAAGGCATTCGTTCACTAGAAGGCACTCTTTCCCCAGAAAGTGTTCTTTCACCCCCTGACTCGGAGACAACGGAACTCAAATCAACTTTACCATTGAGAGAAACAGTCTCAAAAGTTCCCCAATCAAGAATCTGACCATGCTTCAAAACCAATACATAATCACATTCTTCCAAAAATTGAAGCTGATGAGTAACCAAGATACGCGTAGCTCCCGAACAAAATCGTTTTATGCATCCATGCATAAGTTTTGAACCAACTTTTGCATCAACAGCCGAAAGAGGATCGTCCAACAACATGATTTGATGCTCTTCTTGATGTGAAACACGAAAGCGATAGCATGCACGAGCGAGTGCGACTCTTGCTTTTTGTCCACCGGAAAGGTTAACACCTTTTTCTCCAATAATGGTTTTATCTCCGAGAGGAAACATGGCGAGATCTGGCTCAAGACAGCAGATATGAACAACGTTGTTGTAAACTTTTTCATCAAAACAGCTACCAAAGAGAATGTTCTCCCGTAAGGTTGCGTTAAAAATCCATGGTTGTTGTTGAACTAAAGATGTTGCACCTTTCAAAACAATCTTTGGGTTTCCCTGTGAGTTTCCCTGTGAGTTTCCCTGTGAGTTTCCCTGTGAGTTTCCCTGTGAGTTTCCCTGTGAGTTTCCCTGTTTCACCTCTGATGATATCAGATGCATGTGACCAAGAAGTCCACCAGTTAAAAATGATGTCTTTCCAGACCCCACAGATCCAATCACTCCAACGAGAGAACCTTGAGGTATTGATAGCTTATCAATTTGTAAACGAAATGATGTGTTAATGTTTTCATTGCTCGTTTTCGTTTTGGGGTTGTTGATTTGAGTTTCATCTTTCTCCATAGTGTTGGAGTCGTCACTACTAGCAATGTCATTACTTTCCCAGTCATGCGCAGTATCAGCGTGCCAATAAGCATTAAGACCTTCAATAGTAATTGCTGCATTCTTTGAATCCAACTGGCTGGGACCACTTCCATTATCACCATCGACTGCGGTAACGTGGTCCTCCATCTTTTTCTCTGTTCGGATAATGATATCCTTCACCTGTGTCGCTTTGATTTCATTTCCGGTTGCAAGGAAATAAACCATTCTTCGTGACCCAACGTATGCTTCCGCGGTAAATTTTACAGCGATAGCTAAAACGGCGAGGGGAAACCTTGCGACGTTAAAAATTGCCAATGTCATAAACGCAACCGCAGGGGTTAGGGGTTGATCTGGATAAATGACGTGATGCATGATAAAAGTGACACTTGTGACTAACACAGGTAGAGAAAAGGTGACGACAGTGTTGGCTGTCCCAATCCACGCAGCGTGTTGTAAGGCACGTATCTCCTTTCTACGACTTTCAGAAATTTCTTTTGCAAATGAGTATTCAAAGACATAAAATTTAATCACAAGGATAGCTGCTATTATCTCGCGCATTAATCCAACACGCCGATCAGTGTGCTTGATGGCGCTTCGACGTACAGCTCCTGAGATGCTTGCCATGTAAGCCTGCAGTGGCACAACGGCAAGGAGTGCCACGAACCCGAAAATTGCACCAACACCAACAATATAGATCAAAAGACCAATCAAAACCAGCATTTCGACTGGTGTGGTCAAGATAAATAGTCCATAGGTGCCTGCTTCAAAAAAACGTGCAGCGTCATTGGCAAGTAGTGTGTAAAGCTCCGCTGATTTATCGTGATCGGAGGAGGAAGAGTCTAACTTTTTCTTGCTTTTCGAAGTAGAGGAAATGTCTCCAGATTTAGTTTCTTCCTTTTTGGTCTGTTTACGGATTGTGCTAACAAGATGGGGAGAAACTTCGAGTGCTTTTTTGTAGAGAATCGACTGAACTGCAGTTCGTAGCTGAAAACCAACGAGAGAGGTTGTAATCCAGAACTGTCCAATAGAAAGGGACCTCCCAATCTCAAAAATGGCAAATAGACCAGAAAAAATTAGACCATCAATGGGAACAAGTGCTGAACCGACACGAACAGTTTTACCTTGTTCTTCCAGGGTTGTCAAATTTGCTCCAAGGGCATCAATAATTCGACCAAGACAAAAAGCGTTGCCCAGAAGAATGAAGACAAAGTAGACCATTTTCCAAAGAATAGCTTTTGCAAAACCACGCCAAAACGTTCGCAAAAGGGAACGAGTAAGACTACGTTCAGCTAATGGTAAAGATTCTTCATTTAGCTCGTAATCTTGAATCAGTTTAACTCCAGCTTCGGCCGATTTTTCTGACGGACGCGGATCAATAAGGTCTGCGTCGACAAGAAGCCCATCTCGCCACGCTTTAAAGATCAACGAAGATGCCCACTTGAATGTGAGACGTTCAAAAAAGTTAGCATTGTGAAGATTCTTTTTGTGGCCAACTGAATTGCCATAGTAGGCTGATGCGGATTCGTCCATCTCGTTGCGCTGGTTGAGAGATGTTGTTCAACATCAGCAGCAGCAATTATTTGAATCAGTGTGCGGCGGTGGCCGTGATGGGTGGAGCGACATAACGTAAAATTTAATATTTGGCTGGCCTTATTTCCGAGTACGGTGGCTGGAGAAATAAAAAAAACTAGACCTCAAAAAGTACCGTTTTTGAAAGCTCTGGTGATTCTGAGTTCGATAAAATTGACCGCACCCCCACACCTTCACTGACGAAAAAGTTATGGGACAAAACATGGATGCGATGGGAGGGGTGGGGCAATTGCCCCATTTTAATATTTGGCCGACTGTTTTTAAGTGTAATATCTTATTGTTCGTATATAATTATCATATTAAGTATACATTTACACTTAAAAACGAATTGGTTTTAAAAAAATCAAATACTAGCGTTTTAATTACTGTAGGAGAAGGTCTTCCTTTTTGACTCTTTTATTTCTTTGAGCGGTCATAGGGGGCACTCATTTAGGTCACTTACTTGATTATTCCTCTTTCACTAATTAATATAGGGTCAGGATTTTGGAGATGGGGCGAGCCAAATATTAAAGACGGCCAAATATTAAATTTTACGTTATCACCATCAAAAAAGTGAGGAAGAGTAATAAAATCGTGAAAAGAAGAAGAAGAAAATCGAACACCATCAACAAAGAAGAGAATAGAACAAGAAGAAGGAAGGGGAACGCACGTTCTTTCGTCAACGGAATTTCAAACTGCTCGTTTTTTACCACTACACTATTTGGAGACAATACAAGACGAACCATTCCACTCACATGAATGAATCTTTCCGTAATGACCGGAACAACCACTCTCAGAGTAAGAGCAAGTTGAAGGATCAGAACAGTGCGTCTTACAACACACTTGTCCATTAGAGCACGAACTATCACTATAGTAACAGCACGTTGATCCACTTGGTCCTGGTGAAGGAGTCGGGCCTGGAGACGGAGTAGGCGAAGGGCTTGGACCAGGAGTTGGAGTTGAACCTTTCTTTATCGTAAATGAATGTACGATTGATCCATCGTGCGAGTAGTAATCGTTTTGTAGTTCCTGGAAGTCTGATGAAAAAGTATGAAGAGTGAAGCCCGCAACTTTTTTGTAGAACACGGACTTGTAAGAATGACCAAGAGGACCATTGTTCTCAGCAACAATATCCAACCCATTTTCTTTCCTCCATGTGCGATATTTCGCTGGCGTTAATGATTGTTGTGCTGCCAAAATTCGATGTTCTGATACATCGTTTGACAAAGAAGAAGAAGACACATCAACCATTGATCCAGCTCCTGTTGTAATGTAAGCAGAGTTACCATCAATCTCGTACTGCGCCAAATTGTGACTGTGACCGTTCATGTACAGGTCAAAACCATGATCTTCAGCTACGGTAATGAAGTCTTCGACATCGAGTTCGTCAAATGGATGATGACCTACGATGATCAACCAGTCATCTGAAGGAACCGCTTTCAGTTGTTCCTTGAACCAATCAAACTGTTTTGAACAATCTTGTGCTAGGATATTTTCGTGAAATTTACATTCGCCTTCAAAATTATCATTCGGGTTCGAAGGACTTTCGATACTACAGGTGGGATATGTGGAACTACAAGGATCCCATCCAGCTTTACTTTCACTACGGTATTCCTGGACACATGGACTAGAATCAATGAAGATAAAAGTTACGTAATTATTTGAGTCTAAACTGACACGCTCCGTGTAGTAACGGCTTGGAAGATACCACTTTTCAAATTTATCGTGAAGCTCGATTTGAGCATCAACATTATAGCCATATTCATGATTACCAAGAACGTTATACCATAAAAGATCTCCAACAGGGCCAGAATATGGTTCGACGTAATCAGCTTTAACTTGGAAGTCACTTGTGTTCTGAATCCCACACCAGTAAAAATTATCTCCCGTATTGATAAGGAAGTCAACACCTTTTGCGTTGACAACATCTTCCATCGCTTTTGCTACAGCATCAACATTTTCTCCATAGGAAGGCTTTTCCAATGCAGCACCACCCCTTTATATTGGTAAGAAGTTAGCAAATTTGGCAAATATGTTTGAATAAACAAGTAGAAAGTTGAGTTAATGGAACATTCGAAAAGCACACGCGTCGCTTAAAATCAAAAAACTCACCAATCTCCCAGGCCAATAAACTTTTTACTAGGACTTACGTAGCTAAAAATGCTTGTGAACATCACAATGCTAAGAACTATCATTGTTGTACACAACAACACTTGTTGTAAACCTTGATTGAATCTAGATTTTGTTTTTTATTAGGCCTTGGAGGAGAAAAAATGATAACGATGAATATTCATTCCGCATCGTGTTGAAAAAGAGTGTGCTCAAAAATATTATATTTTGCGCTATCGTTCTACGCTGTACTATAATTCCTCCATTTTTTTTTGGCGTTCTCTCTTGGGTAAGCAGCAGCACATCATCATCATCATCAGAGAAAGCAGCACAGCAGAGCGCGCGGAAGAAGAAGATTCAATTCAACAAAAACCGCAACAACAAAAAAGAAGAAAAGAGGAGGAGAAAAGAAAGGAAGAAAAAATAACGTTGGTTTTTATCGCTATAAATCTATATTTTCCGAGAATCTCACCACACCAAAAGAGGAGCGTCACGCTCACCACTCACCACTCTCTCTCTCTAAGGACGGTAAAGTTACCTGTAGGTAATTAATGTTACGAGTACCCAGTACTGAGTATGCTGTTGTAAACTTATTGCGGTAAGTTAAACAGTGTAAGATGCCACCCGTGTTCCCCTGGGGATTGGTGCTATTTCTGACACCATTCGTCCAACTTGTAGTCTCGAAAGCTTGTCCCCATAATCAAAATTTTAATTTTACAGCAATACCGACGCGTGAATGTCCAACTGATGTCAGTCTTCACACCGAGCACTGCGCTACTTGGCATAGTTCGCTTCCCACGCACAAATGTAAAGGATATAATTACTGTAGATCAGACGGCGAATGTGGAACTAACGAAAAAATTGGAAACTGTTGCAATGAGTTGTATTGCTTGTCTATTTATAAAGTCGATACTGGTTATAAACCGCCGTCAACTTCCAACAATTCCAATTGTAAAGAAAAAGAGTCAGGGAACTGGGAATGCAACAATCTCACTATTGATATCCTGATGTTTGTCATTTGTATGAACGTTGCAACATTCCTCTGTCTTTATCAAATCGCAGAGATTGGTCTACAGAACTGGTGTCGAAGAGCTCTGGCTAACAAAAGTGAAGGACAAGTCACCAAAATATGGACGACTAAGGAAAGTAGAACAAAGGAAAATTCCTATTCCAACTCTTTTTACAATACGACAGAAATTTATACATATACTAAATACCACTTTGCTTTTCAATATGAGGCTGAGGGTAGGGTGTTCACGTATAAGGATTGGCCAACTCCATGGTTAGCAGCAAAATCAAAGGTCGGAGCAAAAATTCAGATATGTTGGCAGAAAAACGATCCAAAAAATTGTATTCCGGAGGAACATATCAGGCGCATTTATTCCTCCGCAATACTCAGTTCTACTAATCTCGCAATAGTTAGTTCCCTAGGTATTTTAGGATATGGAATTCATCGATACTGGGTACATGTATTCAGAGTTATATTGCCGAACCTAAGGAGGTGTGAATTACTGAAATGGGTGTTCCCTCTTGCCTTCACTATCCTTTTCAATGTTTTCAAATTTGTTTGGTTAAACAACAATGGAGGTTTCTTCAGAGCCAAAGAGGGAGGGGGAGTCATTCTTGAGTCTGAGCAAAATACGTCTGAACAGCAGACAGAAAGCGGTGGTGGTCGTAGTAAGGAGGGAGGATTTAAAAATGATAAGGTCGCACCTGTGTGAAGCAAAAAAAAAATATGAAACCGAGCGATCGCTCTTCTTTAGGAAGAAACACTCTCTCACATCGTTTTATATGTAAAACCCATCTACGAAAAGTATTTTCATTCATGCGTCTTTCATAATACTGTATTTATTCACGCTTTATCCGTTTTCATAATAATCGTATCATCAGCAGCATTTTGTCGCTATAAATCTATATTTTCCGAGAATCTCAACACACACCTCGCCTCTCCTCCTTTGCACCACACCATCCTCTCCGCCGGGCCGCCGACCATCGACCATCCCCC
>OZSS01001584.1_pt1 | contig 10411 bp, 8 predicted proteins | sample 1779911 | NCBI WGS metagenome assembly OZSS01 (sample SAMEA2603589, study PRJEB24840) | metagenome | biome: Water; feature: Photic zone; material: Seawater sample | place: Mediterranean Sea | collected 2013-11-12 | depth 10 m | reverse complement strand
GCGGTTTTGGTTGGGATCCCGCAAGACCGATTTTGTGGATGGGTCGAGGAAATATTCTTCGGCATGCATCGGATGATCTTCCACCTTTTCAGTTTCGATGGGACGAAAGGTGCCCAGTCCGACGGAAAGGGTGAGGTCGTGAATGGTATGTCCATCCTCTTTCAGTTTTTTCAATATCTCGGGAGTGAAGTGCAAGCCGGCGGTCGGTGCAGCCACGGCACTACGGTTCTCACTTTTGGCATAGACAGTCTGGTAACGTTCCTCGTCAGAACTGTCAATAGGGCGACGGACATAGGGGGGGAGGGGGAGCGAGCCCAATCGCTGAGCCAAAGCGGGAGGGTCGGAATCTTTCGGTAGGTCGAACTTCACAAGGTATTCTCCGGATGCCAGATTTTCGATGACTTCCGCTGAATATTCATTCTTCAATCCAAAGTTACCGGCTTTCGCTGTTTTTCTTCCAGGTTTCAGAAGACATCGCCAGGTAGTTTCGGGAGGATCGGCAGGGCGGAGAAGTAAACATTCCACTTTGCCACCGGTTGGTCGCTCCCCGGGTAGGCGGGCTTTTAGCACCGAAACATCATTACGAAGAATTGATAGTCGGGGAGGGAGTAGGTCGGGTAATTCTTGAAAGAGATGATGGGCAATTTTGCCCGACTTCCGGTCGAATACGAGCAGGCGGGACTGATCGCGTCGTTCGGCGGGTGACTGGGCAATCCGGTCGAGGGGTAGGTCGTATTGGAGTTCGGAAGTAAGCATCTTGGAGGTTCTATGAAAAGCACATCGACAAGCGATGGGCAATTTCCTAACTTTTAAATTATTTCGAATTTTTAACCACAACCCTCTCTTTTTTCATGCCTGAATCCAACGATCTCGTCCAGCCTCCCGCTTCCGCATCCGAAAATGCTTACCTGAAGAATATGGAGGAATACCAAGCCATGTACCAAAAGAGTATTGATGACCCGGATGGGTTTTGGTCGGAAGTGGCAGATGATTTTCACTGGTACTCCAAATGGGATGAGGTGCATGGATATAATTATGATCGTAGAGAGGGGCCGATTTCCATCGAATGGTTTAAAGGGGCAAAGACCAATGTCTGCTACAACTGTGTGGACAGGCATCTGGAGACACGAGCGGATAAAACTGCGATTATCTGGGAGGGGAATGAACCGGATGAGGATGCCACGATTTCTTACCGTCAACTACATCAGCAGGTATCTAAATTTGCCAATGTTTTAAAAGGTCGGGGAGTTAAAAAAGGTGACCGGGTATCGATCTACATGCCGATGGTGCCGGAAGCGGCGGTGGCGATGCTCGCCTGTGCGAGAATCGGTGCGGTCCATTCAGTCGTGTTTGGCGGGTTTTCCGCAGAGGCACTGGCGGACCGGATTGTGGATTCGAATTGTAAAACTTTAATTACGGCCAATGGTACCTTTCGCGGTGCCAAGGCGATCCCGATGAAACCCAATGCAGATCAGGCTATGGCCAGTGCATCCGAGCGAATGGGTAAACCCGTGGAAACTTGTATCGTGGTCAGACGGGTGGCTGAGGATTCAGGTATTACCTGTAATATGGGGGATGGGCGGGATCTGTGGTGGGATGAAGCGATGGCTGATGCCTCGGATGATTGTCCATGCGAGGAAATGGATGCAGAAGATCCGCTCTTTGTTCTCTACACTTCCGGTTCGACCGGACAGCCCAAGGGGGTGATGCATACATCGGGCGGATACATGGTCTACACCGCCACCACACATAAATATATTTTCGATTATCAGGAGGAGGATGTTTATTTTTGTGCCGCCGACATAGGATGGATTACGGGACATTCTTACATCGTGTACGGCCCACTTGCGAATGGGGCGACCACTACGATGTTTGAGAGTATTCCGACCTATCCGAACCCCGACCGTTACTGGCAGGTGATTGAAAAGTGGAAAGTGAACCAATTTTACACCGCTCCGACCGCAATCCGTGCAATCGCGGCTGCCGGAGAGGAATGGCCAAGCAAGTACGATATGCCAAGCCTGCGAATTCTGGGTAGTGTGGGTGAACCGATTAACCCGGAAGCCTGGCGTTGGTATCATCGAAATGCAGGGAAGGAAAGATGTCCGATTGTAGATACCTGGTGGCAGACCGAAACCGGTGGGATTTTGATTTCACCGCTTCCCGGAGCCACCCCATTAAAGCCGGGATCTGCCACTTTTCCGTTTTTCGGAGTGAAGCCGGTCATTCTGGAACCGCAAACCGGAGAAGTGATTGAAGGGAACGGAGTCAGTGGAGTTTTGGCGATGGAAGCACCCTGGCCCGGGCAGATGAGGACGGTGTATGGCGATCATAAGCGTTTTGAGGAAACCTATTTCGATCAGTACAAGGGGTACTATTTTACCGGAGACGGGTGCCGGCGGGATGAGGATGGTTATTACTGGATCACCGGACGGGTCGATGATGTGATCAATGTCTCCGGTCACCGTATGGGGACCGCGGAGGTCGAGAGTGCCCTGGTTGCTCATGAGCAGGTGGCGGAAGCCGCCGTGGTCGGATTTCCTCACGAAGTTAAAGGGGAGGGTATCTACGCGTATGTCACCTTAAATGCCGGAGTTGAATACACCGAAGAATTACGGGGTGCATTGAAACAGCAGGTACGATCCGTGATCGGACCGATTGCCACACCGGATATGATTCACTGGGCACCAGCCCTACCCAAGACCCGTTCAGGAAAGATCATGCGACGGATTTTGCGTAAGATTGCCACCAATGAGACAGATCAAATCGGAGACACTTCCACTTTGGCAGATCCATCGGTAGTGGAGAACCTAATTGCGAATAGGTGAATAAAAGTTTTTCTTGGCGCTCGCCACGGATAGAACTTTTGTTCATGAAAAGAATTTAAGCATGAAAATTTATCTTAACGGAGATTTGGTGGAGAAGGAAAAGGCCATGGTGTCGGTCTTTGATCATGGTCTGCTCTATGGGGATGGAGTTTTTGAGGGAATCCGTCTCTATGATGGCTGTGTTTTTAAACTGGATGAACATCTCGAACGCCTGGAATATTCAGCCAAGGCTATTCTCTTGGAGTTACCGATGGACCGTCAGCAACTGGCAGATGCAGTATGCGACACCTGCCGAGCGAATAATTTATCCAATGGATATGTTAGATTGGTTGTAACACGCGGTGTGGGGCATCTGGGACTCACTCCGGATGGGTGCGGTCCGCCAAGTGTCATAATCATCGCGGATAATATTCAACTTTATCCGGAAGAACTTTATGAGAACGGGTTGAAAATCATTTCAGTTCCGACCCGTAGGATTAACGCATCCGCTTTGCCACCAGCGGTTAAAAGCCTGAATTATCTAAATAACATACTCGCCAAGATTGAGGCAAAGAAGGTGGGTTTTCAGGAAGCCCTCATGCTTAATGATAAGGGAGAAATTGCCGAGTGCACTGGTGATAATGTATTCGTTTTAAGCAAAGGAGTATTGTTCACTCCTCCGCTCGATGCAGGCTCGCTGAGAGGAATTACCCGGGCTGCGGTCATGGATATCGCTCAAGATTTGGGTGTACCTTGCCGCGAGCAGGCTCTTACCCGTTATGATTTATGGACGGCAGAGGAATGTTTTCTTACCGGAACCGCGGCTGAAGTGATTCCTTGCGTAGAAGTCGATCATCGCACGGTGGGCAATGGACAGCCCGGAGATATGACCAAAAAATTTATTGCTAAATTTCGCGAAAATGTTCGTGAGGACGGGGTGAGATTGTGATCCGAAAGAGATTATATTCCATTTGTTGTAAAAATGAATTATGGCACATCATATGCGTTGTCTTTTAGTGAATCTTCTCTTATTTTGATTAATAGAAACTTTTATTCCGAATGAAGTGTCATCATTGCGATAATCAAGCCACCGTCCATCTAACCCAAATTCTCAATGGACAAATGCACAAAATGGATTTGTGCGAGACATGTGCACAGGCAAATGGCGTGACCAATCCTGAAAACTTATCGATCGGCACATTGATGGACAGCACGGAGGGAGATTCTAAACCACCAGCCGGCTCCATGGTTTGTGAATCGTGCGGCACCACCCATCAGGATTTTAAAAAGGGAGGGCGTCTGGGTTGCGAGGCTTGTTATCATGTTTTTCGTCCAGTTCTTGATCCCTTGCTTGAAGGCATGCACGCAGGAACTCAGCATCTTGGAAAAATACCGTCCGGATCTGAATCCCGGGTCAAGTTTGAGCAATCCGTGGACGATCTAAAAAAACAATTACTCACTGCGATTGAGAACGAGGATTTTGAAAAAGCGGCGGAATTAAGGGACCAGCTCAAAGCTCTTGAAAAAGAGGCTCAGGTTTAACTTCTAAGATGTTTCACGATTTACTCAATAAATTCGGGTCATCCAAGAAAAAGCCAAAGAGTATTCCGGTAACCTTGAGTACCCGAATACGGCTTGCTCGCAACCTGAAAGAATTTCCATTTCCAGGAAAAGCAGAGGAGGGGCAACGAAAAGCAGTTTTGTCTAAATGCATGGATGCAATGACTGATATGGATACTCTTAAAGAGAGCACTTCTTTGGAAGTGGATGATCTAAGTGAATTGGATCGTCAGATTTTAGTCGAGAAACATTTGATCAGTCCGGAACTATCGCAAGTCGATGAGGGTTCGGGTATAGTTCTTTCCAGTGACAGAAATTGTTGCGTAATGATCAACGAGGAGGATCACCTCAGAATTCAGGTCTTACAACCCGGGTTGGAATTTGAAAAAGTCTGGAAACGTGCGGATGAATTAGATTCCAAAATCGAATCGCTGGTAAATTATGCTTACGACTGTGAGTTGGGCTTTCTGACTGCATGTCCTACGAATCTAGGTACCGGGTTACGAGCATCTGCCATGATGCACTTGCCAGGGTTGGTTATGTCCAAGAATATGGACAAGGTGATCAATGCGGTTAATCAACTTGGAATTGCGGTTCGGGGGTTGTTTGGGGAAGGATCCGATGCAAGCGGAAGTATCTTTCAAATTTCGAACCAACAAACTTTGGGAGAATCAGAAGGTGCGATTATTGACCGCCTCAATGAAACTCTGAAAAATATTGTTAAGCAGGAAAATTTTGCCCGCGAAAAATTGATGCAGGATGACGGGTTGCGACTGGTTGATAAAATTAGCCGGGCTGTTGGCATACTCAAATCCTGCCATTTGATTCAAAGTTCCGAGTCAATGGATCTTCTTTCTCTTGTACGGTTGGCTACAGATTTTAATATGTTACCGGAGCGTTTTCGTTCGCTCACGGATCGTATGTTTATTGAAATTCAACCCGGTCATGTGCAGTTTTCGGCTGGTAAGCCGGTTGAACCCTCCGATCGCGATCGTTTGCGAGCTGAATTGCTGAGAAAAGAATTTGGTCGCACCCCCCAACTTAATCTTGAGGGAGCAAGTTGACTTAAGGTGTATCGGGTGGTAGAAATTTAATTATGTCTGAACCAATGAGTAACTTCACTCCTCGTGCCCAGCAAGTCCTTGCTTTGGCACGTAAGGAAGCCGATCGATTTCACCACAATTATGTGGGAACTGAACACTTGCTCCTCGGTCTGATTAATCTGGGACAAGGGGTGGCGGTCAATGTTTTACAAAAAATGGGCCTCGACCTTGATTCCGTTAGGCAGGCAGTGGATGAACAGGTTGGACTTGGGCCTGAAGCCAAGCCATCCGGGAATGTTCCCTACACGCCGCGGGTCAAAAAAGTTTTGGCACTCGCCGGGAAAGAGGCCAAGGGCTTAAACCACAGTTATGTCGGAACCGAGCACATCCTTTTAGGATTACTTCGTGAGGGAGAAGGCGTGGCTGCAAGGGTACTCAAATCCTTGGATGTGGATGTTGAGCGTTGCCGCAATGAAATTCTTTCCGAGCTCGACCCTAATTTTTCATCCACTGAAGAAGAAGAGGCTTCAGTTGTGGGTGGCGGTGAGACCGAAGAGAAGGGTAAAGATGTTAAAACGCCTGCCCTCAAAGCCTTCGGTCGTGATCTTACTGAAATTGCCCGCAAGGGTGAGATGGACCCGGTTATCGGTCGGGAAAAAGAAATCCGCCGCATGACCCAAGTTCTTTGCCGCAGGACAAAAAATAATCCGGTACTCATCGGTGAAGCCGGGGTTGGCAAAACCGCGATTGTGGAAGGACTAGCCCAGCAGATTGCATCCGGGATGGTTCCTGAAAATTTGATAGATAAGAAGGTCGTGACCTTGGATTTGGCTTTGATGGTTGCGGGAACCAAATATCGTGGTCAATTTGAGGAACGAATCAAAGCGGTGATGGATGAATTAAAGAAGTCTAGAAACATCATCATTTTTATTGACGAACTGCACACGATTGTCGGGGCTGGTGCTGCGGAGGGTGCGATGGACGCATCCAATATTTTTAAACCCGCTCTTTCCCGTGGTGAACTTCAGTGTATCGGTGCCACGACTCTTTCTGAGTATCGTAAATTTATTGAGAAAGATTCTGCTCTGGACCGGCGTTTTCAGTCCGTGAAGGTGGAAGCCCCGTCGGTGGATGATACTATTCTTATTCTTAAAGGGATTCGTCCAAAGTACGAAGAACATCACAATGTAAATTTCTCAGACAAATCATTGGAAGCGGCCGCTAAACTTACAGACAGGTATGTTACAGGCAGATTTCTTCCTGATAAGGCGATCGATGCCATTGACGAGGCAGGTGCCCGTTCCCGCATGGAGACAATGCAGCGTCCACCTGAGATTGAACAGCTTTCAGACGAAATCAAAGAAGTCTGTGCATTGAAAGAATCCGCTATTTCCGATCAAAATTTTGAAGAAGCGGCTGAAGCCAGGGATAAAGAAAAGAAACTTCGGGCAAAGCGTGAGCGGGTACTTGAAAAATGGAAGAAATCCCGTGAAGAGGAACGAGCAACTGTCGATGAGGATGATATGCTTCAAGTCGTTGCGGACTGGACTGGAATTCCTTTGAACCGGATGGAAGCCAAAGAGTCCAAAAAGCTACTCAAGCTCGAAGAGGACTTGCGCGAACATATCGTGGGGCAGGACTTTGCGACTCAAGTGGTCGCGAAAGCATTACGCCGGTCCCGTGCCGATTTAAAAGACCCGAAAAGACCCATTGGTTCCTTCATGTTCCTCGGACCTACGGGAGTTGGTAAAACTCACCTTGCGAAAATATTAGCTGAGCGAATTTTTGGTGATCAGGAATCTCTCATCCAGATTGATATGTCTGAATATATGGAGAAACATGCAGTTTCCCGTATGATCGGATCCCCTCCGGGGTATGTCGGGTATGAAGAAGGAGGACAGTTGACTGAGGCTATTCGTCGTAAACCATATGCTGTCATTCTTTTTGATGAGATTGAAAAAGCTCATCCAGATGTAGCTCAAATTCTTTTACAAATCCTTGAAGATGGAAGGCTCACAGATAGTTTAGGCAGGAAAGTTGATTTCCGTAACACAATTCTAATCATGACTTCCAATGTTGGGGCACACATCTTACAGCGTAACACCTCCATGGGATTTGCGGTTGGAGATGCTGATCAGGATTTCGAGAAGACCAAGGATAAAATTATGGATGAGGCTAAGAAAAGCTTCAAACCGGAGTTTTTGAACCGTCTTACTGAAATTGTTATTTTCCGATCACTTGCCAAAGAAAGTATGAGTTCCATTGTGGACTTGGAAATCAACAAAGTTTCTCAGCGTCTAAAAGATAAGAAACTAAAAATCGAAGTTTCTGACGAAGCGAAGGAATTTCTTATCGAAAAAGGATACGATGAGAAATTGGGAGCCCGTCCTTTACGCAGAGCGGTTGAGAAATATCTCGAAGATACTCTCGCTGAAGAACTGCTTTCTGGTAATATACGCAAAAACAAACCCATCACCGTAATTCTTTCGGATGACGAGGAAAAAGGGTTATGTTTCGAGCAGAAGAAAAGCGGTAAGGATAAAGTATCTGTTTCAAGCACTTCTTCGGAAGACGAGCCTGACGAGGAGAAATCCTAACTTTCCCTTTCCCTTTGATCCCTCTTTCTTTTTAGGGAATTTATATTTATGCAAAGAACCCTCATACTCCTCAAACCAGATTGTTTGGAAAATAAAGTCGCGGGCCAAGTAATTGGACGCTTTGAAGAAAAAGGCTACGAGATCAAAGCCAGTAAAATGTTGCAACTTGATGATGCTCTGTTGCGTGAGCATTACGCCCATGTGGCCGATTTGCCCTTTTTCCCTGAAATAGCTGCCTTTATGAGCTCCCGTCCTGTTCTTGCCCTCATTTTAGAGGGAGATGCAGTGATTCAAGGTGTTCGTGATCTTCTCGGCCCCACTGATTCGAATGCTGCACCAACAGGAACGATTCGTGGAGATCTGGGAACAGATCGTATGAAAAATGTAGTCCATGCATCGGACGGCGAGGAATCGGCAAGTGCCGAAATCGCACGGTTTTTCAAACCGGAAGAAATACCCTCCTGAAATTGCGTTATCTCTCCTTAATCGGAGATTCTGGAAAGTAAGCAAACCGCGTGGACGGCGATCCCTTCTTCTCGCCCAAGGGATCCAATCTTTTCATGGGTGGTCGCTTTTACCCCCACGCATGTTGTATCGACCTTGAGAATCTTCCCCAATACTTCCTTCATATCAGGGATGTAAGGTGCCAGTTTCGGTTTTTGGGCAATGATGGATATATCGACGTTGGAGCAGCAATAACCAAGCTTTTCGATTTCCAGGACCGCTCTTTGTAAGATGATCGATGAGTCCATATCTTTATTTGCAGGATCATCATCGGGAAAGAGGTTCCCTATATCTGGGAGAGCTACCGCACCAAGCAGGGCATCAGCAAGGGCATGAATTACACAATCGGCATCGGAGTGTCCCAATAATCCGCGGTCGTGGGGGATTTTAACACCTCCGAGGATGAGTTCGCGATCGTCTGCAAAAACATGAAGATCAAAACCGTGACCGGTACGAAATTGAGGTTTATTCATGATTCAAGAAGGGAAGATATATATTTAAGATCGTGCCCGTGAGTAATCTTGGGATTGGGATAGCCCGGTTCGAGTAGGATCATTTCTTTGGAAAGAAGCTCGATTGCGTGCATGTCATCGGTAATTGAAATATTCATTTCTTTGGCTTTGGCATATCCTTCACGAAACCAAGACAAGGGTGCCGATTGGGGAGTTTCCATCTCCCAAAGTTGGTTCCTTTCAAGGGTTTCAGTCTGAAAAAGAGTGGAGCCCGAGATTCTTTTGCGAATGGTGTTGGTTGCAGGTCTCGCTACCGCAATGGGGATGCTTTTTTCGACTTCCTCGATCATCTTTACGATGGTCTCTCTACGGATGAGCGGCCTCGCACAATCATGAATATGGGCAAATTTACAAGATTCAGGCAGAGTGGTCAGTCCATTTGTGACAGAATCTCTTCTTTGCTCACCACCTTTAACATAGATAATATTTAACTCATCTAAAGTGGTGATCTGATTGCTTTCATCTTGCAGTTCTTCCATTTGCTCCTGGTCCCGAAAAACAACTACTATGCTGGTAATTTGTTGAATTTTTGTAAAAGCAAGCAAGCACATTCTGAAAGCATTACTATTTCCAATTTTTTCCAGAATTTTATCATTGGTCTGATTTCCCATTCTTGAGCCGGAACCGGCTGCCAGTAAGACTATCCCATGCATTGAAACTTAGCTTTGCATTTCTTCTAAAATGGCATCTAGGGCATTCGCCGGATTCTCTGCAGCGAGAATGGGACGTCCGATCACCAGGTAATCAGCACCTGCCTGTTTCGCTTGGGCTGGCGTCATAATTCTTTTTTGATCACCAACAGCACTGCCTGCTGGACGGATACCTGGTGTCACCATTTTAGTTTTGCTGGGAAGGCAGGCACGCAGATGTACAAGCTCGTGGGGGGAGCATACAATTCCACCTATTTCAGATTGGGTGGCGACTCGGGCCAGTCTTTCTACTTGTTCGATGACAGGGGATTGCACCCCTATTGAATTTAAAGCGTCCTGGTCCATGGAGGTTAGAACTGTAACGGCCAGAAGAAGAGTTTCAGGAAGGATATCTTTTCCAGTTTGAGCGCATCTTTTGAGGGCTTCCTCTCCGGCATGAGCATGAAGTGTGAGCATACCGATTGGAAGTGTGGATAAACTTTCCATCGCCTTTGCCATGGTGTTGGGGATATCGTGCAGTTTGAGGTCGAGAAAAACCTGCTTGCCCGAATCCGCGATGGCTCTCACCAAATCCGAACCATCACGGAGATAGCTCTGAAGCCCGACTTTTACCCATTCCAACTTATTTCCGGTGGCTTGGAGTATTTTTTCTGCCTGCTCCCGGTTGTCCACATCAAGAGCGAGAATGATTTCTGGAGTTCTATGAGTCACATTAAACATCATGGTAGCCTGTTCGAT
>OZSS01001583.1_pt1 | contig 10412 bp, 12 predicted proteins | sample 1779911 | NCBI WGS metagenome assembly OZSS01 (sample SAMEA2603589, study PRJEB24840) | metagenome | biome: Water; feature: Photic zone; material: Seawater sample | place: Mediterranean Sea | collected 2013-11-12 | depth 10 m | reverse complement strand
CTGTTGGTGGCAGTTTTCTGCACAGAAGCAAATGTCTTATGGGTTTCAACCGCAGCGCGTAGGCACACATGCTGAATATACAGAAAACCAATGAAAAGTAACAAACATGTTTTAAACTCACCCAAAAATATTTAAAGTGATGAAATCCATGGCCCGCCGTGGCCCGCCTTTGCCAACTTTAAAACTGCCACCAACAGCGTAGTTTGTAATGCCTCTTATTTGTATGCCGGCACCTGAAAAGTTTGTTTTATTAAATAAAACTCCAGGAACATTGAATTGGAAGTCGTAAAACTCTTTTAAGTTTTTTGACTCAATATCTGCAGCTGATATTACCGTAATAGCAAGACCAGTATCTTGTAATTCTGTTTCCTTTCTTAAAGCCGTAGTCACGACCTCCTCAATATTTTCCACATCATTTGATTCGGAATCTTGAGCAAAAGAAAAAGAACTAACTAATAACGCTAGTAGAAATAGTATGTATCTCATAACTCTCTCCCATAAGAAATTAATGTATTTATGATATAACAATATAAGTAGTAAGCAAACATTTAAAACATTGAAAAAAAGCGAAAGAACAAAGGTTATCCAAAAATTTCTTGATAGAGACTTTCCTAATCCAGACGTTCCACTAAATCATGATGACGCATACACATTATTAATCGCCGTTTTGCTGTCAGCTCAATGTACTGATGAAAGAGTTAATCAAATAACCCCAAAATTATTTAAAAAGACTAGAAAGCCAGAGAAAATGATGCTTTTGTCCCAAGAAGAAATCTATGAAATTATAAAACCATGTGGATTGGGACCACAAAAATCAAAAGCCATAAAAAATTTATCTAGAATTCTGGTTGAGGAACACAATGGAAAAGTTCCAGACGATCTAGCTAATCTTGAAAAATTACCTGGTGTGGGGCACAAAACAGCATCGGTAGTTATTTCACAAGCATTTAATATCCCAGCATTTCCTGTTGATACCCATATTCACAGATGTGCACAAAGATGGGGTTTATCTAATGGCCGGTCTGTTCAACAAACAGAAAGAGATTTAAAGAAGCTTTTCCCTTCAGAAAAATGGAATAAACTCCATATACAAATTATTATGTATGCTAGGAGCTATTGTCCTGCAAGAGGTTGTTTTGGTCTTGAATGCTCGATATGCAAGACTTGCTACCCTAATAGAAAATCAAAATTTAAACATAAGAAGCCATAAATGAACGAATTTAAAGCAAATCAAAATAAAGATATTTCAAACTACGATCCGGAGTTGTCAGTATTTCTTGATCGAGAACTAAACAGACAAGAAGAGCATATAGAGCTGATTGCATCAGAAAATTATGCCTCAAAACGTATTCTTGAAGCACAAGGTAGCGTGCTGACAAATAAGTATGCAGAAGGTTATCCAAACAAGCGTTACTATGGTGGATGCGAACATGTAGACGGAGCAGAAACTCTCGCTATTGAGCGTGCTAAAGAGCTTTTTAATGTTAAGTACGCAAATGTTCAACCACATTCTGGTGCTTCGGCTAATGCTGCAGTATTTCTTGCATTGCTTGAGCCAGGCGACACCTTCCTTGGAATGGCTCTTGATCAAGGCGGTCACTTAACTCATGGAGCAAAAGTTAATTTTTCTGGTAAGAATTTCAACGCGATTCAATATGGGCTGGATGAAAAAAGTGGTGAAATTGATTATGCAGCTGTTAAGAAATTGGCAGAAGAACATAAACCCAAAGTAATAGTGGCAGGTTTTTCAGCATATATGGGAATAGTGGATTGGAAAAAATTCAGAGAAATCGCTGATTCAGTTGGCGCGTATCTGATGGTTGACATGGCTCATGTCTCTGGTCTTGTCGCAGGGGGTGTTTATCCAAGCCCAGTTGAATATGCACATGTTGTTACAAGCACCACACATAAATCATTACGAGGTCCAAGATCTGGAATTATTCTGTCCAATGAAAATGAAGAATTTCAAAAAAAGCTCAATTTTGCCGTTTTTCCAGGGTCGCAAGGTGGTCCTTTGATGCATGTGATTGCCGCAAAAGCTATTTGTTTCAAAGAAGCTATGAGCGATTCTTTTGTTGCTTACCAAAAACAAATAATCTCAAATGCTCAGGCTATGTGTGAGCAGTTTAAAGACAGAGGGTTCAATCTTGTGCAGCCTAAAACTGACAATCATTTGCTGCTTATGGATCTGCGTAATAAAGGTGTTACGGGTAAAGATGTTGAGGAGCTTTTAGGTAGAGCAAATATTACTGTTAATAAGAATTCGATTCCAAATGACCCAGAGTCTCCGTTTGTGACCTCTGGTATAAGAATTGGTACGCCTGCTATTACCACAAGGGGATTTCTTGAAAATGAATCTCGATATGTAGTTGATTTAATTTGTGATGCTATTGAGAATAAAGATGATGAGGAAAAGTTGAAAGAAATCAAAAATATGGCTTTAGAGCTATGTAAAAGATTTCCAGTTTATAAATAATGTTTTGTCCATTTTGTACAAATGAAGAAACAAAGGTAGTTGATTCACGTCTGGTAGCAGGAGGCTCACAGATAAAACGGCGAAGAGAGTGCACGGAATGTGGTGAAAGATTCTCAACATATGAAGAGGCTGAACTTGTTATGCCAAGAATCATTAAATCAAATGAAAGAAGGGAGCCATTTGATGAAACCAAACTCAGGGCTGGATTTCATAAAGCTTTGGAAAAAAGACCAGTAGCCTCTGAAAAAATAGAAGATGCTGTTCAAAAAATTAAAGACTATGTCAGAAAAATTGGGGAGCGAGAGGTAAATTCTCAAGTTCTTGGTAAGCAAGTCATGGCTCACCTCAAAGAGCTTGATCAAGTTGCGTATGTCCGGTATGCATCTGTCTATCAAAACTTTCAGGACATCAAAGACTTTGCTGATGAAGTGTCTGAATTATCAAAAGATTGATGACTCAAATAGAACTAATGCAAGTTGCTTTAGATTTATCTAAAGATTTTAAGTTTACAGCCAAACCAAATCCAGTAGTTGGAGCCTTGGTAGTGAGAAATGGTGAAATTATTGCTCAAGGCGCTCATGAATCTTGGGGAAAAAATCATGCTGAGATTAATTGTTTGAATAATCTTGATAAAACATTGCCCAAGGATGATTTAACACTTTATGTCACCTTAGAGCCGTGCAATCATTTTGGTAAAACCCCACCCTGCACTGATGCTATTATTCAGTCTGGCATTAAAAAAGTTGTTATAGGTGCTTTAGACCCAAACCCAAAAGTAGCAGGTCAGGGCATACAAAAACTTATAGATGCAAATATAGATGTTGTGCATGGCGTTTTGGCAAGCGAAGTTGCAGATGCCAATAAATTTTTCTTCTTTCGGCATATTCATAAACGCCCGTTCATTACTATAAAAATTGCTTCATCGAGTGACGGCATGTCTCATGCTGAAGATGGAAGCATCAAATGGATAACATCATCTGCAGCTAGAGAAGATGTTCAGCATTTGCGTGCTGAGCATGATGCCATTATCACAGGGGGCAATACTGTTAGGAATGACAATCCACAGATGAATGCGCGAGTTAATTATCCAATCAACCAACCAAAAAAAATTTTGCTGAGCTCAGAATCTAACTGGGATAAAGGTTTAAAGTTCTTTGGTGCCCCTGTCAGCATAATTGATTCTAGAGATCTTCAAGATGTGTTTCATTCTTTAATCGATGAAGACATATGTTCTGCACTAGTGGAGGCAGGACCAAAATTAGTTAATGCATTTTTAGAAGATGGTTTGTGTGAAGAATTGGTTGTATATCAATCACCAGACCCAATTGGACCAAAAGGTGTTTCCTGGTTTCATGATGGTAATACAATTGAGAAATTTGGTTTTAAACATACATCTTCGTATACAATTGACCGAGATAAAAAAACTACATTCGTGAAATGTTAAAAAATAAGACAACAGAAATCATAGAAGACCTGCGTAATGGGAAAATGGTTATCATTCTCGACGATGAAGATCGCGAGAATGAGGGAGACCTTATATGCGCAGCTGAAGCTGTAACTCCAGAAATAATCAATTTCATGGCAACGCATGGTCGTGGTCTTATATGTCTAGCATTGGATGATAAGAAATGTAAAAAACTTAATCTAAAACCAATGACATCGAATAATATGACAAGCAACAAAACCGCTTTCACAGTTTCTATCGAAGCTAAAGAAGGAATTACAACAGGAATTTCTGCAAAAGATAGAGCGCATACCATTCAAACAGCTGTTTCACCTGATGCTACAGAAGAAGATATTGTGCAACCAGGACATGTGTTTCCATTGCAAGCAATGGCAGGTGGAGTTCTTGCTAGGGCTGGACATACCGAGGCAGCATGTGATCTTGCAAAACTTGCAGGATTTTCAGCAGCTGGAGTTATATGCGAAATAATGAATGATGACGGAACAATGGCACGTAGGGATGACTTAATTAAGTTCGGTGAAAAATTTGATTTAAAGGTTGGTACTATCGAAGACCTTATTGATTTTCGTTCATCAAAAGAGTCTACAGTGGAAAAAATACTCACAAAAAAAATTGACACTGAATTTGGTGAATTTGAACTCAATGTTTGGGAAGATGTGATTTTTAAAGAACATCATTTTTCCTTAAGCAAAGGTGAGATCTCCAAAGCAAAATCGCCAATTGTTCGAGTACAAACTCATAGTGTTCTACAAGATACTTTAGGCATTAAGGAAGTTGGAAAGAAATGGTCAATTAGAAAATCGCTGGAGAGACTTTCAAAAGAAGATGAGGCAGTTTTTGTATTGATTAATCATAGAGACGCGAAGTCGTATTGGCTTTCACAACTTAAAGGTGAGCCTGAGCTACAAAAAAGAAATAGGAAAGTAGTGGGAACAGGTGCACAAATCTTAAGATCTCTGGGCTTATCTAAAATTAGATCCATTGGAACTCCAACGAAGTATAGTGGACTACAAGGCTTTCATATTGAAATAGAGGAATTTATTGATGAATAATTCACCGGAATTTCATTTGGATGGTAAGAAACTAACTGGCAAGAAGATCCTTCTTGTTACCACTGTATGGAACAAAGATTTTTTGTCACCAGCAGTAGACGCAATTCAAAAAGAATGCGAAATATTTAAGGTAAGTTGTGAAGTAGTATTCTGTCCTGGATCAATGGAAATACCTGCTACCATTCGCCGCAAAATGACTGATAAATTTGATGGTGTCTTGGCGCTAGGGCTCGTAATAAAAGGCGATACTCCTCATTTTAAACTCGTATCAAACCAAACATATGCGAGTCTGGCAAATATAGCTACATCAAATTATGAAACTCCTATGATTAATGGGATCTTAACTGTTGATAACAAAGTTCAGGCACAAGATAGAATCAGTCAGAAAAAGCTAAATAAAGGCAAAGAGTTTGCTCTATCTTTGTTTCATATGATCTGTTCTTAATATGAAAAATCTTGCAAAACATAAAGATAAGGTGAATGCACGAAATCTTGTAGTGCAAGCTATGTATGAATTTTCTTTTGGACATAATAGTGCCGAGGAAATAGAAGAATCATTCAGAAAAAATTTCACAAAAACAAAGGTTGATTACATTTTTTTTCGCAATGTTTTTCAGCATGCTACAAAAAATTTTCAAGAGTATGAAAAACTCTTGATGGAAAAGTCAGATCTTAGTTTATTTGGCGTAGAGTCCATTGAGCGAATGGAGAAGAACATTCTTATCATGGCAATTTCAGAAAGCGCTACTGAACACACGCCAAATGAAATATTACTTGATGAATCTGTTCGGCTTAGTAAAAAATTTGGTTCTGATAACTCCTATAAATTTGTAAATGCAAGTCTTGAGCAAATTTTGAATTCAGAATAGTCTTTTTAGTATGGAAAAAATTGGTTTCATAGGGTGCGGTCATTTAGCAAAAGCCCTCATAAATGGCTTATCAAATTTTAAAAAGTATAAAATCCATGGGCATGATAGAAATGAAACAAACCAAAACTGGCTTCAAGCTAATGGGCACCAAGCATTAAGTTTAGAGGATGCAATAATCAATTCTGATGTAGTCATTATCTGCGTAAAACCAAAGGATGTAATTTCACTGTGCGATGACATGAAGCAATACATAAGCTTAAATAAAAAGGTTGTTAGTGTCGCAGCAGGTATTAAATATCGTCAGATTAAGGGCTGTTTAGATGATGCCAAAATCTTTCGAGCCATGCCAAATATCGGCAGCAAAGATAATCTTGGGATCACAAGCATATTCTCTCGGGAAGAATCTTCAGATATTGTTGAGCTTTTTAAGCATCTTGGTGAGGCGTTTACTGTTGAGGATGAGGATAAAATTGATCTTCACACATCACTAATTGGTAGCGGCCCAGCATTTTTTCTAGAAATTATTAATGAGTTTGAAAAAAGATTGGATGAGCTCTTGCCTGATGGAGAAACAAAAAGAGACATCACTGTAACTTTCCTATCAAGTCTTATTGCCAGTATTAAAAATGGTGAAAATCTTGAAGATATCATTGATAGCATTAAGTCAAAAGGCGGCACAACAGAGGCAGGGCTCAATCACTTATATTCAAAAGATTTTACAAAAGTTTTTTCAGAGGCAGTTGATGCTGCGGTTAACAGGGCAAAAGAGCTATCTATGGATTAAATCATCTCTGTTGGGGCCATTTGATACTAAGCTGATATTCACCCCAACAAACTCTTCAATAAATGATAAAAAGGATAGTGTTGCTCCAGGCAAACTGTCGTAATTTGTACAATCATTTAATGATTTCTTCCAGCCTGCAAACTCTTTATAGATTGGTTCTGCTTTATGCAATAATCTGGATTTAAACGGAATTTCCTCATCATCTACTTTATACCCAATACAAACTTTAATTGATTCAAATTCGTCTAAGACATCCAGCTTTGTGATGCACAAACTTGTAAGGTTATTCAATTTTGCAGAATATTTAAGTGCCACCAGGTCAAGCCATCCACAGCGTCTTGGTCTGCCTGTAGTTGCTCCAAATTCATGTCCTAACTTAGCTATTTTCTCGCCATCAGCACAAAACAACTCAGTTGGAAAAGGTCCAGCACCGACCCTAGTTGTATAAGCTTTGGCAACACCCAAAACATCAGAATAAATACTTTTTGGAAAGCCAGAACCTATGCCTACAGATGTGGCAAGAGTATTAGACGATGTGACATAGGGATAGGTGCCGTAGTCAACATCTAACATTGTTCCTTGCGCTCCCTCGTAGAGAATATTGCCTCCATTTTCATAGATATCTTCAAGACTATCAGTCACATCCCCAAAGTATTTGGCTGTTTTTTGATAAACATCTTTCAGATCTTTTAGAACAGTTTCAAAATCATAAGGTTCTGCATTATGAATATTTTTGATTTGAAAATTATAGTAATCCACCAAACTTCTAAGCTTGTCCTCAAGTAAATCGTTATCTTCTAAATCAAAAGCTTTAATGCTTCTCCTAGCTGTTTTATCTTCATAGGCTGGCCCAATACCTCGACGGGTTGTGCCTATTGCATTCTTATTGTCTTCACGAAGTTGATCAATCTTGGCATGTATTGGTAGCAAGAGACTGCAATATCTACTTATTCTTAATTTACCTTCAAGCGAGATTCCACGTGATTCAAGCTGTTCTATTTCATCAAGCAATGATTCGAGAGATAAGATAACGCCTTGACCAATGTAGCAAGAGGCATGATCATAAAAAACTCCAGAAGGTATTAAGTGCAAAACAAACTTTTCATCCTCTTTATAAATTGTATGACCTGCATTATGACCTCCCTGAAAACGGCACACAGCGTCAAATTTTTGTGAGAAATAGTCGACAATCTTACCCTTGCCTTCGTCCCCCCATTGGGTGCCGACAAGGATAAGAGATTTTTTCATCAGTCTTGTTCTGACTTATTCAGATATTTAAAGTAATCGCTATCAGGATCAATAAGGAGAATATCTCCTCTATTTTTAAATGTTTCTCTGTAAGCTTTCAAGCTACGTGTAAAATCATAAAACTCTGGATCTGCATTAAAGGCCTCAGCATAAGTAGCTGTTGCTGTAGCATCTCCATCACCACGGATTCTCTCAGATTCTCTTGTAGCATTAGCAAGAATAATAGTTCTTTGCTTATCAGCATCAGCTCTAATCTTTTCAGCTGATTCTCGGCCCTCCGCTCTAAGCTCCTCCGCAATTCTGTTTCTTTCAGTTTTCATCCTTTCGAAAACTGATGTCCTTAGCTCTCTTTCAAAATCGATTCGCTTGACCCTAAAGTCAACAATTTGAACGCCAAGCTCACCCGCATCTTCTCCTAATGAATTCTTAAGTGCTTCCATTAGCCCATCTCTGTCACCTGAGACAACTTCTTGCAAGGTACGCTTACCAAATTCATTTCTTATTTTATCCTTAACCCTTCGTTGTAATGTATCTTCAGCTACTCGAGTCTGACCGCCATTAGTTGCTGTGTAGTATGTCTCAGCATCAACAATCATATATTTCACGAAAGCGTCAACATTAAGTGGTTTTGATTCATTTGATAAAACTCGGTCAGGTGGTGTATCTAGAGATCTAAGTCTTCCTTCAAATTTAATAACGTTATCAATAAATGGAATTTTGAAATTGAGACCTGGATCAAGAGTCCTTTCAAAAGCACCAAGCTTTAAAAGAATTGCTTTTTCAGTGTCACGAACAATCACTACAGATTGAGCAAGCGCCGTAATTATTAATAGTACTAGCAGTGTTGTTAAAGTGCTTCTATTCATCATCTTCCTCCTCTCTCTTCATTAATTGATCAAGTGGTAAATATAGCAGATTGTTACCTCCCTCTACATCTATCATCACTTTAGTGCTTGAAGACATAACTTCTTCTAATGTATCGATATAGAGTCTTTCTCTGGTAACTTCAGGTGCTTTCTGATACTCAGTTAGTAAAGCAGTGAATCTATCGGCTTCACCTTCTGCAACTGCAATAACTTTCTCTTTGTATGCTTCTGCATCTTGTAGTTGTCTTTGAGCTTCACCTCTGGCTTGAGGAACAATTGAAAGAGCATATTTTTCTGCCTCATTTCTTAGTCTCTCTTTATCTTCTCGTGCTGCCACAACATCTCTAAATGAATCAATAACTTCAGCAGGTGGTTGTCTTTGCTCAATATTTACTTGCTGTACAACAATACCCGCATCGTATATATCTAAATATTCTTCGAGTCTAAGCAAAATACCTGAACTTATAGCTGCAGCTCCAGATGTTAAAAGATCATCCATAACGTTTTCACCAACAACGTGTCTTAGTGCACTTTCAGTTGCTTGTCTTATTGTTATTTCAGGATCTTCGACGTTAAGTGCATATTTCTTCAAGTCACTAATTGTGTACTGAACGTTTAGCTCAACATCAACAATATTCTCATCTTTTGTAAGCATATTAGTCGGTAGAACAAAAGTTCTTATTCTTGATACGTTTTCTGCTGCGTATATCTCTTCTATGATTGGGAAATGAAACTGCAATCCAGGACCTAAAACTCTGTTGTAGTTTCCAAAAGTTAAAACTACTAGCCTATCTGCTTCATTAACAATTCTTATACCGAGAAACACATATAAGGTTATTAACCCCATGATTAGATAAGAGAAAAATTTAAAATCAAATTTGAAACTGGTGCCGCCACTGTCGCCTCCACTTCCGCCTGATGCAAACATTTTTCTTAACTGTTTAATCGCATCATCAAGATCTGGAGGGCTATTTTTTCTACCCCATGGATCGTTATCGTTAGGATTCCAACTCATATATTACTCCTTAAGTATTTGCTTATTGTACCAGAAAAAACCTCTGCATCCTTGATATTCACTGTATTTAAACAGCTGTTTAATGAAAACTTCTTCATCCAAGTTTTTTGAGTTTTAACTAATTGTTTAGTTGAGCTTAAAGCATCATTTGTGGCCTGCTCAATTGTAATTTCGTTATTGAGGCAAGCATAAAATTGTTTGTAATTTATAGCATTCATGCTCTGACTATCTGATGTTAATTTATATTTGTTTTTCACATATTCAAGTTCTTTAATGAATCCATGTTGCACAATTTCACTTAATCTCTGTTCAACATTACTGTCTAAAGACTTTTTATCGCCATCAATACCAAGTAATAAGCATTTATTTTGATCAAAAAATAGCTGTTTTGGTTCATTTTTTAAATCGGATAATTTATTTCCGGTAATTCTTATGATTTCAAGAGCTCGCTCAACTCGTCTACTGTTGTTGTGATCTATGTTGTTGTATGTCTCAAAATCTATTTGCTTAAGTTCTTCAACAAGACTAGCTTCCCCTTTTATAGCTTTCTTGTCTTTAATTTCTTTTTGAACTGATTTATCGCTCGGAAAATTATGAATACCATTTAACAAAACAGAGTGATAAAGCATAGAACCAC
>OZSS01001582.1_pt1 | contig 10417 bp, 9 predicted proteins | sample 1779911 | NCBI WGS metagenome assembly OZSS01 (sample SAMEA2603589, study PRJEB24840) | metagenome | biome: Water; feature: Photic zone; material: Seawater sample | place: Mediterranean Sea | collected 2013-11-12 | depth 10 m | reverse complement strand
ATGTTATCTCCGCGAAGGTTAACTTTTGTGCTGCTGCTTACTCAACGGTCTCTGAGAACCATCCAGATTCCCCAGCTCTCTCTGTCCTAGGAAGTGTGCTGAGGAACGGCTTCCTGCACTCCGAGATTAGGGAAAAAGGAGGCGCATATGGTGGGGGAGCAATGCATGATGCGGCAAATGGTATATTTAGATTCTACTCTTATCGTGACCCAAGGTTGATGGAGACTTTCGATGATTTTCAAAAATCTCTGGCGTGGCTCGCTTCTGAAGGTGTGTCTGAGGAGTCACTAGAGGAGGCTATTATAGGGGTGCTAGGATCTGTAGATGCGCCCGGATCGCCGGCCGGAGAGATAAAAAAGGCCTATCATCAGCATCTTTTCGGGAACTTGGCGGAAAAGCGGGAAGAAAAGAGAAAAAAACTTCTAGAGGTGACTGGAGAGGATTTGCTCAGAGTAGCAGAGCTTTATTTGAGCCCTGAACCGGCCCTTGCAGCGCTGGTTAGCGAAAACAGTGCTAAAGGTCTAAGTTCTGAATTTTTGAAGATTAACGTAAATGCCTAACTAAACAGAAAAAATAAAAATAAGCAGTTTGACTCTTGACATTCTAAAAGACTCTTTAGCAGGGAGAATAAGGGCCCAGTTCGCTTGACAATTGACCCTTGCTTTATCAAGCTGTCGACCACGGAATTGTTTGGCGATAAGATATTCTGCGCTCGGCCTTCCGGAATAAAAAAATTAATAGGAAAAGCAATAAACTCCAATAGGGAATATCATGAAAAAGCACCAAAAGACACTTATTCGGGTGACACTAGGATTGTTCGTATTGTCTTTCATCGGGGGGGGGCAACTTAACGCAGCGTCTCTCGATGACGTTCTGGGTGTTCGATCATCGACCACAGTAGACGGGGCAAAGTCTCAAGCAAAGATCGATGGCGTTACCGAGCAGACAAGAGATCTCCTTCAGCAATACAAAACCGTTATGAAAGTGGTAGATGGATTGAGGGTATATAACGCTCAACAGCGACGTTTGATAAAAAACCAAGAGGATGAATTAGGCGAGTTGGCAAAATCTATTACCAATGTCACTGTCATTCAAAGGTCAATTGGGCCTCTAATCGAAAGAATGATTGAGAATCTGGATACCTTTATATCTCTTGATATTCCGTTTCTTTTGTCTGAGAGGGAAGAGCGACTAGCGTTCTTAAAAGACACGCTCGATCGAGCGGACGTATCTGTAGCGGAGAAATTCAGTCAGGTTCTTCAAGCTTACCAAGTCGAAAACACTTACGGGACTACGATCGAGGCTTACGCGGATACAATTGAACTCGATGGCGTGAAACGACAGGTAGATATGCTCAAATGGGGGCGTGTGGCTCTGGTTTTTCAAACCCCGGATGGCGAAGTTACCGGGGTTTGGGATAACAATTCGCGCGAATGGGTGACCCTCGATGATAGCTACCGACGTGGAGTGCGAGATGGTTTAAGAATAGCGAGAAAAACCCAAACCGCGGACCTAGTTTTGCTTCCGGTTAGAGCTCCAGGAGAATAAAAAATGAAATTTTTTCGTACATTAATTTTGATAAGTTTGGCCTGCTTGTCTTTTCTGGTTCAAGCAGAAGAGGAAGAGATTCCAGCAAAATCCCTTGTGGAGCTGCTTGAGCTTGTCAAGGAAGGTAAAGTAGTAAATTCTAAGGTTAACAGCAATAGAGAAAAGCAGTTCTTGGCTGATCGAGCGCGTCAGGCGGGCGAAGTTCGAAAAGCTGAGCGATGGCAAGCGGAAGAGGAGGCGGAGGCCTCTAGATTAGAAAAGATCTTTGAGCGAAATGAAGAGAAAATTGCAGCCCAAGAGGAAATCCTTTCAAAGCGGCTTGGCTCACTGAGAGAACTCTTCGGAGTGCTTCAGCAGGTTTCTGGAGACACGCAAGGGGTTTTCGAAGGCTCTATAGTTTCTTCACAGTTACCTGGAAGAGGGGAATGGCTTGGAGAATTTGCGCAGTCTATGGGTAAGAGCACTAAGCTCGCGACGATTGAAGAAATCGAAAGGTTGTGGTTCGAGCTGCAAAGAGAAATGACCGAAAGCTCCAAAGTAACAAGATTTGATACCACGGTTGTAAAGGTTGACGGGGAAGAGGCCCAGCAAGAAGTGGTCCGCGTAGGATCATTTAATCTTGTCAGTGACGGCGAATACGTAACCTATGACATAGAAAACGAAATTGTGGCTGAATTGCCGCGGCAGCCGGCCGGAAGATTTGTTTCCTCGGCCGACGATTTGCAGGATTCAGATTCGGGTTTTGTGCAGTTTGCCTTGGACCCCACAAGAGGCCAACTCCTAGCGCTGCAAGTTCAGGTGCCCTCAATTACTGAGAGAGTCCAGCAAGGCGGCACACCAGGCTATGTAATTATTTTTCTTGGTCTAATTGCTCTGGTGCTTGCGGCGGAAAGATTAGTGACACTTAGCCGTGTTGGCAGCAGGGTAAAGACACAATCTCAAAATCTAGGCTCAGCGGACGCCGGCAATCCTTTAGGAAGAGTCTTGCAGGTCTATTCGAAGAATAAAGGCGTGGACGCTGAAACGCTCCAGCTAAAACTAGATGAGGCGATCCTAAAAGAGCAACCTCTTATAAACGCTCGTATAGCTTTTATAAAAATAATCTCAATGGTGGCTCCGTTGCTGGGCTTGCTTGGAACGGTGATTGGAATGATTGTAACCTTCCAGGCGATCACTTTGTTCGGGACAGGAGATCCAAAGACAATGGCTGGAGGTATTTCTCAGGCGCTTATTACAACCGTTCTTGGTTTAACTGTGGCGATACCAACGGTGCTTCTGCACTCCATTGTGGATTCAAGGGCAAAAGGGATACTTCACGTACTTACTGAGCAAAGTGCAGGCATGGTTGCTCAGCACGCAGAAAGTTCGAGCAGCTAAAGATGGAATTTTTTATAGCGATTCGAACCTTTCTAGAAGCGGGCGGAAACGTATTGTACTTGATCGCTGCAGCGACGTTCTTTATGTGGGCTTTGATTTTTGAGAGGGTGTGGTTTATCCGCACTGAGCATAAAGAGGACGTAAGGGAAGCGGTCGCGTACTGGCAAAAAAGAGGAGACATAACTTCGTGGAATGCTCAGATGATGCGTCAAAGGCTTATATCTGAGGTGAGCCTAAGGCTTTCCCAAAACATGTCGTTTATCAAGACGCTTATCTCCTTGCTCCCGCTGTTGGGGCTTCTGGGAACTGTTACTGGAATGGTACAGGTTTTTGAAGCGATGACCTATTCAGGGGGAAACGCGAGATCTATGGCTGCCGGCGTCTCCGCGGCTACAATCCCAACGATGTCAGGCATGGGCGCCACTTTGTCCGGGGGTTTGGCCAATACTTTTCTAAGTTCCCGGGTAGCAACTGAAGGGAGCCTGATGGAAGATAGTCTTTCGGTGGAACAATAATTGATTAGATAGGAAAAGCGCATGCGAAGACCGATGCAGCAAGAAGAAGAAAAAGTAGCAGATCTAACACCTATGTTGGACGTCGTTTTCATTATGCTTATTTTTTTTATAGTCACAGCAACGTTTATCAAAGAGACCGGCGTAGAAGTCAATCGGCCGGACACAAAGACGGCAGAGCTTAAAAAGACTGTATCCCTTTTAGTTGGTGTGGCGCCCGACAACGGAATTTGGATTGATAAAAAGCGTGTCGACATAAGGAACGTGCGGCCGATGATGGAGCGTCTTCATGCTGAGAACCCAAAAGGGGGGCTAGTGATCCAAGCTGATAGCGACTCAAAGGTTGAGAAGGTGTTAGCTATAATGGAGGCTGCAAGAAACATAGGTATTAACCAGGTAGCTGTGGCGAGCGAGGAGAAGTAGAGAAGAATGGCAAAACGATTTAGCTTATCTGCGGTAGTAGGTCTTTTTGTGACATTGGGGTTGTTTTACCTTATGCAGGCACTGATTCAGGGGGCAGACAGCGCACTGAGTGAAGACAAGATTGGAAACCTAGTCGATTTTGTGAGAATTAAGCAGGACCAAGACTTGCAAACAAAACAAAGGAAACCAAAAAAGCCACCTCCTCCGGACGAACCTCCACCTGAAACCCCTCCCAAAGATTTCGATGTAAATGTCGATAAACAGGCTTTCTCTATGGCCAATATGAATATGAACGTTGGTTTAAATATTGGCGGTGGAGGTTTCGGCATAAGCGATGGGGAGTATTTGCCAATCGTAAAGGTTCAGCCACAATATCCGAGAAGGGCTCTTAGCAGAGGCATGACTGGTTGGGTAATTGTAGAATTTACTGTCACAGAACTTGGTACTGTAATAGATCCCATGGTGGTATCAAACTGTGGGTGGATCAAGAGCGCTAGGAACGAGGGTGAGTGTTTCGATAAGCCAAACGGTGTTTTTGATTCTGCAGCAAAAAAAGCAGCAGCAAAATTCAAGTACAAGCCAAAAGTGATAGACGGGAATCCGGTTGCGACAGCCGGGGTTCAAAATAAAATCACCTTTGAACTCGTAGATGATTAGGAAACAGAACGTGAAAAGAATAAGAAAAATATTAGTATGCGCTCTCGTCTTCAGCTCTCCAGTTGTTCTTGACACGGTTGGAGGCCCGACAAGTTTCAGCGAAGCTGTTCATGCTGAAGAAAAAAAGCGCAAGACCCGGAGGGTTCCTGCGCTTAGAGAAAAAACTTACAAGCTTTTGTCCGAAGCTCAGGTAATGATAGACCCAGAGTCTGTGCCTCGTGAGGAAGGGGAACCGGCACCAGTGCCTAAAGGTACTCCTGCGGATGCGGTGAGAATGCTCCAGAAAGCGCTTACCCAAAAAGGGGTGAACAGTTACGAGACGGCGCAGATCTGGAACACATTGGCGTTTGCTTATTACACGCTCGAAGACACTCCGCGCACCATGGATGCTTATGAGCAGATCCTAAAGCAATCACCCATAACTCTCGCGCTAGAGTTAAACGCTCTCAGAGCTCTTTTTCAGTTGCACCTTTCCGAAGGGAACTACAGAAGGTCCATTGACTTTATCAATCGCTGGCAAGAGGTGAACATCTCTCCAGATGCTGATGTCACTCACTTCAAAGCGATAGCTTATTACCAATTGGAAGACAACAGAGAGTCCTTGAGTCAGGGGCTTCTCACTGAGGAAATTGCTGTAGCGCAAGAGAGAACAATGAAGGAGAGTTGGTTAGAACTCCAAGTGGTTAACTACTACTCTTTAGAAGATATCGATAACGTGATAAGAGTGTTAGAGAAATTAATAACAAGCTATCCCAAGAAAAGATATTGGTTGCAGTTAGCAGGAATGTACGGAGAAAAGGGGAGGGATGATTCGGCTCTCTCAGCCTATCACGCTGCTTACGTCCAGGGCTTCTTAGAAAAAGAGACCGAGATAGTGATGCTATCTCAAAGGCTTATGGGAGCGGACAACCCTTTTGAAGCCAGTCAGGTTCTAGAAAAAGGATTGAAAACGGAGATACTAGAATCTAATGAGAAGAACCTGAAGTTGCTTGCTACTGCTTACACTATGGCTCAAGAAACCGACTCGGCTATTGGTGCTTGGAAGAGTGCTTCTCGATTTGCGAAAGACGGAGAGGTTGCTTTCAGATTGGCACAGACTTTAGCGCAGGAGGATCGTCATCAAGAGGCGATTAAGGCATACCGCGAAGCTCAGCGAAAGGGCAAGTTGAAGAAGCCCGCTGACTGTGCGTTTTGGAAAGGAATCTCCGAGATGCAGTTAGAGCGCTGGGATTCAGCTACAAAGTCATTTAGAGAGGCCGCGAGATTAGATAAAAAGAAGAAAAAACAAACTCGCAACTACATCCGTTATATAGCGGGTGAGAGGCGCAGACAAAAAGAACTCAAAAAGATGTTAGAGGGCTAGGACTCATTTTTGGCAATTATATTCGGGTTCAAAAGGGTTTTTAGTTAAATACTAGAGAGTATTTTTCGCTTGCGAAAGAATCCTGAACTGACTTATTCGCTCAGAGCTAATCAGGCCATTCTCCTCAGCTTTTTTTAGAGCGCAGTCGGGTTCAGTTAAGTGAGCGCAGTCGCTGAATTTGCAATTTTCGGCAAGATCTAAAATGTCTTGAAAAGCGTCTAGGCTGACGTTTTCCTTCCATATTTGAAGCCCTCTCATTCCAGGAGTATCTATTATCACAAAATCTTGCTCGGTAAGGACCAGTTCTCTGTAGCTGGTGGTATGTCTTCCCTTGCTATCTTTATCTCTCACAGGTCCAGTAAGGAAACTCTCTCGGCCAAGAATCATGTTGCTTATAGATGATTTTCCGACTCCAGAAGATCCTAGAAAAATATTCGTAGAGCCCTCTGTTAAATGACTTAAAAAAGATTCTTCTCCCATTCTTGTCAGTGTGCTTAAACATAGAATCGGCACACTTCCTGCTATCGCACTAATTTTTTTGACCGCAGACTCTGGGTTTTTAATTAGGTCTACTTTGTTTAAAACAATTACTGGTTCTAACGCAAGGCTCCAGCATAGAAGCAGGTATCTCTCGATCTTTCTTGGATTAAATTCTTTATCTAGCCCCGCAACGATAAAAACACGGTCGACATTTGCTGCCATTAATTGTCTTCGTTTCCCTTGACCGATTTCAGTCCTTGCCAGAATATTCTTTCGCGCAAGTATCTTCTTTATGAGTACTTTGTTTGCTTCAAAGGGTTCTGGTTTCGTTGCAAGGACCCAATCTCCTATGGTTGGCAGATCTTCTTTGTTAGTTTCTTTAAATTTACCTGGAAGTACTCCAGTCAGTTCTCCTATCTCTGATAAAAGCATAAGGCTATCGGTGTTTTGACGAGAAACTCGTGCGCGGATAAAGCCAAGTTCAGAAGTATTGAGCTGGCTCTCAAAAAAATCGTCCCAGCCTAGATTTTTGGCACTCACAATATTATTGCCAGGGGTCTATGATTTAAAACCACAGTTGCACTGAAACTGAGGGAGCCAATAATAATCTTTTTGAATATTTCGACAGATTTGGTTTTGGAGTCATCTTATTTGTTTAAAAAGTTTAAAGGCAGACCAGGGTTATCCCATTCGCATGCAACAAGCTTTCCGGTTGTGGACAAAGTTATAAACGCAGTCTTTAGGTCTTTGCCCCCAAAACAAATATTTGTAGTGAAGACGTCAGGCATTTCAACAAATGAGGCTGTTTTGCCATCAGCAGAATGGATTGTGATTCCGCCTGTCACTAGGGTTGCAACACAAACATTTCCCAGCGCGTCTAAAGCGAGCGAATCGTATAAGTGATAGCTCGAGACTTGAGCCATTAACATAGGCTTCTGGGTTGTATCTATTAGCCCAGGGGCTTTCAGGGCGTAAGACCAGAGACGACCAGTTGGGGTTTCAGCCACGTAAAGCGTTTTCTCATCAGGCGAGAGCCCGATACCATTTGGTGCTTCTAATGGAAATATAGCTTCCTTGATACGATCTCCATCTGGAGCCGCATAAAAAACTCCGGTTCTGTCACGGTCTCTTGGCCGAATTTTTCCGTGATCTGTAAACCAAAACCCACCTTGTTGGTCGAAAACGATATCGTTAGGTCCTTTTAAAGGAATCCCATCGCACTCGGTATATAGAGCCTCTATTTTTCCAGTGTTTAAGTCTACTCGCTCTATACGACCCCCTGAATAGGTGTCTGGCTGCATGCCCGGAAAAAGAAGGCCCTTGCTGCTGCTATGCCATTCGAAACCCCCGTTGTTACAAACGTAACACTTCCCGTCTGGGCCAATAGCTGCACCGTTTGGCCCGCCTCCAAGCGTCGCCACTGTTTCTTTTTTGCCTTCGTTAGTTATCCGAGTCAGCGTCCCCGCAGCAATCTCTACCAAAAGTAGTGACCCATCAGGCATCGCAATCGGTCCCTCGGGAAATCTTAGACCCGTGGCTAACTCTTTCAGTTCGGGCATCTATTTGTTCTCATATTTTTCTTTAGCATAGCCCCACTCTAGCCAGGGTAACAAGGCTTCTATATCGCTTTGTTCTACGGTACCACCTCCCCAAATTCGAAAGCCAGGTGGTGCGTCTCTGTAGGATCCTATATCAAAGCCCACTCCTTCGGATTCAAGGACAGATACAATATTCTTTATTACCTGCTTTTGAGCGTCCTCAGTTTTTCCTTTGAACCAATCATCCACAACGGAAAGACAAATTGATGTGCTCGATCGGTTAGATGCTTTTTGCGTAAGGAAATCAGCCCAAGGAGTCTTTTCTACCCAACTCGTTACGGAGGCTAAGTTTGACTTTGACCTTTCTATCAGCGTTTGCAGCCCTCCCGCTTTTTTTGCCCAATCTATAGCGCTGAGTTGATCCTCAACTGCAAGCATAGAGGGTGTGTTTATGGTTGCTCCCTCGAACAAATCTTTAATAATTTTGCCTTTTTTTGTTAGGCGGAATACCTTGGGAATTGGCCAAGAGGGTGTATAAGTTTCGAGGCGCTCAACTGCACGAGGAGACAGGGCGATCATTCCGTGGGCTGCTTCTCCACCAAGAACCTTTTGCCAACTCCAAGTCACTACGTCGAGTTTTTTCCAAGGCATTTCCATGGCAAATAGAGCTGACGTGGCGTCGCACATTGTTAAGCCCTCTCTGTCTTGCGAGATCCAATTGCCGTCTGCTAAACAAGCTCCTGAAGTTGTCCCGTTCCAGGTAAAAATGACATCCCTTTTTTCGGTATCTGCCATGGATAGTTTTGGTAGTTCACCATAATCAGCGGTTAAGTACTTTACATCCGATAGATTTAACTCGTCTCGAATATCTTTTGCCCAGCCATCTCCAAAACTCTCCCAAGATAAGACATCTATACCTTTGAGCCCTAACATACACCACATTGCCATCTCAAATGCGCCGGTATCAGAAGCAGGCACTATGCCAACTAAATAATCATTGGGAATGCCGAGTAACTCTTTGCTCTCATCAATAACCAACTTCAGTCTTGATTTAGGGCGTTTTGCTCTGTGAGATCTTCCAAGAGAATCCAAGTTAAGATTTTTAATGTTCCAGCCCGGATGCTTGGAGGTTGGTCCTGATGAAAAGCAAGGGTTCTTCGGTTTGAGTTCGGGTTTTTTAGGTTCCATTCTTTCTTCCAATTCGAACAAGGTGAGTTCGAGCAATTAATTAGTTTTATAAGAGCTCATGATAAGCTTTTTTCTTAAAAGAAACATTTTTAGAGTTAAGTTTTAAAGGTCGAGGTGTCGAAAGCCTACTCTTTTGATCTTTGTTTCAAGAGGCTAGGGCGCCTGGTTGATGAAAGTTGAAAAGCAGTCGGCATTACAAGTCTTCTTAACCCAGCGCATCACGGGTATTTTTTGAATAAAGGGAGCGGTTCCAGAGATAACCAACCAAACCTAGGAGGGTGTTCGATATTGCTGCAGCTAAAAAGATTCCCGGCAATCCAAGTAGTAATTTCCCAATGTATGCGAGTGGCACATAGACAATTATTAAGCGCGCTACAGACATCGCTGTCGAGTATAAAGGTCTTCCAAGGGAGTTAAAAATTGCACTGGACATCATAAGCGCTCCCCAGGCTCCATAACTTATCGGAACAATTAAAAGGTAAGTAGAGGCGGAATTAATAACTTCGGGATTTGTATCAAAAAAGTTCACTAACTGCTTGCCGAAGGTAGCAAGAATTATTGCGATAACAATTCCCCAGTAAAACGCGAATTTGAACGATAATTTCATTGCTTCGTCTGCTCGGTCGTGACGACTCGCTCCCACGTTTTGGCCAACAAAAGGCCCGATACTTGCCGAAAGCGCGAACAGAGGTATAGCGAACAAACCCTCGATCCTTGAAGCAATACCAAAGCCCGCTACTGTCTCCTGGCTAAATTCGGCAAGGAAGCTGACGATAATTGCCGTTGAAAGAGGTCCTATCATGTTTGTTGCAGTTGCGGGTATGCCGACGGCTAATATTTCTGTCCATGATCCTAGCAGTGTAGTGAGGCTAAGATTTCTGTAACTTAACAGTCGCTCCCTATAATGCAAAATAACAATAGTGGCGGTGAAAGTTATAAAGCGGGCCAAAAGATTAGCCCATGCTGCTCCGGTTAGTCCGAGCTCAGGAAATCCCGCTAACCCAAAGATTAAAAAAGGGCTGATAGCTATGTGCAAGAGGGCTCCTGACACCATTATTGTTCCCGAAATCGTAGCGTCCCCAAGTGCTCGAAGAGCATTGGCGCCCACCGCGGGCACTGCTAAAAAAAATACAGAAAGGTAATAGATTTCCATATACTGTTTGATGAGAGGGATTGTAGAGTCGTCGGCACCCAACAGGGCGAACAAAGGTGCAATAGATAAGTAACCCATTAGTGAAATTAAAATCATTATTAAACCAATCAACAGGATTCCGTCACTGGCTATACGCTTTACCTTTTTCTTGTCGCCACCTCCGGCGGTTCGCGCTAAG